>Ga0137375_10003255_pt1 | contig 19315 bp, 21 predicted proteins | sample SagtaG_24_FD_104936 | JGI IMG/M metagenome (GOLD analysis project Ga0137375, IMG submission 104936) | Vadose zone soil microbial communities from Sagehorn Ranch, Mendocino, California, USA - Sage1_R_113_16 metaG | ecosystem: Environmental > Terrestrial > Soil > Vadose zone | place: USA...
AATTAACAGGGTGCGACTCGCCAAGGAGCGGCTGGAGACAGCGCAGGCTGCGGCGCACGCTCTCGCTGAAGCTGAGGCGACGATTAAACAAACGGCTGAAGTGCCCATAACACTCTCCTACTACAATCTTCTCGTCACACATGAGGATGTACTTCGGCGGCAGCAACAGCTCGCGGACCAGCTGGCCCAGCGGGCGAGCCTTGCGGCACAGCTTGCAGAGGTGCATACCGCTATCGAGCAGCTCGCGACGCAAATCGGTGAGTACGACGCTGTTGTCACTCAATCTGAGGCTGAGGCTGGCCAGGCGCGCAGTGAGGCCGAGAAGTTGGAGCGCCGGCGAGATACCGTCGCACGCCTTGGGCCGGACGGTGTGTGTGACGCCTGCGGCCAAATCCTTGGCGACAGCTATCAGCAGGCCCTCCAGCGTCATGCGGCTGAAGCGATCGAGGTGCGCCGCTGCGAGCAAGCTGCGAAAGCACGGACTCAGGCAGCGCGCGAGACTGTCAAGGCACATCGTCAGGAGCGAGGCGCGAAGCAGAAGCTACGCGATAAACTGGCCGAACAGCAAACGCTGCTTGATACTGTGCCTGGGCAAGCAGAGGCAGCATGTGACGAACTCACACTCGTCAATGAACAGCTTGCCGCATTACCCTCAGCCCTCCGCGAGGTGTCCTACAATTCTGCAAAGCATGAAGAGCTGCGCCAGGCCATGGAGCGTCGTCAGGCGGCACTGCAGACCGTCGAGCAGCAACGGGCACCCGCCGCTCAAGTGGAGAAGGCAAGCCAAGAACTGACCGAGGCCAACGACGTGCTCCAGGCACTCCAGCGCCAGCGTGCTGACCTCGAAGCGAAGATCGCCATTACGACACCTTCGGATGAGGAGAAGGCAGCGGCCGCAGCCACGCTGGTGACAGCACAGAAGGCGCACGAGCAGGCAGAAGAGAAGCTTCGCGAGGCGGACGGTGCGGTCGCAACAGCTGACGAGCGTGTCCGGCGTGCAAACGAGGATCTGAAACAGTCGCAGGAGCAGGAGCAGCGGATTACCGCGGCACGGCGCGATCTCTTTGTTGCCGAACAGACCGAGCAGGTGCTGCAGCAGCTCCTACTCGAAATCACCGCTGAGGCGCGCCCACGAATTGTCGAGCTGATGGAGACCTGGATGCGTACGCTGCTCGGCCCGCGCTTCCACACGATTGAACTGACGGATGACTATCAGGTAACGCCGCAGGACGGCGTGGAGTCATTTGCGTTGACAGCGATACCGCAACACTTCGTCAATCGACCAGACATGATCGGTCAGATCGGCCGCCATGGCTGGTGTCCCCGCTAAGGTGGCGTGCGCATGACAGAAGTTGTACACGCAGCCGGTCCAGAACAACGCCGCTTCCAGTTGGTCGCGGGCGCCGGACGGCGTCCGCGTGCGCCGCACCAAGGCCGGCAGCCAGGTCCGCAACGTCGCATTCAGCCGTTCGCTATACGCGGTGTTGCTGCGCCCCAGTTCGACCTGGGTTGTCTGCATGATTGCTTCGGCGCGGATCATGCTCCCATAGGCCAGCCGTCGCGTGATGCTGACCAGCCGGCGCCCGACCCGCTGCTTCACCACTTGCACAATGTGCAGGTCATCCCACACCACCAACCGCGGGCGCCCGGGCTTGCCCGTGTGCCGTGGGTCACGAAACACCTGCACAATGACACGCACATAGGCTTTGAAGCCATCCACCGCAAACAGGATCGGCTGCCCCGGCTGCGCGGCGGCGCGCACGTGTTGGATGACCGGCCGGATCAAGGCCTCGTCGCGCTGCCAACTGATCGTGCCCCAGAGCCACAGCCGCGAAAAGACCGTCATGGCGGTCGCCACCCAGACCGGTCCGGCTTGCGTCTTGGTATACAACTCATCGGCTTGGACCTGGCCGACGTCGATCTGCCCCTGGCAGACCAGCTGTTCCTGGATCTGGCGGGCCTGCTGGCCGGCTTTGCGTTGCCAATCGGCGACCGTGCGCTCATCGAGCCCAAAGGCAAAGACCACCGCCGGGACGGGACAGCCGCAGGCGCGCAAGGCCAGCACGACACCGACCATCCAGAGTGGATGTTTGAGCCCGAACAGCGGCGTGCCGGCGGTCTTGGCAAAGGTCTTGCCGCAGGTATGGCAAATGTAGCGGCGTTCTTTGCGCGAATGGACGCCAATGTGGTCGCTTGCGCCACAGGCAGAGTTGGGACATACTACCAACTCCGGACGCATCGGAGGAAGGGTGGTATTGAGCATACGCCCAATCTACCGATGCGTTCGGTTTTGTCAAGTCAACTCCACGCCGTCCTGCGGCGTTACCGACTATCAGCTGAAGGCTGATAATGGCTCAGGGTCACATCCGATCGGACACTTCTCGGGCGGCGAGCAGACACTGCTGGCGATTATGCTGCGGGTCGCCATCTCGATCTTCTGCCGTGAGCGTGCGGGGTTTGAAACGAGCTTCTTGGTGCTGGATGAGGTTTTCGGCAATCAGGACACTGAGCATCGCCAGCAGCTCGTTGACTTCCTCAACGAGATCAAAGTCCACTACCACCAAATCTTAATTGTCAATCACATCGAGGATGTGACAGCAATGCTCGACAATATCATCGACGTTATTCCCACCGGAAGCAATACGAGCAGAACACAGCTGCGGTGAGTCCTCCCCTCGGTCGCCCGAGTATAGCAGAACTGCGAATATCGGTATGCTCGGCTGCTGAGTGAGTCCCATTTCAGAACGCCTCCACTTGGAGGCGGATGCGGCGTTGGCAGCACTGAGCCCATACATCACGGCGCACATCAACCGGCTTGGGTGCTATGAACTGAACGCGCGTCGGCGACCGCCAGTACTCGACTACACGCTCTTCGCCTGCCCAGTATCGTCGAGGCCGCCGCGCACACCGGAGGCTACCGTCGCGTAATCAGCACGTGCCGGGACGGGATTACGAAAGAAGGCCGGCGGGATCTCCGCGGGGCGATTGTCGAAGCGGCCTAGGTCGCGGTCGAGACCCACCCCACTGGACCGCCCAATTTGAGCGGTTGGCACAGCGCATTGGCAAGCAAAAGGCCATCGTCGCGATTGCACGCAAGCCGCTGGTGGTAGTCTGGCATGTCCTCACCAAACAGGTCGCGGACCTGCAGGCCAATGCTGATGCCATCACCCGCAAGCTGATGCTGTGGACCAGCCGCGCTGATGCAGCCAAATACCGACAAGGGGAGTGCGTCCGCCTGCTGCTGCAAATGGTAGACCAACTTAGGATCGGGAGCACTGTCACAACGGTGCGGCATGGCGGACAGACGTATCAGGTTCCGCCCGCATCACGAACCAGCTGGTACTTGACATTTGCTCACATCGATGCCAGACTCCCTCTCCTTCGTCGCGGTATCGTCGTCGCCGACTGCCGCGGTCATTCCAGGCGACTATTTCCAGCGCTTACTGTTTGCTGCCGGCGGATGCTGCTTGTGTCGCAGCCATCCGCTCATCCAGCTCCTGGGGCGAAAACACCCAAAGGCTGCGGTCCGGCGCACGGAACACCTGGTACTCCGGGTAGCCCGGCACGCGGCCGACGTTGACCAGTTCGCCGTTGCCCTCCGGGTGGGTTACGCTCCAGTCAAGGTTCGGATAGGGCTGGCCAGTCAGCGGGTCGATCCGCTGCGGCTGGATCTCGCCGCGGCGCAGCCGATCGATGACCGTCACGCGCAGCTTTTCGTCGAGCCCACGCTGTTTCACGCGGCCGGCGGCGACGAGTGCGTCACGGCGTTCGTCGGGCGTGAGGAGGTTGATATACACCAGCTCGGGTTCAATAGGAGCTGCGATACGAACCGAGGTGGTTGCGTTTGCTTGTGCCGACCGTGCCATATATGGTGCTCCTTGTCGCTCAGGTAGTCTTAAGCGACAATCATACTGCAAAGCGACAATTCGTGCAATATTCGCCATTTGTCGTTTGTGTATACAATGGCTACAAAGGCGCTTCATTTCCACAATATGACCAAAGTTGACGTAACAGTGTAAGGCTGTCCATTTCAATATATGCAGACGGTATCAACGTAATATGCAAAAGTGCAAGTGCGTGAGGCTTGCCGTCATTCCGTATAAGGCATTCCTTTGTCGCATGTATCTACATCATTATTCACTACGCGGAGTCGTGTAAAACTACACCTCAAAATAGCCAATGAGAACACACTGCTGTCTGGTTAATTTGGGAGCGGGCCGTCGCGACCAAGCCGTCGAGCGCGCTGATCGGCACGTGGTTGATCGTGAGGCTGAGTGCCTGCGCCCAGTAGCCTCGGCGCTCGATCGCTGCCAGGCTAACCTGGAGCTAGCTCAACGTCGCACGCGGCGCCAGATGCGGCAGCAGACTGGCCAGTGCCTTATCGCGCCACGGCTTGGCGTATCGTGCGTAGGGGCGACGCGTTTCTGTCCGGCGGGGGCGAGTGCGCCTGCAAGGGGTGTGGAAACGATTCGTGATTTGACTTTATGCTCCGAGCGACACCTTCCAGGTGAACTGCTCAAATGTCGCCTGAACCGATTTTTCCTCCTCCTGGAACGCTGTCCACATCTTGATCAGCGGCGTGTGTCGCAGCATCAGCGACTCCGAGCCAGACTCTCGCGTTGTGAGATCTGAAACAGCGCCACGCGCTGGTTCCCCCCGGACTCCCGATAGGAGGAATTCTGGGGGAACAAGCGCGTAGTGCCAACGAGCCAGTCTAGCCCCATCCCTCGGGCGGGGCGTCACGGTCGTAGATCGTGATCGCGTAGCCATTAGGGTCGACGAACGTAAACTGCCTCCCAAAGCGCCCCTGTGTGGGTGGTCGTTAGGATCGTGACGCCCTCCGCGACCAGGGCGTCGTAGACCACCTGGCTGTCAGCGGTCTTGAACCAGATCGCGGGCGCCAGGACGGGACGGGGCATGGCGTCCAGGTCTACTCCGGGCGGGGCTTGCCTGAGGGCGAAGGGGATAGGGTAGCTCAGGAACGCCACCGCTCCTGGGCCGGATCGCGCCGGAAGCCGAGCCTGTGCTCGTAGAAGTCGGCGGATGCGGCCACGTCACGGACGAGCAGACCAATGAACGCCGGACCGCTGAGCTCAAACTGCTTTGGCACGGGATGACTCGTTTCATTCAACGCCAGCCTGCCACACTGGCGCGGCGCCCTCTTGCGCTCCACTTAGGAGTATACCCTGCCCAAGTGACACCAGTAGTCAGCAGCGCAATGACGTTGTGAACCAACTCTGCATGGTCCTGCAATGAGCATCCAGGGTCGCGTGCCGCTACCGATTCGTTCGATCCGTAGCGCATAGGGATGCGCAGGGCGTGGTCAGGAATGGCGTTCCTGCTGTCCACTGCGGTGCGTGGCGCGATACCCCGCACCAACCAATGCGCTATTTCGACGGCAGCGACGACACGAACAGGATGCCCTGCCGAATCCACTGCGCCAGTGACTCGTCGGACGTCAACCCATCTGTGGCAACCATGGCCATGCCAGTCATTGGACGACCGGTGAAGTCCATTTCGCGCGCGTGTGGTTGCGCCAATGCCGCCGCATACTGCTCAGGACCGACACGGACCATCAGCTCTTCACCGACGATTCCGCAGCACATATTGCCCCGTACCATAAACGCGAGACCGCCAAACATCTTGCGCTCACGCAGATCGGCTTGATCCGCCAACTGAGAGCGCACGCGGCGTGCAAGCCTTTCGTCATACGCCATAGGTTGTTCTCCTTCTCAAACTGCCTCTCTAGCGTAGAGTTGGCTGTAAACATAGCTAATCAGCAACGCCCTTTAGCGGTGCGAGTGTCTGGATCCAACAGTGGTGGCCTGGTCCTGCAGGACCTTGACCAGCCACTGCTGGACCGGAGCCATTGCCTGGAAGCGCTCCAAACAGAAGTCGAGCTGATCCTGACGGAGCAGCAGATCGACCCGCACACGAGTGATGAGCCGATCTGTGTATGGATGGTGTGCCCAATCAGGCTAGCGTGATTGGAGAAACGCCACCAGGTTCCGCGGATCATATATGGTCCGGCTGTACTTGATCTGTCCGCCTTCCACGACAAAGTAGTCAAGGGCAATCCAACTCCCCACCTGCGGTACATTCGTCGCAAATTCGAGCATGACGAATGCCTTCTGATCGTCATACAAGGCATCCAAGATCTTCGCGCCTGCGACCATCGGCATAAATTCCACGGCCATCGCCCGAAACTCAGCCGGACTTGAAACCGAACGGATCGGACCATCGAAGGTGAAGTCCTGTCCGAACGGGAACTGGTTGGCATCGCCGTTGCGCCACGCGTCATAATACCGTTCCACGATCTGTTGGGTAGTCAGGGCCATGGTTGGTCTCCTTTGGTGAATTCCATCCGCATTAGCTATCCTTGCCAGCCGCAGTCCGCATCGTGGCCAGCTGCTGCGTGACAAACGCTCGCTCAGCGGTGTTCTCCGACAGCTGCAACGCACGCGTGTACGCCGCTGCTGCCTCCTGCCAACGCGCAAGTCGCCGTAACAACTCGCCGCGGGTGGTGTGCAGCCAGCGATACTGCTCCAGGGTGCCGGCCACCTCAGGGCGGTCGATCAGCGCCAGCCCGAACTCCGCACCATAGGCCATCGCTACGGCGGCCGCCCGATTCAGCTCGACGATTGGCGATGGGCTGAAGCTCGCCAGTACACTGTACAACGCGGCGATCTGCGGCCAATCGGTCTGCTCCGGCGTCGCGGCCTGGGCATGCAGCGCCGCGATCGCCGCCTGCACCTGGTATGGGCCCGGCCGGCGCATGAGCAGCGCGCGCTCAACCAGCCCGCTGCCCTCCTCGATCGCCGCCTGATCCCAGGTCGCGCGGTCCTGCGCCTCCAGAAGCACCACTCTGCCCGACGAGGATAACCGCGCCCCCCGCCGCGCGTCGTGCAGCAGCAGCAGCGCCAGCAGCCCGAGCACCTCGGGCTCCTCGGGCATCAGCGCCGCCAGGAGGCGTCCCAGGCGGATGGCTTCGCCACACAGATCGCGGCGGATGAGATCGTCGCCGGCACTGGCGGCATAGCCTTCGTTGAAGATCAGGTAGACCACGGCGAGCACCGCCGCCAGCCGCTCGGCGAGCAGGTGCTCGGGCGGCGTCTGGTAAGGGATGCCCGCCGCACGGATCTTCTGCTTGGCGCGCACCAGCCGTTGCCCCATCGTCGGCTCGGGCACCAGGAAGGCGCGCGCGATCTCGGCCATGCTCAAGCCACCCAGCGTGCGCAAGGTCAGCGCAACCTGCGCCTCCAGATTCAGCGCCGGATGGCAGCAGGTGAAGATCAGCCGCAGACGGTCGTCTTCGAGCGACGAGTCGCTCCCCTGGTTCAGCATCGCGAACGCTCCTTCACCCGGCGTGGTCTGCTCGCCGAGCAAGGCATATTTTTCGGCGCCAACCCGTGCGCGACGCAAGCGGTCAATCGCTCTGGCGCGCGCTGCAGTCGTCAGCCAGGCGGCGGGGTTCTCGGGCACTCCGCTCTCGGGCCAGCGGTCGAGCGCCTGCACGAAAGCGTCCTGCAGCGCCTCCTCGGCCAGATCAAAGTCACCGCAGGCCCGAATCAGCGACGCGATGATCCGGCCGTACTCACGGCGAAAGACGTGCTCGACACTGTCACGCGCATTTGGCATCGGTAGGGCTGGCCGCCTGCGGCCGGTCAGGCCGCGCCGCAGGCGGCGTTCGGAACTAGGATGCGGGAGTATCAAATTCCATGATCGGCCGTATCTCCACAGAGCCACCACCGGGAAGATTCGGCATCTTGCTGGCCCAGGCGATCGCCGCATCCAGATTGGGCGCATCGATCAGATAGTAGCCGCCGAGCTGCTCCTTGGTCTCGGCGAAGGGGCCATCGACGACGACCGGGCGGCCATTGGCGAGTCGTACGGTGGTCGCCGTCGCGATCGGCTGGAGCGCCTCGCCGGCGAGGTGCTGGCCGGACTGCTGCAGGTCGGCGGTGTACTTCCACCAGGCGTCCATCTCAGCGGCCTGGGCTTCGGGGGATTTGGCCGCTGCGGCCTGCTCGTTCCCATAGATCAACAACAAGTAGCGCATGGGTTCTCCTTGTCTTCGACGGTTCTTACCGAAACGTCGAATGGGAACTGGGCATTTCGACATCCCTGCTCGAGCAATTATAGGGTGATTTGTGCGAGCAGCGATGAATCGTCTCCGGGTAACTGCTTCATCTGCGCGTGCCACTTGGGCGGACGGCGTGCGATTGCCCATCCGCACGGTTGGGCAGTGCGCTGAAGGGCCAGCATCCGCTTTACACCAGCGCCCCAGAGCCACCGCTTTGGGTCGGCTCATCCGCCCGTCCTAATCCGGCCAGCACACCCGGCAGCGTCAGCTGCTGAAAGATCGCGTCCATCTGTACGGCCGGGTACGGCCCCTCGTGGTCGGCCCACCAGATCAGCAGGGGGAGACCGTATAAAAACGGGAGAATCGTACGCTAAGGATTCAAGTACTGCATCAGAAAGCCTTTCTTGTTCGCCTTGTCAGCAATACATTCTCGTACCAACAAGCGATCAGCGGATGGCTTCACAAAGCCATCCGCTGATCCTTAACGTACACTTTTCCCAAGTTTATACGGTCTCCCGAGATGAGGACGCGCGGAACCGATAGCCTTCACTTTCGCCAGCTCCCGACACAGCCCAATCCTCTGATCACGAGCTTCGATCTCACCAGCACTTGACCGACCATCGGGTTGCGGCCCTCGATCAAGTCGTGAATGCGGTCCGCCACCACACTGCCAGCCTCGTCCAGCGCCGGCCAGATCGATGTCAACCGCGGGCGTAGGACATCACAGATGGCAAAGTATCGCAGCCCACCATCGCACTGTCGCCTGGTATTGCCATCCCGCCGTCGAGCAGGGTGCGCATTACCATCATCGCATACTCATGTACTTCTGCGCTTGGCTCAGACAACTTCGGCCAGTTCGGCAGTCAGCTCGTCCCAGTCGAGCACCTGCCCGTCGCGGATGAGTTGGTCGCGCAGCTGGCTGTAGGGCACATCCTGCACCGCGCAGCCCTCGGCGATCGCCAGGTTGGCAGCGGCCGCAGCTGACTGCCCGAGGATCATGAACACCGGCTCCATGCGGATCGAGCCGTAGGCGATGTGCGAGGACGAGAGACACACCGGCACCAGCAGGTTCTCGCACTGGCCGCGACGCGGCACGATCGCGCGGTAGCTGATCGGGTATGGCGGAAAGCCGGCTACCTGCACGTCGCCCTCGTTCCACACTCGCCCGTCGCGCACGAAGCGCCGGCAGTTGTGCGAGTCCATGGTGTAGGCGGCCAGGCCGATCACGTCAGGCGCCACAGTCGTGCCGCGGCAGTTCTGCTCGGTCATCACCTCGTCGCTGATCATGCGGCGCGCCTCGCGCACATACAGCTGGTGCGGCCAGCCGCCCGTAGCGGCGAACTCGTCGGCCGCCAGACCCCACGCGGCCCAGCGCTCGCGGATCGCCGATGGCACCGCCAGGTCGTTGGCCATAAACCACATGTAGCCTTGCTGGTAGGTAACGTGGGCTTGGAAGATCCGCTCGCGCTCGGCGTAGCTGGCCTCTGGATAGGCGTAGTTGCGACCGATGAAGTCTGACGATAGCCCACCGTGGTTGTTCATGTCCACCTTGTCGCCACGGATCGGGTCGAACTTGCGGAATACCTCGTCCCAGCCGGCGGCCAGGTAGCGCGCCAGCAACTCGTACTCGCGCCGGTCGTAGCCGGCCGGTCGCTCGAACGGAATGCGGTTCGCCGGCGTACGCGTGAGGCACAGCCGAAAGGTATAGGCCTGCACGCGGTGGTCGCCGGTGCCGGGTGGCTCGACCGGCGCCGCTTCAATCCCCGGCAGCAGCCCGCTGGCCGGGTCGCCGGGCGTCACATATGGGTCCACCGGCAGGTCGAATTGGTGTGTTGGGCGCACCTGGACGCCGTTGAGTGTCTCGCCGTAGAGCAGGTTGGACTCGCGCCCGACGGTGTACGAGACGCCGGCGCGTGCCAGCAGGTCGCCCTCGTAGCTCGTATCCAGAAACACGCGCGCGCGCACCACCACCCCACCCTCGGTGGCGATGCTCGTGATGCGCCGGCCCTCGAGTGTGACAGCGCCGAGCGGCTGGCGCGTGTACACCGGCACACCTGCCTCAGCCAGCAGGTCGGCCAGCACAGAGCCGGCGACGCGCGGCTCGAAGCGCCACTCCTCGGCCACACCGTAGTGCGCGCCGCAGCGGCGGTAGAACTCGCGCGACAGCCCGCCGATCGCACGCTTGTTGCCGATATCGGTCATGCTGAGGCCGCCCGCCGTCATGCCGCCCATCGCGCCGCCGTGCTCGATCAGCACCGCAGTCCGGCCGAGCCTGGTGGCCGCCACGGCCGCCGCGACGCCCGCGGCCGTGGCGCCATACACGCACAGGTCGGCGTCGATCGTCCTGGCGTCGGTCGGAGCAGTGCCGGGCCGGTAGTAATACAGGTTTGGGTGGGACATCGCCTTGCTCAACATCATTATTCCTCACTTGTGGCCCTCACGCTTCATAATGTGCGAGTACGTTGACAGGGCGTAGCGCCTTTCATAATGGGCAACCAAGTCCTCTCGTGAGGGAACCCAAGCCCTGCTGGTTGTCATCAGTGGGTTGAATACTTCATGTATAACCAATGCCTCAATGAGGCCAAACGTTTGCACTGGTTTGTTTTACAGTTGTAATTGTTGCACGTAATACCAAGTTCGGATGAAGACGTACGTTTTGTTGTCCTGAGCGAAGGGCGCAGCCGAAGCGACGAATCTCTCGTTCGAATGTAATTAAGAGATGCTTCGCTGCTGTTCAGCATGACACTGTCCTTTTCAAAAGCGATCTCTCAAACTTGGTATAAAACCTTACGTGAGACCATGCGGCTGTTGGAATTCGCGGCGGATGAGACGCGTAGCACGTCTACCTGCAACGATTTCTTCGAATTTTCCCGTCAATTCGATGCAGAGGTGGCAGAGAATAGCGATCCACCATCACTCACAGCATACGCGACAGCTAGATCGAGAGGTATAGACTGCCCAGCATTGTATGCCACATCATAGGCAAGGATGCCTATTTTGGCAATAATCGCAGCGATGTCCTGCTCCACATCAACCTGCTCGAGTCGCGGACGTGGGTCGCCGATTTCCTTGCGCGTCGCATCTGACCAGCCGATCAGACGGGCCGCAGATTCAGGTTTATTAATCACAGCAAAAAGGCTTGCCATCGTATCCATTGCGAAGGTCAGCCCGCTCTTGTTTCGGCCGGCATGGAACTCTTCGATCACATCTACCAGGATGTGATGCGCCTCGGTCAGGCTCCCTTCACGTAGTGCCACGTAGTATGCCAAGCGGGCGCGGCCCCATAAATACCCCAATCGATTCCCCGCCTCTGCAAGCGCATCGATATTCTCTTGCAGAAAGGCGCGCGCCCGCCCATACTCACCATGCAGGGAAGCCAGGATCGCCTGGCCCGTCAACACAAACTCTGATTGCTGGTCATAGATCTCCCGATTTACCTCATAGGCTTCATTCAGCACATGTTCTGCCTGCTCGAGCTCGCCGTTCAGCAGAAACGTGAAACCAGAGATGGCAAGCGCGGGTATCAGGATCATCCGGTCGCCAGTCCGCCGCAAAAGAGCAATTGATTCCTTCCAAAAAGCCTGGCCGCGTGCGGGGTCGCGCTGATCCCACCCCAGGTTTTCCAACGCGATTGCCTGCAGCCAGATGTCTCCCATCGATCGCGCCAGGGTGAGCGCCTGTAGGTGAATCTCCGTTTTCTTCTCCATGCTCTCAAGTAATTGCAGCGCATCTCCGAGCAACATCAAGCTGAAGAACTCACCCTGTCTATCGCCATGCGCACGAAATTCAGCCAGGCACTCCTCGGCAATCGAGCGAGCAGTATCGAACTGCTGCATGTTCCACAGAAACTGCCCCTGCGCATATCTGGCTTTCGCGCGCGCCAGTGGGAAGGAGTGAGACTCGGGTCGTTGGACTAATTCGGTAACCCAGCGCAACCCTTCACCCAGATCGAAATGACCGTATCTCCAGAACCGGACAAGATGCCCTGATAAAAACAATCCTCCTTCAAGGTCTGTTTTAGCGGCATGGTCGAGCGCGGCGCGGATGTTCTCGCGTTCCTGGTTGATCCGCCTGACCCACTCCATCTGTTCCGGGCCATGCAGCGCGGGTTCCGCCAACTCCGCGAGTTCCAGCACGTATCTCAGATGCCGCTCGTGGGTGTTTTGTGCTTCGCCCGCTTCAACCAGTTTCTCACGTGCATACTGACGGATCGTCTCATGCAGATGAAAACGCCGCTCACGGCCCAATTGCGGATCGACAACCACCAACGACTTGGCGACAAGGTGGCTTAACAGATCGGCCACGTGTTGCGTATCGACGCCTGAGCCGCCGCAAACTAATTCGGCGGCTTTCAGCGTCCAGCCGCCCACAAAGACTGTCAGACGCCGCAGTACGGTTCGCTCAGCGTCCGACAGCAGGTTCCAACTCCAATCAATCGAAGCGCGGATGGTCTGTTGGCGCGGCAGGTTCGTGCGGCTGCCACCCGCGAGCAGACTGAAACGGTCATCGAGACGCGCTGCGATCTGTGCCGTGGAAAAGAGAGTGACGCGCGCCGCGGCTAATTCTATCGCGAGGGGAATGCCGTCGAGACGGGAGCAGATCTGGGCGATAGCGGCAGCGTTCTCGAGCGTCAATGTGAAATCGGGCTGCGCCAGTCGCGCACGTTCCTCAAACAGTCGCACGGATTCATACGCTCTGAATCGTTCGAGCGTCTGTTGAATATCTGGTAGTCCCAGCGAGGGCAGGCGATAGTGAACCTCGCCCAAAATGCCGAGCGCCTCACGGCTGGTGGCGAGTATCTTTATGTGTGGACAATGTTTCAGAGGCGTGTGCGTAAGGGCAGCAGAGGCATCCAGGAGATGTTCACAGTTGTCGAGGATCAGCAGCGTGGTTTTGGCGCGCAGAAAATTGATGAGTACCTGCGTGTGTGGAACATCGGCCTGCGCACCCAAGCCAAGCACGGAGGCGACGGTTTGCGGCACGAGCGCGGGGTCGCTGAGCGCCGCCAGCTCGATGAACCAGACTCCGTTGGCATACTCATCCAGAATGTGTTTGCCCACGCTCAAGGAGATGCGCGTTTTACCAATCCCGCCTGAACCTGTGAGCGTCACGAGACGATGTTGGGCAATGAGCTCGATGATTTCTTTTTGCTCCTGCTCTCGCCCGATAAATGTGGTAAGCGATGCCGGCAGGTTGTTCTTCGGTTTGGATGGTTCCGCTGTTTTGGCCGCGGGCGCCACTCCGAGGCGCGCTTGTTTGGCAAGTTCCAGCAGGCGACTCACCCACTCCGTCTCGCGCTCCAGATGTAAGGCCGGGACAAACAACGCCAAGAGCGTCGCCGAGTCGGGCGCGCGCTGGTTTTGCTCGATGCGGCTGATCTGCGTATCGCTGTAGCCCACCTGGATGGCGAGCTCGCGTTGTGTCAGTTCTGCACGCCGGCGCAGGTATTTGAGCAGGTCGCCAAGGCTGGAAAAGTGTTCAGGTGAAACGGCAGGTTTGCTCAAGGTCAGAGTCTCCTGATCATCTCAGCGTTTCTTGATCATGCTGCGGCACAGAATGGCATCACTACAAGTATACCTTGAACTGAGCGCGACAAAGTTTGGGGAATTTTTGGGGAATTATGTCAAAACTCCCCGCACGCCGGATGCTACACTGAATGCACACACGTTCGAACAACAAAAAAGGAGAAGACCCCATGCCGAAGTGTCTCATGCACGTTAACTATGTCGGCGATGGCGTGAAAGGCTTGCTCAAGGATGGTGGCTCGAAGCGACGAACCGTGGTGGAGAAGGCCGTCACGTCGATGAGTGGCACGATCGAGTCGTTCTACTATGCCTTCGGGGATACCGACCTCTATCTCATTGCTGAATTCCCAGATCACGCCTCGATTGCGGCGACGGTGCTCACGGTCACCAGCACGGGAACGGTCACGATCAAAACAACTGTGCTGTTGACACCAGAGGAGCTCGACGAAGCCGCGAAGAAGACACCCCTGTATACGCCGCCCGGGCAGTAGCACATATCGCTCGCTCTCGCCACTTGTTGCTATGATCGCCGATCGTACGACGAAGATTGGCGGTGCTGCAAGCACGCTCTCGCATCGCTCACGAGTTGAGCAGGGAATCGTACGCACATCGACATAGATGCACCAATTGATGCCCTGCTCTGGCGCTCGTGTGCGCAACCTTGAGAGCAAACCTTTTGGCGGAATCAGAGCACGAGATTCAGAGCCTTCAGCGTCCTATACCGCACATTATGGAACGTGACATCCTTGCAGTGCGTTCCCAAGCTCAGAACGGCTAGGCTGCACGCCGCACGATTGGCCCGATAACCAATCGTGCCGTCAGCCGTAACGGCGGTGTTTTGCGTTCAGTTGATGGTTATTAGTCGGGCTTCCGTGCGATAAGGCGACTGCAATCTGAGTGCGGAACATCCGGTCTTGGTATCCAGTTCCTCGTTGTTGTGTTACCACAGTGGCTGAAATATTCCAGCCGCGAAACCAATAAAAGTCCACATCGCTGATTTTCAGCGCTACGCTGCGGCTTGGTGTCTAGCGTGATGTTGCCGATCTCATCGAGCCGCCCATAGCTCAAGAGGCCGTGGCCGAATTTCTGGCCACCAGCGCATCAACATCAGGTCAAGCTTTTGCTTACGTGCGCTGTACTGGCTGGCAGGTGAGGATGGCGAACCCTGCCCTGAACGTCTTTGTATCGACAAGCTTCAGGGTCGCCTTGCTGCCACCGCCGAAGAGACGCGTTCCGGCCCCGACCACCACAGGATAGACCCAAAACCGATATTCGTCGATTAGGTCATGCTGCATCAGCGTGCGCGCCAGCTCGCCACAGCCGTACATCAGGATATTCTGACCGGGCTGCTGTTTCAGCCTGGCGACCTCTTTCGCGACATCTCCCTTGATCAGGGTTGCATTCCACCCCAGCGCTGGGTAACTAACACTTGAGTGTAAGGCAGTTTGTGGTGGGCGCGGGTTGCGCGCTGCTCATAGAGCGGGCATACTGGACGGTTGCCAAGCCAGTTCCAGAAAGGACCACTTCTATGAGCAGCTCTCAGCAATTATACAACCGCGTCTCCACCAAGCTCCAAGCACTCCATCCGACATTGCATCTCAAACGGCTCACGGTCTGGGTGTGGGTTGTCATCGGCTTGATCCAAGGCCAATCGGTCCAGTTGAGCGAAATCGCCAACCACATTCCCGGTGGCACTCAAGCGGTCGGCCGTCTCGCCCGCGTCCGGCGCTTCTTGGCAAGCAAGTGGATCGTCAGCCGGACGCTCTATCAACCGCTGATTGAAGAAGTGCTCCAGACCTGGGCGGCGCACGAAGTTACGATTATCCTCGATGGCTGCTTTATCCGCCAGAAGGCGCTCCAGATCCTGCGCGTGTCGCTGTCGCATTGCTATCGTGCCTTACCGCTGGCCTGGGAAGTGGAAGGAGCAAAGGGAATGTCGAGCTTGAGGTGTGCGAAACGATGTTGGAGCACGTGGCCAAGTTGCTCAAGCGGATGCGCCGCATCACCTTTCTGGCCGATCGTGGCTTCCGCAGCCGTGAGTGGGCGCGCAAATGCCGTGAGTTGGACTGGGACTACATTATTCAGATCGCCAACAACACCATGATCACCTTCCCCGGTGGCGTGCAACTCGCCGCGGATCAGTTGGGCGTCAAGAAGGGCGAACGGCGCTATCTGCCAAACGTGCGCGTGACGCTGGAAGCGGATTGGACATGTAATCTGGCCATCACCTGGACGCGCGCAACCCTCACTTGCCCGGCGGAACTCTGCGTGCTGATGACGAATTTGCGTCCGAGTGGCTGGGTGTTGCGCCATTACCTCAAGCGGATGCACATTGAGGAGTCCTTTTGCGACGATAAATCGGGCGGGTTTGATCTGGAAGCCTCGCATCTGACCGACCCCAAGCGGTTGGACACCTTGCTGTTGGCGCTCTCGGTTGCCGTCTTGTGGATCTATGAACTGGGCGAACAGGTGCTTCGAGATGATCGTCGATCGGAAGTCGATCCGGCCTACAAACGCCAGTTGAGTGTCTTTCAGTTGGGGTGGCGGCTGTTACGACGGCTGATTAGCTGTGCGACACCGCCGCCCTGCACCTTGCGGCTCAATCCGTTCAAGCCAGAACCGGTCTGGTATGGCAAGTGTTAGTTACTCAGACCTAAGAGTGACCATGTTGATACCGGGGTGGAACCGTCATTGCAACCATGCTGTCGTATAGTAGGAACAGGCAGTGAGCCAAGTCTCACTGATAATACAGCATGCATTGAACCTCTCAGCCACATCTGGACTCCGACCCGCATCCCACGATCTACAACATCGGCACGACAATCCGCACTAAGGTGTACAGATGGGCCACGCTGGTGTGCAGGAGGCGTATGTATGGCTGAATACATACCTGATCGGCTTTACTGGCTTCATCAGCAGTTGGAGCGCGGCTGGCGGTTGCAGCCGCCAGCGCTGGAGCGCCCAGCCAATCCGCATACCGAGGCCCCCAAGAGTGTCTTCGACTTTGTCCTCGCCCACGAGCAGGGGTGCCAGGTCATCACGGTATCGGACTCCCGCGAACTCCGCCAGTTTCTCACCGAACACGGCGTGGGAGTAGTAGCGGTGTAGGTGTCACAGGTGTGTCGCCCCACTCTTGTTGTGCATCCACTTAACGACATCCGCAGTCTGCTGCTTCGGATGTCTAGGGCGGCGCTTCGTTGTCGGCGGTGTGTCGGATGCGACTGGTACCGGTTCGGCTGCACGTTCCTCAACTGCCGGTTGCTCGACTGTCTGACTATTGCCCGAAATGACCTTGAACCGGACGATATCTCCTATGGTGCGTAAGAAATGCAGGCCAACACCGTTATGAATCGCATTGAGCGTTCTCATGCTTTCCTTTGCTTTCCTTCAGCTATGCACGTCTCGGCCTGTGCGAGCGATGCTGAAACTGGTGGTAAGCAGTGAGGGGTAATACTTCTCTCAGGGCAGATGTGGGTTCTGCGGCTGTTACCAGATTGTCACTGGCTTGGAACCGTACACGACCTTGAAGACAAGGGGCTGCTTGTGGCTCACCGGCGACGTGTCAGCGCGTCTTGCCAGCCCACCCATGGCACTATGCGATATATGGAGGCGAGACTATGACGACCCATGACCTGCTTGCAGTCGTTGAGGAAGGAGTACGCACCGGACGTATCACGCCGCATTTGGCGGCGTACATCGCAGCAGAAGTGCTGGGCACGGCGGCTGACGAGATCGACTATTCTGACCTGATACCGAGTACGCACACGGAGAGGCCCAGCACCGCATCGCAGATATCACACTCGAGTTCTGAAGTGATGTAGCAACTCGGAGGTCGGGTGGTCATGTTCCTGCTAGAGTTTGCTGTTGCACCAGAGGTCTTCAGAGGAGCAGGATTGCTCGGCTGACCAATACTCAACTGAACCGCGCAGCGAACCGCAGACCAACTGGCTGGTGTTCGTACGTCGGGATTGGGCTGCACAGTGTTACTGGCAAATGGCAACGCTCTTAGCAGTGTTTTTTGGCCTGCCACATATCCCAGGACCCCACCAATCCCCGTAGTACCTTCAGCACAGCACCTTGTAGCATTTGCATTTCAGGAACGAGCCAATACGAGGAGGCTTCGATGCTCACCTCTGCCCAGCAGACACGATGGCCTGCGGTGGTTGCGCTGATCGGGACCGTGTGGTGGCTTGCGATGGTCATCGGCCTCCATCTCTTGAATGTGGATCAGTATAACCCGATCGGGCAGGCCGTCAGCGACTTAGCGTATGCGCGTTTGGGCTTTCTCCTCGACATCGCCTTCATCGCGCTGGGTTTTGGCACGCTGACCTTGGCGTACGGCTTGTTGCGGTCCGTCGCGCAAGTTGTGGGCGCACCACTCTTCCTAGCCATAGCCGGTGTCCTATTAGCGCTCTCCGGCGTTTTCCAGACGGACCCACCCGACGGCCTCAAGACTACAAGCGGCACCATCCACAATACCATCGGACTGATTGCCTTCATCCTCATGGTTGCGGTGATGTTTCGCTTCGCCTGGCGCTTCCGGCGCGACCCGCGCTGGCGCTCCTTTGCCCTCCCGACACTAATCTGGGCGGCTGTTGCGGCAGACGCGGCCGTCCTGTTTCCTGTCCTCGGCGCCAGCGAGTTTGGGATCGCACAGCGGATCTTTATCCTTATCTGGTGGTCATGGCTCTTCGTCACGGCGTTGCGGCTACGCATAATCACAGCTGCTCAATCGTAGCGGCGAAAAGTTTCCGATAGTGGTACGCCATGCACCGCTGTCCAAATAAGTGTTAGTTACTCAATAAACATGGTGTGGTTGCTTATATAGAGGCTGTATAAATAAAAATACCTCACGTCGGCGAACTTGCCAACCTTCGCAACATCAAACGAATAGAGGCGGGATAAATGTTGCTTTCGCTCGATTCGGTGGTACGTTCATATTCATTGCTCAGAATGCGACACCGATTCAGCCAGGCGGAGTGACGCATAGCGGCCGCGATGGAGTTGACACGGCCCTCCGCACACCCCTTCACCGCTTGCGAGCGGTACCAGCAAAACGGGTGAAGGTTCCTTCCCCCCGCGTTGTCGTTTCGTTTGTCCAGCCACCATCCAGCGGTGGTATGCTTATCGCCATAGTAGGATGGGCCGTTCTGCGCTCGTCTTTCCCCTCCATCCCCAGAGAGCGCTGTTGCCATCACGCTCACCAACGCCATTGGCAGGACATGCGCTTGCAGGCGAAAGCAGCCGCACCATGGCTACGATCACTGCAACGCCGTCGACTTTAGTGTAAGAAGGGGATTCTCATGAGCGCGACTATCGAAAGAGCTAGAGAGGCTCATCAGCTGAAACGAAGCAAAAGGCTGCGGGTGGTAAGCATCTTCGCTCTCGCTGCTGTTGCAGCATGCTTGCCTGTTTATGTAAGCTACCGCAGCGACATATCCCAAGCAAAGCAGCGTATTGCAGCCAACAGCAAAGTTATCGATACCGCTTGCGGTCCCATTGGATACGCCGATGTCGGTCAGGGTCCTCCGTTGCTCATGATTCACGGGGCTGGTGGCGGTTTTGACCAAGGTCTCGTGCTGGCTAGACAGTTTGGTATCGAAGAGCGTGGGTATCGCATCATTGCGCCCTCTCGCTTTGGCTTCCTGCAGACGCCCCTGCCGTCCAGTGATGCCAGCCCTGCCGCTCAAGCGGACGCCCACGCCTG
>Ga0137375_10003258_pt1 | contig 19304 bp, 18 predicted proteins | sample SagtaG_24_FD_104936 | JGI IMG/M metagenome (GOLD analysis project Ga0137375, IMG submission 104936) | Vadose zone soil microbial communities from Sagehorn Ranch, Mendocino, California, USA - Sage1_R_113_16 metaG | ecosystem: Environmental > Terrestrial > Soil > Vadose zone | place: USA...
CGGCCCGGCCGCCGCACCCGCCGGCCGGCCCGCCCGGCAGCGGCCCGGGCATCGTGTTCGCGCGCAGTGGCCTGACCGTCCCCTGGGGCCAGGGCTACGCGAGCCTGCTCGAGCTGGCTGAGGCCTGTGACGTGCCGGTGCGCTGGTCATGCCGGACCGGTGTGTGCCACACATGCGAGACCGCGCTGCTGTCCGGAACGGTCGGCTATGCCCCCGACCCGGTCGATGAGCCCGCCGCAGGCAGCGCGCTGATCTGCTGTTCCCAGCCACGCAGCGACCTCGTCCTCGACCTCTGACCACGTTTGTCACAGCCGGCGAGCATCCCGATCCCGACCGCGCCGCCCGGGTCATCAACGCCCTCCTGCCGGCCGGCAGCTAGCCGCAATCACTGCGGTGAGCGGAAGAGCTGACCGTCTCGTTCTTCACCCAGCTTCTCCCGTCCAGCACATACCCCATCCGCCCGCAGTTGCGCCAACTCGTGTACCAGGCACTGACCCGCTAGCCGGGGCGGCCGGGCTGGCTGCCGTCCCCCGGTCTTGCCCGCCTCGGGCCGGTGAGCCTCGCTGACGAGCTGGGAGCAGGCCCGTGGCGGTTTTCGTTGCGGAGAAAACGGGGCAGGTCCCGGGACGGACTGCCGGGCGCAGACCCGGGCACCCGCCAGGGCTCCGCACGGGCGCGGCCGGGCAGCCGATGCGGGACGGTGGTGGCGTTGCCGGGCAGCAACTGCCGGGCAGAGGGAGAGTCATGAGACTGACATTTGAGTCCGCGGGCGATCTGGCGCGCGCGCTGGCCCGCGCCGCGGCCGCGCACGGCCAGCACGAGAAGCAGATCGGGCACCCGGACCCGGACTGGCCGGACTGGTACGCGGCCTACCTCGAGCGCGAGCAGGCCGGGCCTGGGCACGAACCCGCATCCCCGGACGGCCGCGGCGGCGCGCCAGTCACTGTGGCCGTCGTGACGACCCGCACCGAGGCGGAACTGATCGTCGGCATGCTGCGCAACAACGACCTGCGCGCCGTCGTGTCCGCCGACGACGCCGGAGGGCAGGAGCCACAGCTGCAGGCACAGGGCGTGCGCGTGCTCGTCGCGCCCGCCGATGAAGCTCCGGCCCGGCGGCTCATCGACGTAGCGAACCGGCAGGGCCCGGGCGCATGAACGGAGGTCACGGACCGGGCGACGGCGAGGGATGCCGGGGTTCGTAGATGGGGAATTGCGAGCCGTCCGGCAGGCGGATCGCGGCCAGGAGACCCCAGCCCTGATCGGTGACCTCCTGGGCCACCTCGATTCCCTTGTCCCGCAATCCGGCCAGCGTGGCGTTAATGTCATCACACATCAGGTAAAGCTCATGGCGGGCTTCCCCTTCCGCGGGATGCACAGCGAGCTCGGCCGGGGGCAGGGCAAAAATCAGCCAGCCTCCGCCCGCATCGACCGACGGCAGGCCGAGCGTGTCCTTGAAGAACGCCCGGACCTGGCCGGCTTCGGGTGAAAACACGATCGCATGCATGCCCGTGATCATGTCGTGATCCTAGCGCCGACCAGCGAACCCGTCAGCGGAGCCTCAGCCGGCCTGGAGCTTACTTTCGGCTGGATACACGACTGTAGGTGTGTACAACACGGGGGAATCGTGTACTGGCGCGCACCATGGGAGCTACCGGTGGTGCGCCTGCTGGCATGCGGCCAGAACACCATCGTCGTGTCCGCCGTGAGATCAGCCGGGCGGCCCGGCAGGTAACGAGAATGAGGCAGCGGGCAATGACAGGCGAGGCGGCCAACCCCAGCGCAACGCACGGACCCGGCGAGCTGGGAGCCTCGTGCCGGGCGTGGGAGATGACACTGCCCGCCGCCGGGCATGCCCCCGGACTTGCGCGGCAGGCTACCCGGGAGGTCCTGACCACGTGGCACGTCGCCCATCTGGAGGAGACGGCGGTCCTCTTCGTCTCCGAGCTGGTCACCAACGCGGTACGGCACGCTTCGACCGGGGGGTCCCTGCTGGTGCTGCGGCTGGAAGCCGCAGGAACCTCGCTGAGGATTGAGGTCCACGACGCCGACCCGCAGTGGCCGCGGCCGGGCATTCCGACCGGGCTCGACGAGTCAGGATTCGGATTCGTCATCGTGGATGCCCTGGCCAGCAAGTGGGGGGTCAGCAACACGGCAGCGGGCAAAGCCGTCTGGGCCGAACTGGACACCCGCCCAGGCCACCAGCCTGGCTAGCGGTCCGCATCGCGGTGCAGCGGCCCGGGATCGCCTCCGCCGCCGACCGCCCGCGTGGGGACGGTCCCCTGCGGGTCGCCTCAGCCGTCAGGCCCGGGGCCCCGCGGGTTGCGGGGCCCCGGGCTGAGATGGCGGGATTCAGGGTGTGGGGTCGGACACCGCGGCGCCATAGATGTCGGAGTTACCGAACGTGGCGGGACAGTCGGCCTGCGGAGCAGGCCGGGTGACTGATGTGCCAGTCCGCAGCGACAGGCGCCAGGCGTCGATCGCCGGGCAGTCCGCGGCGTTCTGGGTGTCGTTCCAGACGCCGACCGCGCCGGCGCGGGTCGCCGCGGTGTAGACGTAGTCGCCGAGGAACTCGGCCTGGAGGTTGTTCTGGGACGAGCCGCGCGGGTCACCGGGCGCACCCCGGGCCAGCGTGCCGAAGCTGCCGATGGTCCCGCCGGCCACATCGGCGTGCAGGATCACCCCGACCAGGCCGCGGGACGAACTGGTGTCGTTGCGGTAGGGGGTGGTGAAGGCGTTGTAGGTGACGTACACGTCGGTGCCGTTGGGCGAGATGGCCGGCGCGGCGTAGTAAGGCCGGTCCCCCGGGGCAAGCGTCACCGCGGCGGGCCCGGTGAACGAGGATCCGCCGTTGGTGGAGGTCATCATCAGCAGTTGCTCATGGTTGAGTCCTTGCGCGCCATCTGCCCAGGTCAGCACGATCTGGTTGGTGGCATCCGCTCCGGTGGGAGCGCCGTTGGCGATGTCCGCGCTCGGCGCGAAGGCCAGGTCGTTCCGCGCCCCCGCGACGCCGTCCATCACAGGCCGGCCGATCACCGGGTCGGTGACGCCGGGGTCCACCGCGCTCGCCAGCAGCGCCGGGCCGGTGAAGTGCGCGCCGCCATCGGTCGACTTGTACATCATTTCGTAGGAGGTGCGGTTCCGGTTGCCCACGCCGAACACGTACACGTTGCCGTGGCTGTCGGTGCGTACCGTGCACCCGTCGGGCTGGCTGTTGATGCCGTTGTCGGTGGCCGGGCCGACCTGCTCCTGCACCCAGGTGTTCCCGCCGTCGGTCGACCGGGCGACGATCAGCGGGGTCGGCAGTGCCTGGCCGTGGCTGTTGCTCTGGAAACTCGCCCAGCAGACATAGACGCTCCCGAAGAAGGGGCTGGTCTGCGCGTTGTCCGCCCAGATCTGCTCTTTGTCGGAGAACGTCGTCGAGTTCTGCTTGGAGATCACGACGGGATTCATCCAGGCTGACGCGTCGCCGCTGGCGGCCGCCCGGGGGTTGTCCGTCCGGGAGATGGCGATTCCCTCGAAGCCCTTCAGCGTCTCAGTGCGCTTGGTCGTGTTGAAGTTCGACGTCAGGTTGGAGTAGTACAGCCGGGCGCCGTTCGCCCAGGAGAATGTGCCGTCCGCGCCGCGGCGCGGCCCGAACGCGACTCCCGGGTCCCCGTCAGAGACCAGGCCGTTCTCGTGGTAATGCGGCAGAGTGCCAATTGGCCCTTCATGCGGGACGCATGCGGCGGGGCCGAGGCAATCCCGCGCGCTCCACCCGGTATAGGTCGGCTGGGTCCACGAATTACCACCATTAAACGAGAAATACACGCCCGAGACACCGACTCCCGGCGTGAAAGGACACGTGGTCGGATCGCCCGCGTTGCACGCCTCCATGTCGATGTTGTCGTTGGAGCCGGCCACCACCACGGAAGGATCGTGCGCGTCGATGGCCACAGCGGGCTCGTTCTGCTTGTTCTGGGAAAAGGGAGATGCCGGGCTGCCCACGGTCACCTGTGTCCCGGTGACGGGGGTGTCAGCGGATGGTGCGGCCATCGCCGTCCCCGTACCGGTGAATACGACGATCAAAGCGGTCCCAGCCGCAGCGAGCTTAGCTATTAACATTGCCGCCTCCCTTGTCGCGCCCAGGGCTCGTGACCCTGACCTCCTGGCCCCCTTCGGCACAGGTAACCCACAGTGGACCCAACGACCCGGTCCCCGCAAGAGCCGATTCCGGATGGCAGCTGCCGTCAGCCGGCATTTAAATTAGATGTCCATATCGAAACTAATTCGACGGATATGCGACTTCGCTTTGGCATCCTGACGGGCGTTTCGCGCATCAGGATGCGCAGCCCCAGGCACCTTGACCGGGTGGCTGCTGCCGCTGGCGGACGGCCGCGGCCGGCTCCCGCCCTCGCCAGGCGTCCCGGTCAGCCGGCCTGGGTATGCGTGGAGGACATGATCTGGTCGGCGAAGGCCGCAACCTTGTTCTGCCAGCCTTCTTCCAGTGGCCCCTTCAGGCCGGTCACCAGGACGGCCCCTTCGGCGGCCTTCGTCAGTCCCTTGGCTTCCAGCAGCTCATTCATGATCGGGATGACCCGCTCCCAGCGGTCCTGTTCCTCCTGGGACGGCATCCTGCCCGTCTTCGGGTCTGGCTTCCGGGCGCCCTGGGTGGTCAGGATCGCGTATGCCGTCCCCGGCTCCAGGCTGACCTTGCGCAGGAACCTGCGGGCATTCCCCTTGGGTTTCCCGAAGCGGCCTGGCGAGCTGAACACATACAGGTCAGCCTTGGGCAGGTCCTCGGGGTTGGCATCCCGGATGTGCTCGACGCTGACCGAAATCCCCCTGGCCTGCATGATCTTCTTGAACTCTTCCGCGACCATGGCGCCGTTGCCGAATTTCGAGGCGTGGTAATAAGCAATGTTCATGACGGCCCCATCCCTCCGCATAGGCATCCACGTCAACTCTTGCGCGTGCTGCACACCGACGCCAGAGGCCAACGTCCCGAACCATCCCTGACCGCGGCGGGCGCTGACCCTGATGCCCTCCGGGGGGAGACCAGGGTGTGAATCGGGGGTGATCCTGATCGACGGGGATATCCGCCTGCGGCAGTGTTGAAGCATGAACACAACCACTGCAGGCACCGTTACTGACCAGCCCGCTGCCCGCCAGCTGCGCCGGTCCGCCGAGGACAGGATGCTGGCCGGCGTGGCCGGCGGGATAGCCCGCTACCTGGACGCCGACGTCACGCTGGTCCGCCTCATCATCGCCGCGCTAGCCCTGTTCAGCGGGGCCGGCGTGGCCGCCCTCTACCTCGCCGCCTGGCTGCTGATCCCCCAGGACGGGGAAGACCAGGCGATCGCCGTGGCCTGGATCGCCAGCCACCAGAACCGCTCCCGCTGAATCCCTGACCGCTAACCAGCCTGAACCTGAACGGAGACTGATCACCCTGCCCGCGATCCTCGCCCTCGTCCTCATCGCCATCGTGGCCCTGAGCGTCCTCAGCTTCACTGCGCACATCCTGTTCTCCCCCTGGCTGCTGCTGGCCATCGGCATCCTGCTCTGGATCAAGTTCCGGCCGCGGCGCTCCCGCCAGTAGTCCCCGGGTGCCCGGCACCCCGCTGCCCGGCTGGCCCCCAGCGAGGCCGCCGGGCAGCCGTGCACCCATGGAGCCTGCCCCCAGCTGGCGCGGCCGGCCGTATCGACTTCACGTCGTGTAACTGGATAGGTTGCGAATGAGTTGTAGTTCCGGGTGGGCCAGGCTCCTGCAGCATGTTCAGCAGCACCGGCTTGCCGGTCAGCTCCTCCAGCTCAGCGCGGAGCCGGTGGGCCTCCGCGCCGCCATGGCCGTGCACCACGCCTGGCCGGGCGGCCTCGATATCAACCCGGACCTGGCCGGAGTCCCCGCTGACCGACACCGCGGATACTCCGGCCGCCCGTCCTATCCAGTTACCGCGTCATGACTGAGGACATGAAGTTACCCACCAGAGCCTCAGGTGTGCCGTAATTATTTATCCAGGATATTTTTGTACGATCAAGAAGCCGCAGGAAGCGCGATTCCTCACGCAACTTGTCGTCCTCCCGGATGAGGATCAGGGATCCATTAAAGAACGCCTCGTGGTGGTGAGCCGAACCCGCGCCACCCTCGCTTTCGAGTTCCCTCACCGCTTCGCCTCCCCGGCCGGGCGGCAGCCAGCCCGGGGACTCCCGCACGACCACGGCCACATGGTCGGCCACCATGGACGCGGTGCTCCACGCCGGCCCGTACACACTCTCCGGTGACACCAGCATCCGGGCGGCCTGGTCCGCCTCTGAGAGATCACGCGAGTAGGAGCCTGCCGGTGCGCTGGAGAAGAAGCCCGGACGAAGGGCGAGCACACTGCTCGATTTCATGTGCAGCATCCGCTCTCCCGTGCTGGCCAAATTACCCGAGCTCAGCGAAATGGCACCCCAGTCGTCGTTCAGCACCGCCATTGAATACTCAGGATGCCGCAGCAGCCCGGCCACCAGCGTGGTCTTCCCCGCCCCTGAACTCCCCGTGATAATCACGCCACGTTGGCCAGCCCCCGCGCCGACAGACACTGCGCACCCGTGCATGAACAACGTGTCGTCCCCGCTGACGGCAGAGCAGATGCCCCGGATGCACACCTTGGCCAGCCGGTACGGGCCGAACCCGAAGACCACCATGATCTTCTGATCCCGCGACCACCAGCGCGCCCCGTCCCACCGTCCGTCAAGCCCGTAGCTGCAGGCTGGCAGGGTCAGCGCATACAGCGTGGCGTCCGGCTCCTGATCCATCGCCGCCTGCGCCCAGTTGGCCGCGAACATGCGGCTGAGCCGGGCGCTATCGGAAAGGAGAGCAACCACGACGCGGCCCCCGGGCACGCGGATAGAGGCGAGCACCCGGTTGGGAAGCCGGAGGCGGGCGACCATGTCCAGCAGGCCAGCCCCGGGCTCGCGTACCGGCAAGAGCGCGTCGTAGTAGCTGACAGCCATCCCAAGGCCCCCTCGCCCACAGCTTCGGGGACCGGCCGTCACCACGGCAGTGGCGTTCAGCAGCCGTAGCCGGGCCCTTGGTCCTACCGCGGGCAACTCCTGCCCTCCGCTACCGGCCCGAAGCCGGTGCCCGAACTGGACGGCACTTTCCTGGAAATAGAGACAATGACCGATGAGGACGGCACCAAGGCAGCATTGGCGGACGTCCGGGCGGTCATGGACCAACTGGGCATCCGCGAGGATGACCTGACTACCGAGCAATACACCGACGCGGTCCTCAAAGCCCGGGAGTAATATTCCCGGCCGCATCAATCTGAGCGGTCATCCCTTGACCTGACCGCCTGCATGATCCCCGGTTTCGGTTTTGCGCCGCCTCCACGCCCGGGGGTGCGGGACGGTACCCGGCCTCGTCGGCTTCGGCGAGGCAGGCATTGGCGGGCTTGATGCCGTCGGAGGTGTTCGGGCTGCGCACGCAGGCCGCGGCGGCCGCGACGGCGAGCCGCAGGCCCCGTTCGACCGGCCAGCCCTCATGAAGGCCCAGGATGACGCCGGCGGCGAACGCGTCCCCGGCGCCGGTCGTGCTGCGTACCTGCTCGGGTGCCAGCCGGACGGAGCCCTGCCGCCAGGTCCGGCCGCCGGGGGCGGCCGCGACGCAGCCCGCCGGGAAATGCACCACGGCGAGCGCCGATACACCGCGCTCGATCAGGCCTAGCGCCATCGCCTCCAGCGCCGGCCAGTCGGCCGGCCCGTCGGCTGTGGGGACCGGCGCATCGATGCCCGTCAGCGCGCCGGCCTCCAGTTCGTTGATCACAATGCTGTCCAGATGCGGCAGGCAGGGCAGGGCGGCTTCCGCGGTGCGGTCTGGCGCCATGCTGACCAGTTCCAGGTTGGTGTGCAGGCCCGCGGCCTGGGCCGCCTGCAGCAGCGCGGACCAGCCGTTGCCGCCGCCGGGGTGCGGGCTGTCCATGACCGGGTGGATACCCGGGGCACCCGCGTGCAGTATCCGGGCTCGTGATTCCCGCAGGTCGGCGGCCGAGGCGCCGAACAGCGCGTTGGCCCCGCTGTGGTGGAAGAAGGTGCGCCGTCCCCCGGTCCGCTCGATCATCGCGTCGGTAAATGACGTGACCGTGCCGGCCAGCGCCCGGACCCCGGCCGTATCGATGCCGAGCCGTGCGCATTCGTCCAGGATGAAGGCACCATGCTCATCGTCGCCGATGGCACCGAGGATGGCGATCGGGAAGCCTGCCCCCAGCATGCGCAGGTCCACGGCCATGTTGAGCCCGGGTCCGCCGGTGCTCAGCGACACCTGCCCGATCGTGGCCAGATGATCCAGGGCCGGATAGGCGTCGATCACCTTCGCGACATCGACGACAATCGTCCCCGCGCACAAGACCCCTGCTCGCGGCCGGCGGGTGCCGCTCATCCGGTACCGAGCGCGGGATCGGTCACCGTCAGGTCGGCCTCCAGGCTGCGCAGCGGAGCGGTCCCGGCCTTGGCCAGGGCCTCGTGGTAAGCGCGGACGGCATCGGCCGGACTCAGCTCGCCCCGCAGGACCGGCCGCATCAGGCTCACCAGGTCGAGCTGCGACTCGGCTCGCTGGATCTTGCGGCCGAACAGGGCGACACGGGCGCCGTGCCTTTCGGCCTGGTGCAGGAGCTCGAACGTGTCCCGGGTGGTGCCCGCCGATCCGCCGAGAACGCCGACCACGAGCGATGGGTCGTGCCCGGCCAGCTCAGCGAGCGCATCCGGGCCGTTGTAGGCCACCTTCAGGAACAGCGGCCGCTGCCCGGCGGTAACCCCGGCCAGGGTACGGATGATCGAGTCGTTGACGAACGCCCCCACGTCCCCGGGGGCCAGATCGGCCGGCGCGTTGGGATTGAAGACTTCCAGGAAATGCCGGACGCCGAGCGTGGCGGCTTCCTGGCGGAACGTGCGGTACGCCTCCAGCGTGGACAGATCGCAGTCCCGGTCGTTGTTGAAGGTCAGCGAGTAGAGCACCAGGTCACAGAACGGGCGGATCGCGGTCAGGTCGGCCGTGCGGAAGGGGCGCGAGGGCACGGCAGAAGAGCGGCCGCCCCGGCTCTTCCAGATGTCCGTGCTGTCGTTCGCCCGGATGGCCAGGGTCATGCCCTCCAGCGAACCGTCCGCGGCCAGGCGCTCTCCATTGGACGCTGAGGTCAGGAGGATGTCGACGGCGTCGTGAGCGATCAGGGCACGCATCGCGCCGAGGTATTCGGTCCGCGTGCGGTACCGGCCGGGGCCGGCCGCTCCGGCCGCTGCGGCCGGCCCGCCGGTCACGGGTCCGGCTGCGGTGAGGCCGAGCGCCATGTCGGCGTCCTTGGCGTCCGCGATCACGAAGTCGTCGGGGGTGTAGCGGCCCGCGGCGATGCTGGCCAGCTTGCGGTCGAGGCGGCGGGCGGGCCCGTGCGGCACAGGGACCCCAGCAGCAGTGGACATGGACGTGGCCGGCCTTTCGGTAGTCGTCGTTACATCAGCGGTGCCGCTGTCGGCGCCGTGACCGGGTCACGCGCAGCTCGTCCAGGCCCGCCGGCGCCGCCGGGCGCGCAGGGTGCCTGCCTGCCACCGCTGCGCGCCGTGAGTGCCGGTCACCGCTCGCCCACGGTGACGAGGACTTTCACGTGATGTCCCGACGAGGCCAGCTCGAAGGCCTCGGCGACCTGGGCGAGCGGCCGGGTGGCGGTGACGAAGTCCGCGGCCCGGACGGCTCCCCGGCCGAGCAGGCCGGCCGATTCCTGGTAGTCCTCCGGGAGATAGGTGGCACTGCCCTGAATCCGGATCTGGTGGTCCTGCACGATCGGCAGCGGGACGGTGACCTCCCGGGCCGGGACGCCGACGACAACGACCGTCCCGCCCTTGTCGGCCATCGCGATGGCCTGGTCCATCGAGGACTGGACAGCGACGCAGTCGAACACCACATCGGCGCTGCCGCCGAGCGCCTTTCTCACCTGCCCGGTGACGCCGGCCGTGCCCGCGTCGATGGTCACGTCTGCGCCCAGGGCCGCCGCCCGCTCGCGTTTGGCGGGAAGCGGATCAGTGATCACGATCTTCCCCGCTCCGTGCGCGCGGAGCACCGCGAGAGTGAACAGCCCGATGGTTCCGGCCCCGAGAACCGCGATGGCCCGCCCGGCGACATCACCCGCCAGGCGCACCGCGTGCACCGGGGTGGACAGCGGCTCGATGAGCGCCGCGGCCTGATCGTCCAGGGTGTCCGGCACAGGATGCAGGCGGCCCGCGGTGATGGTGAAGTAGTCCGCCATGCCGCCCTGGGGATAGCCGCAGCCGAAGAACTGCAGGTTCTCGCACAGGTTCTCGCGTCCCGTCGTGCACATCTTGCACGCCCAGCAGGGCAGGTCGGGCTCGACGATGACCCGCTGTCCTGGCGCGGCGGCCCGGGCGGCGGAGCCCACGGTTTCGATGATCCCGACGACCTCATGGCCCGGCCGGTACGGCAGCGTCACGAAGGGGTGGCGCCCGCGGGCCGCGTGCAGGTCGGATCCGCAGACCCCGGCCACGACGGTGCGGACCAGGGCTTCGTCCGGGGCGGGGGCTGGAATCTCCGCTGCCTCGACAGCGATCCGGCCTGGGTAAACGACGACGCGTCGCATGCTGGTCACGGCGACTTCCTCTCCAGGCCGGCCGTCTTCTGGCCGGCCATCGGCGGTGTGGCGTAGCGGTCGAGGTCCGTGAACGTGGCCCGCACGCCGTGGTCGAGCAGGGCAGTCAGAATCGAGCTGTACACCCTAGTGAAGCGGGTGTCGCCGGCCAGTTCACCGAAGACCGCGCGGTTGCCGTCGAGGAAGGCGGTCCGGTGGCCGCGCTGCCGGCCTGCCGCGGCCTGGAGTTGCGGGGCCAGGGCGTCATTGATCTCGTGCGGCGAGCCGTTCTCGTCGGTGCCTTCGGCGTAGCGTGCCCAGCTGGCTATGACGGCCGCGGAGCGGGTGAAGGGCCGGCCGGCGGCCAGCTGCTGCCGGATGACCGGGAGAAGGAACTTGGGAATGCGGTCGGATCCGTCGGTGCAGAGCCGGGCGAGGGTATCGCCCACCTCGGGATTGGAGAATCTTTCGATGAGCTGGTTCGCATACTGGCCGAGATCGACGCCTGGAACCGGCCGGAGGGTCGGGATGGCTTCCCGGGTCATGTAGTCCAGCAGGAACCCGGCGAACAGCGGGTCGGCGGCCGCTTCATGGACGAGCCGGTATCCGACGAGGTGGCCCGCGTAGCACAGGGCCTGATGGCTGGCGTTGAGCAGCCGCAGCTTCATCAGCTCGTACGGCTCCACGTCGGAGACGATCTGCACGCCGGCCTCTTCGAGCGGCGGCCGGCCGTCCGCGAAATTGTCTTCGAGCACCCATTGCGTGAAGGGCTCGCACAGCACCGGCCACCGATCGTCGATGCCGAACCGGCGGCTGAGCTCACGGCGATCGGCGCCGGTGGTCCCGGGCGTGATCCGGTCGACCATGCAGTTGGGGAACCGGACGTGACGGGTCATCCAGCCGGCCAGGCCGGGATCACGCAGGCGGGCGAACGCCGTGAACGCCCGCTGGCTCACGTGCCCATTACCCGGGATGTTGTCGCAGGACAGGATGGTGCAGGCAGGAATGCCCCGCTCGCGGCGGCGGGCCAGCGCTTCGGTGACTATCCCGAAAACCGTTCGCGGCACTGCCCCTGGCCGCAGGTCGGCCATCACCGAGGGATCTGACGAATTGAATTCACCGGTGACGTCGTCGAGGTTGTAGCCACCTTCGGTGATGGTGAGCGACACGATCCGGGTCGCCGGCGCGGCGATCTTCTCGATGACAGCCTCGGGATCGCCGGGCGCGAACAGGAACTCGGTGATCGACCCGATCACGCGGGCGTCCCAGGTCCCATCGCCATGCCGGAGGACCAGGGTGTACAGGCCGTCCTGGGCGGCCAGCGCATCGCGGATCCTGCGGTTGGATGGCTGCAGGCCGATACCGCAGATGCCCCAGTCCATCGCCGCGGCGTTGTTCATCAGCGCATCGATGTACATCGCCTGGTGCGAGCGGTGAAAATTGCCGACACCGATATGAACGATTCCCGTCCTCACCTGGCGGCGATCGTAACGGGGAACAGCCACATCGGCGTTCAGGTGGCTCAGGGTTTCTGCGGTCAGTACGGTCATGCTGCCCCTTCCGCGCCGGCTGAGGGACCGGCCAGCCACCCGGCGGTTGCGCCGGTAATTTTGAGAGCGGTCAGCTGCCCTCGCCGGGCGCCGGGCATCAGCAGTCATGTGGTCAGCACCCGATAATGATCTTGTGGACCGTCCGGTCGCTGCGCAGCGCGTCCAGCGCGGCGGCGTAATCGTCGAGCTTGAAGCGGTGCGTGATCAGGCCTTCGGTACGGGCCCGCCCGGTCCGCAGGGCCGCGATCGCGGCCGGGAACGAATCGATCTCCGCGAACGATCCCTTGATGGTGATCTCGCGGCGGAATACGTCGTACGGGCTGACCCGGACGAGGTCCTCGGGCTCGGTCACGCCGTAGAACAGCACGGTCCCGCCGCTGCGGGTCAGCGGCACGCAGTGCTCGGACACGGCTGCCGACCCGGTGGCATCGACCACGATGTCGTAGCCGCCTGATGCCGCCTTCAGCTTGGCGGCGTCGCCGGCCAGGTCCCCGCGATCCATCAGGAACGTCGTGTCGATCCCGAGTTCGGCGGCGCGCCGGAGCTTGAACGCCGACGAAGCCGCCACCGTCACGCTCACCGCGCCGCTGCGGGCGATCAGCTGGGCGAGGAGCAGGCCGGTCGGGCCGGCGCCGAAGACCAGGGCCGAACTCCCCGGCCGGGGAGCCAGGGTCTCCACGCCGTGCATGGCGCACGCCGTGGGCTCGGTGAACACGGACGTGTCAGGGTGGATGCCGTCCACGGAGAAGACCAGGCTGGCAGGGATGACGACATACTCGGCGAAGGATCCCGGCCAGTTCGTGCCGAGTCCCTTGAGGTTGGCGCACATCAGGGTCCGCCCGGCCCGGCAGTACTCGCAGTGCCCGCAGTTCATGTTGGGGTTGACCGCGACAAACTCGCCGACGCGGAATCCCCCGGCGCCGTCGCCCAGCGCGTCCACCGGCCCGACCAGTTCATGGCCTGGGGTCAGGGGAAACTCGGCGAAGAATTTGCCGTTGTGAATATGGAGGTCCGTTCCGCAGATCCCGGTCTGCTGGACTCGCACCCGCACCTCCCCCGGTCCCGGATCCGGGGTCGGAACCTGCCTGACCGAGAACCTGCCCGGGGCGTCGTAGACGACGGCCTTCATGCTGCTCCTTAGCCGGAACGAGCCGCGTGGTCCTTCCGGCTCGGGGGATGGACGGCCAGAGCCCGTGCGAGCGCGGGCTCTGGCCGCGGACCAGCCGCCCCGGGGCGCTCCGTCCCGGGGCGCCCGGGGTCACTCCCGCGCAGGCGCCGCGTGGGTCATGCTGGTCATGTGATTCAGCAGGCCGCTCATCCTGGGCTTGCCACCCCGGAGGGCGGCGGCGCGCCGCTGCTGGTCGACATAGACGGCGGCGATCAGCACGGCTCCCACCACGACCTGCTGCCAGAACGGCTGGATACCTATGATCACGAATCCGTTCTGGAGCGTGCTCGGGATGAACAAGCCGATGGTGGTGCCGAGGATGGACCCGTAACCGCCGAACAGGCTGGTGCCGCCGATCACGGTGCCGGCGATCACGCTGAGGTTCGTCGTACTCTGCCCGCCGATCGTGGTCGACTGGAAGAACGCCAGGTTGAGCCATCCGGCGAATCCGGCCAGGAGGCCGGACAGAGCATAGATGGTGACCAGGTGGCGGGTGACGTTCAGACCGGAACGCCGCCCGGCCTCGGGGTTTGATCCGAGCGCGTAGGTGTGCAGCCCGAAGCGGGTCCGGTGCAGGAGCACGATCCCGAGCGCGACGACGACCGCGGCGATGACCGCCAGCGTGGGGATCTGCCAGGCGATGTTGCCGAAACCCACGCTGTTGACCATGACGGACGGGACGTCGCGCAGGTCCACGCCGGTGGTGATCACTTCCGCCAGGCCGAGGGCCATCCCCAGCGTGCCGAGCGTGACGATGAGCGGCGGGACCTTCGCCCTGGCGACGAGCACCCCGTTGACCAGGCCCCATGCGAGCCCGGCGGCGATAGCCACCAGCAGGCCGGCCAGGGCGGCACCCCAGCCCTGGCCGCCCATCGCGGCCATGGCCTTGTCGGCGACGACGCCGCTGAAGACCAGGACGCTGCCCACCGAGAGGTCGATGCCGCCGGTGATGATGACCAAGGTCATCCCGACACCCAGGACGGCCAGGATGGAGGTGTCCTGCACGATCCCGCGGATGTTGAAGACGGTCAGGAAGCTGCCGGGCTTGAGGATCGCGAAGATGACCACGATCACGGCCAGCACGATGATGATCTGCAGCGCCTGCAGCCGGGCCAGCCGCGCGAGCCGGCCGGCCGGTTGCTCTTCGCTCGGCGCCGCTTCGGCAGGCGCCGGAGGAGGCGCAGTCGTCTGCCCGGTCACGGCCGCTTCTCCTGCGTCACGGCGCCGGTCATCGCCCCGACCAGCTCCTCCATGGTCGTCTCCTTCGCTCTGTACGTGGCCACCCGCCTGCCCAGCCGCATGACCTGCACCTCGTCGGCGACCTGGATCACGTGGGGCATCGAGTGGCTGATGAACACCACGCCGAGCCCGCGGTCGCGCACCCGGCGGATCAGGTCCAGGACACCCTTGGTCTGCACCACCCCGAGGGCGGCGGTGGGCTCGTCGAGCAGGATGACCCGGTTGGCCCAGGCCGCGGCGCGGGCCACCGCGACGGCCTGCTTCTGGCCGCCTGACATGGAGCCGATGCTGCCCGCGTAGTTGCGCACCGTCGCGCCGAGCTCGTCGAAAGCCTTCTTGCTGCCTGAACGCATCGCCGCGTTGTTCATGAAACCCAGCCGCCCCAGGATCCCCGGGCGCATGACCTCCCGGCCGAGATACATGTTCTGCACCGGGTTGAGATGGGGGGCCAGCGCCAGGTCCTGGTACACGGTCTCGATCCCGTACCGGCGCGCGGCCAGGGGCCCCGGGATCGTCACCGGCTTGCCGTCGACCAGGATCTCGCCCGACGTCGGCGTCTCCGTACCGGAAAGGATCTTGACCAGCGTGCTCTTTCCCGCGCCGTTGTCCCCGATGAGCGCGACAACCTCGCCGGTCTTGACCTCGAAGTCAGCGCCCGACAGCGCGCTCACGTGACCGTACAGCTTGGTGATGCCCCGAGCTTCCAGCGCAAGGCTCATCGATCCACTCCTTCCCGACCCAGGTCCCTGGTGAAACGGCGGAGCCGCCGCGCCCGGGTTCGGCCGGCAACGCTGCGGTAACCATGCCGCAATGTGCGTATCCACGAGGGTGCCTTTCTATGTCACCGATGTCAAGAGTTGAATTGAAACAATAACTGCCTGTAATCAAGGCTAAGTGGGGCCAGGAAAGAAGTTTCCGGTGACATCCTTGACACCGATGACATGTGGATGCAGGATCGAGCAAACATGTTTCCGGGAGATTGCCAGCCGCTGAACAGGCCCGGCTGACAGGAACCAGAGGTCGAGACACAGCACCCCCCGCACGGCCTGCACCCGGTGTCATCCGGCACCGGCAGCCGGGCCACGTCCTCACGTACGAAGGAGCAGGTATGAAGCGGTCTTTGGTGGCACCAACCGCGGGTGCGGCAGCCATTGCGCTGGCGCTCGCAGCGGGCTGCTCGTCATCGGGCAACTCAGGCGGGTCCGCGTCCGGCGGGTCCGCGTCCAGCGGGTCGGGCAGCGGGAAGACCTACAAGCTGTCGTTCATCCAGGGCGTGGCCGGCGACGGGTTCTACGTCACGATGGGATGCGGCATGCAGGCCGAGGCCAAGAAGCTCGGCAATGCCACGGTCAACATCCAGGGGCCCACGAAGTTCGACCCCACGCTGCAGAACCCGATCATCGAATCGGTCACCGCATCGAAGCCTGACGCGATCATGATCGCCCCCGACGACGTGTCGGCGAGCCAGACCCCGGTCGACCAGGCCATGAACGCGGGCATCAAGGTCGTTCTCGTGGACACCACGCTGAACAACCCGGCGGGCGCCGTCACGCAGATCTCCTCGGACAACCTGGCGGGCGGGGCTGACGCCTTCGCCGCCATCAAGCAGCTCGTGCCCAACGGCGGCCAGGTGCTCGTGGTCAACACGCAGCCCGGTATCAGCACGACCGACCAGCGCACCGCCGGCTTCGCCAAGGCGGCCAAGGCGGACTCGAAGTTCTCCTACGTGGGCGTCCAGTACGACCAGGACAGTGCGTCCATTGCCGCGCAGGTGACGTCGGCCGCGCTGCAGAAGAATCCCCACATCGTCGGCATCTTCGCCACCAACCTGTTCTCCGCCGAGGGGGCGGCCACCGGAATCCGCCAGGCTGGCAAGTCCGGCAAGGTGAAGGTGGTCGGATTCGACGCGGAACCCGATGAGATCACCGCGCTGCAGCAGGGTACCGTGCAGGCGCTCATCGCCCAGTCGCCGTACACGATCGGGACCGACGCGGTGGACCAGGCCGTCGCCGCCCTGTCCGGCAAGCCGACGACCCAGAAGATCGGCACCAAGTTCACCATCATCACCAAGGCCAACCTGAACTCGGCGGCGAGCCAGGCAGCGATCTACAAGACAAGCTGCTGACCTGGGCCGCCGGTATACTTCGAGGCGAACGGTCCCCCGGTGGTAGACGGGGGACCCTTCGCCGCCGGAGCTGCGTCGCTCGCATCTGCCGAGCAAACCTGTAGTCGCTTGAGCAGGCGCACAGTCTGGAGGCGATCTTCGATGACCACCATGCGCGACGTCGCTCGTGTCGCCGGCGTCAGCGCAAAGACAGTGTCCCGGGTGTTCAACGAAGATCCCCACGTCACCGAGGAAACCCGCGAGCGGGTTCGCTGGGCGATGCAGAAGCTGAACTACGTCCCCAACCTGCTGGCCCGGAGTTTCCGCGCGGGCTCGGACCCGGCGGTAGGCCTGGCCGTTCCCGACATCGCCGACCCGTTCTTCGCGGCGATCACGAGCAGCATCGAGATAGATCTGGTGGGGCGCGGCATGGCGGTCGTGGTGAGCAGCCTGGGCCAGGCCGCCGAACGCGAGCGTTCTGCCCTGGAAGCCCTGCTGAGGCGGCAGATCAGCGGCCTGATCGTGGCCTGCGCGAGCGCGGATCAGGCGTACCTGGCCCCGTGGCAGGACCGGACGCCGATGGTGTTCGTGGACCGGCCCCCGAAGGGGCTCTCCGGCGTGTACGTGATCGAGGACGATCTGGCCGGCGCCCGCGAGGCAGTCACGCATCTCGCGAATCACGGTCACCGGCGGGTGGCCTTCCTGGGTATTTCCACCCCCATCACGACCGTGCGCCGCCGGCTGAAGGGCTACCGGTCGGCGGTGGCCGAGCTGGGACTGGACGACCGTCCCGACCTGATCTGCATGCCCAGCGGGTCGGCCGACGAATGCGCCGCTGAGCTGGTGAAGCTCCTGGAAGGGCCGGACGCCCCCACGGCGGTGTTCTCCGCGACCACGCTGTGCACGATGTCGCTCGTCCAGGCCTTGCAGCGGGCCGGGCGCCCCGGCATCGCCGTGGTCGGTTTCGGTGATTTCCCCATGGCCGAGGCGCTCACGCCCGCCGTCACGGTGCTCGATCAGGACCCGGCCCGGCTCGGCCGTATCGCCGTCGAAAGACTCGTCCAGCGCATCCAGGACCCCCAGGCGCAGGTACGCCGCAGGACCGTTCTCCCGGTCCACCTGATCCCGAGAGGATCGGGCGAGCTGCCCCCCGCATGACGTTGAGTGAGAAGGAAGACTGTGAGTGAGCCCGGGACGGCGCCATGGCGCCGCGCGGAAGCCAGCCGGCTGATCACGTTCGGGCGGGCCGCCGCGCTGGCCGACGGCGGATTCGGGTGGCTGGGCGCCAGCGGCGACATCGACGTGACGCAGCCCTGCCCGCTCTACATCAACGCGCGCATGACGTACGCGTTCGCGCTGGCGCACCTCGAGGGCGTCACCGGCGCTGATTCGCTGGTGGCATCCGGGCTTCAGGCCCTCGCCAGCCGGTACGCCGACGGTGAGAACGGCGGCTGGTTCTCCGCCATTGACCTGTCCGGGACGGTCACCGATTCCGCCAAGACGAACTACGCCCACGCCGCCACCCTGCTGGCCGCCTCCAGCGCGGTGGCCGCCGGGATACCCGGCGCTGTTGCCGCCCTCGCGGCCGCCACGGCCGCCATCGAACGGCACTTCTGGTCCGACACCGAAGGCTGCGCGCTGGAGTCCTGGAACGCCGGCTTCTCCGAACTCGAGCCTTACCGCGGCGCCAACAGCAATATGCACTCGGTGGAGGCCTACCTCGCCGCCGGAGACGCCACCGGCGACCCCGTCTGGCCTGCCAGGGCTGCCTCCATCGCCACCCGCCTGATCAATGAGCACGCCCGTGCCCATGCGTGGCGGATACCAGAGCACTACGACGAGGACTGGCAGCCCCTGCCGGACTACAACCTGCATCACCGCGACGACCCGTTCCGGCCGTACGGCACCACCCCGGGCCATTCCTTCGAATGGGCCCGGCTGCTGGTGGGCCTGGAGGCGGCCCTGCCGGACCCTCCCGCCTGGCTGCCCGAGGCGGCGACCGGGCTCTTCGACCGGGCCGTCGCTGACGCGTGGCAACGCGACGGTCACCCGGGACTGATCTATACCGTCGGCGCCTCTGGCCAGCCGGTGGTGACGTCACGACTGCACTGGGTGGCCTGCGAGGCGGTTCTCGCCGCCGACGCGCTGCACCGGCGCACCGGGGAGGAACGCTTCGCCGCGGCCGCGCAGCGGTGGTGGGCTGAGATCGACCGCTATTTCCTGGACCGGAAGAACGGCGGCTGGTGGCAGGAACTGGCCCCGGACATGACCCCGGCCGGGTCCACATGGCCGGGCAAGCCGGATCTCTACCACTCCTACCAGGCCGTCCTGTTTCCGTCGCTCCCGCTGAGCCCGACCGCGGCCACCGCACTGGCCAGGCGAAGGGCCGGCGGTGCGCGGAGCGGTGCGCCGGGCAGTGCGCAGCATGATCAGTCGCCCGCCTAGATCATGAAGCGAGCCGCGGCGGTACTGATCAGCGGTCCCCCGGCCACGGGCAAGAGCACGCTGGCCGCGGCCCTGGCTCCCCGGCTCGGCGCTGCCCTGCTGGATCTGGACGTGGCCACCGGCCCGCTGACCCGGGTCGTCTCCAGGCTGATCGGCGTCCGTGACCTGGATGATCCTGCCCTGGCCGGGCTGACCCGGGACGCGCGCTACGA
>Ga0137375_10003264_pt1 | contig 19299 bp, 18 predicted proteins | sample SagtaG_24_FD_104936 | JGI IMG/M metagenome (GOLD analysis project Ga0137375, IMG submission 104936) | Vadose zone soil microbial communities from Sagehorn Ranch, Mendocino, California, USA - Sage1_R_113_16 metaG | ecosystem: Environmental > Terrestrial > Soil > Vadose zone | place: USA...
GCCCTCGGGATGGACGCCGGCGAGCACGCCGACCCCGACGAGGCCCAGCGCGACGCCGGCCAGGCGGGAGCCCGTCGCCCGTTCGCTCTTCCGGAAGCGGAACGCGAGCAGCGCGACGAAGATCGGCATCGACGCGTTGCCGATCGCCGCGATGCCGGAATCGATCTTCGTCTCTCCCCAGGCGATGAGCGTGAAGGGCAGCGCGGTGTTCACGACGCCGAGGAAGACGGCCGCCCTCGTGACTGCGCGAAGCTCGCTCCAGGCCCGTTGCGCGCCGAGCTTGTAGGCGACCAGCGCGACGAGCGGCCCCGCGGAGAACGCGAGCCGGAGGAACATCGTCGTCGTCGGCGCGAGCTCGTCGACGGCGATCTTGATGAACATGAAGGAGGCGCCCCAGATCGCCGCGAGCAGGAGCACGAGGGCCACGTAGCCGCGCATCCCGGCAGGCTATCCAGCGGCGTCGGAGTCACAGAGTCGGCGCAATGTCGGCACAGACGTGTGCGCTCTTCGCCGATACGATTGCGGTCGGGAGGAGGCCGGGCGCGCCTTCTATTAGAGGAGTTGGACGGAGCTCGAGCTACCGGCCCGTCCAGGGACCCCACTAGACTGAAGCATCTGACGCGGGTCGCGGAACAGCCGCTCCATCGCGCCCTCGGGCTCACCGACGGGGAGCTCGACCGAATCTGCGACCTGCTCGAACGCGAGCCGAATCATTTCGAGCTCGCCGTCTTCTCGCTCCTCTGGTCGGAGCACTGCGCCTACAAGCATTCGGCGCGGCTGCTGCGCCGCTTCCCGACGGACTCACCGCGCGTGCTCCAGGGTCCCGGCGAGAACGCCGGCGTCGTCGACCTAGGCGAGGGCGAAGCGGTCGCCTTCAAGGTCGAGAGCCACAACCATCCTTCCGCCGTCGAGCCCTTTCAGGGCGCGGCGACGGGGATCGGCGGCATCCTGCGCGACGTCGTCGCCATGGGCGCGCGGCCGGTCGCGCTCCTCGACGGGCTCCGGTTCGGCGCGGCCGACCACCACTTCGAGCGGGCCGTGGCCGGAATCGCCCAGTACGGGAACTCGGTCGGAGTGCCGACGGTAGGCGGCGACACCGTCTTCGACCCCGCCTACGCCGACAACTGCCTCGTCAACGCGATGTGCGTCGGCCTCCTCCCCACCGAGCGCGTCCTCCAGGCACAGGCGCGCGGCACGGGCAACGTCGTCTTCCTCTACGGCGCGACGACCGGACGCGACGGCATCGGCGGCGCGAGCGTGCTCGCCAGCCAGGAGCTGGGCGAGGAGGATGCCGACAAGCGGCCATCCGTCCAGGTCGGCGATCCGTTCACCGGCAAGAAGCTGATCGAGGCGAGCCTCGAGCTCGTCGAGCGCGACCTCGTCGTCTCGCTCCAGGATTGCGGGGCGGCCGGCCTTGCCTCCGCACTCTCCGAGATGGCGCGAGGCGGCGGCGGCATCGACGTCCGGCTCGACCGCGTTCCGCTGCGCGAGGAGGAGATGGAGCCGTGGGAGATCATGATCTCCGAGAGCCAGGAGCGCATGGTCGCGATCGTCCGCCCCGAGAACCTTCCGGCTGTGAAGGAGATCTGCAGCCGCTGGGAGCTCGACCACGCAGCGATCGGCGAGGTCACGGACACAGGTGAGCTCCGCGCATCCTTCGACGACGAGCTCGTCGGCGCGATTCCGGCGGCGCACCTCACGGACGCAGCGCCTCGCTACGACGTCGCCCGCGAGCCGCGCGCGGACGCCGAACCGGCTCCTCAGCCCGATGGTCCGCCGACCGACCAGGCGCTGCTCGATCTGCTCGCATCGCCGAACGTGCGCAACCGGGCCTGGATCTACCGCCGCTACGACCACCTCGTCGGCTCGCGCACGGTGCGGCGTCCCGGCTTCGACGCTGCAGTGCTCCGGCTCTCGCCTTCCTTCCGCGGACTGGCGCTCAGCCTCGACGGCTCCGGCCGCGTCGCCCGACTGGACCCACACACCGGTGGCGCCCTCGCCGTCCTCGAGGCGGCCCGCAACGTCGCGTGCGCGGGCGGCGAGCCGCTTGCGGTCACGGACTGCCTCAACTTCGGGAATCCCGAGAAGCCGGAGATCGCCTGGGAGCTCGCCGAGGCGATCGAGGGCATGGCCTCTGCCTGCGAGGCGCTCGGCATCCCGGTCGTCTCCGGGAACGTCTCGCTCTACAACGAGACGGACGGCAGCGCGATCCATCCGACGCCGGTCGTCGGATGCGTCGGCCTCGTCGCCGACGTGCGGGTGATTCCGACCATGTGGCGCGAAGGCGACGGCATCTATCTCGCCGGGAATCCGGAACTCTCGCTCGACGGCTCGGAGTACCAGGCGCTCTACGGCCGGCTCGCGGGCCGGCCCGCGCCGCTCGACCTGGCGGCGGAGGCCTCACTCATCCGCAACCTGCACGAGACCGCGCCCCGCTGCTCGCTCGTCCACGATGCGGCCGAGGGCGGGCTCGCGGTTGCGCTCGCGGAGGCTGCGATCGCAGCGGGTGTCGGAGCCGAGCTCGAGCTGGCCGACGATCCGCTCGCACTCTTCGGCGAGGGCGGCGGGCAGGCGATCCTCGCCTCGCCTGAGAAGCTCGGCCTCCCTCGCATCGGAACCGTCGGCGGCGCTACTCTCTTCGGTGTTCCCGTCGAGCAGCTGCGGCAGGCCTGGGAAGGAGAAGTGACCGTCTAGATGTGCGGGGTCTTCGGCATCCGAGCGCCGGACCGTGACGTGGCGCGCGTCACGTACTTCGGCCTCTTCGCGCTCCAGCACCGGGGGCAGGAGTCCGCAGGCATCGCCGTCTCCGATCGCGGACAGCTCACGGTGCTCCGTGACATGGGTCTCGTCGCGCAGGTGTTCAGCGAGCAGCACCTGAAGGGGCTCCAGGGCGACATCGCGATCGGCCACACCCGCTACTCGACGACGGGCTCGACGGAGTGGACGAACGCCCAGCCGATCGTCCAGCACGGCCGGGCTCGCACGGTCTCGCTCGGCCACAACGGCAACCTGACGAATGCCGCGGAGCTGCGCGAGGAGCTCGCCGCAGACGGCATCCGCCTCGCGACCACCTCGGACACCGAGATGATCGCGGCCCTGATCGCAAACGACCCCGCCCCCCTCGAGGAGGCGATCGCGCACGCGATGAGCCGGCTCGAAGGCGCGTTCACCGTCGTGGCCCTCTCGGAACAGAAGCTGATCGGCTTCCGCGACCCGCACGGCTTCCGGCCGCTCGCGTTGGGGCAGATCGACGGCGATCCCGTGCTCGCCTCCGAGACCTGTGCGCTCGACCTCGTCGGCGCGCAGCACGAACGAGAGGTGGCCCCCGGGGAGCTCGTCCTGATCGGCGAAGACGGCATCCACTCGGTGCAGGCAGTCCCCCAGGCGGGGGCCGGGGCGCTCTGCCTCTTCGAGTTCATCTACCTCGCCCGCCCGGACACGACGCTGGGGGGGATCGAGGTCCACTCGGCCCGTGTCCGGATGGGCGAGCGCCTGGCCGAAGAGGCTCCGGTCGAGGCTGACCTCGTCATGCCCGCTCCCGATTCCGGCACGCCGGCCGCGATCGGCTTCGCCCGCGCGAGCGGCGTTCCCTTCTCGGAGGGGCTGATCAAGAACCGCTACGTCGGACGGACGTTCATCCAGCCGGACCAGGGCCTGCGCGAGCAGGGCATCCGCCTCAAGTTCAATCCACTCTCCGAGGTCGCCGGCAAGCGCCTCGTCCTCGTCGACGACTCGATCGTCCGCGGGAACACGATGCGCAAGATCGTCGGGCTTCTCTTCGAGGCCGGCGCGCAGGAGGTGCACGTGCGTGTCTCGTCGCCGCCGATCGTCTCACCGTGCTTCTACGGGATCGACTTCGCCGACGAGGATCAGCTCGTCGCGGCCTCGCGTAGCGTCGAGGAGGTGCGCGAGCAGATCGGCGCGACGACCCTCGCGTATCTCTCGCTCGAAGGCGCCCAGGCCGCGACGACACGCCCCGAGTCGGAGTTCTGCCGTGCGTGCTTCACCCGCCGCTATCCGACGAGGATCCCCGCCGACGGCAAGCTGGCAAAGCTCCGCTTCGAGGCTAGTAAGGCGTAACCGAACACCCTAAGATCCTCGTCGAGGTGATGGCGATTCCTCGATTCCTCGTCCTCGCTGGGCTGGTCGCAGTCGGCTTCTTCGCGTCCAGCCTCCCGGCCGGCGCGACGCACAACGGGGACCAGCACAGCCCGAACATGCGCCTCGACTGGAGCCTGCCGGAAGGTCCGACCCGGACGCACTCGGACATCGCGTTCTGGGGCGACATCGGCGTCGCGGGCAACTACGACGGGTTCCGCGTATTCGACAAGGAGACGCACCAGCTGTACGTGTCGTACCTCTGCCGCGGTCCGCAAGACGACGTCTCGCTTTGGCGCCACAACGGGCGCCTGCTCCTGTTCCTCTCGGTCGACCGGCCGCAGATCAACGGCGCCACAGTCTGCGGCCAGAGCAGCTCGACGGATACGAACGCAGCCGATCCGCTCGGCTGGGAGGGAATCCGCATCTTCGACATCACCGAGCCCGCCAACCCGGTCTACCTGCACGCAGTTCGTACCGACTGCGGTTCTCACACGCACACGCTCATTCCGGACCCGCCGAACAACCGCCTGCTTCTTTACGTCTCGTCGTATCCGATCGGCTCGAACAACATCGGCCCGAATTGCCAGCAGCCCTTTGCGAAGATCTCGATCGTCTCCGTCCCCCTCGACTCACCCGAGACGGCGAGGGTGATCGGCCAGCCGACCATCTCGGCTCCCGCCTACAGCGGAGCGGTCGGCTGCCACGACATCACGGTCTTCCTCGCGATCCACAAGGCGGCCGCGTCCTGCATGAGCGAGGGCCAGCTCTGGGACATCACCGACCCGGCCAACCCGGGAACGCTGAGCGCCGTCCACGTCGACCAAGCCTCCGTCGGCTTCTGGCACTCGGCCGAGTTCACCTGGGACGGCCAGTATGTCGTCTTCGACGACGAGGGCAGCGGCAACTGCTCCGCGGGCGGCAACGGGCGGATCTGGATCTATCGGGTGAGCAACGCGACGCTCCAGAGCTCGTTCATGATCCCGCGGCAGCAGAGCAGCTACTGCTCCGTGCACAACGGCAACATTGTCCCGGTCGGCAGCAGATACCTGCTCGTCGCGGCCTGGTACGCCGGCGGTACGAGTGTGGTGGACTTCACGAATCCCACTGCACCGAGCGAGATCGCGTACTACGACGCGCTCGTCGGCAGAGGCGCCGCCGACACGTGGTCTTCTTACTGGTACAACGGCAAGATCTACGCGAACGACATCACGCGCGGGGTGGACGTCTTCAACATCACGACTCCGATTAACCCCTACGGCGCGACCTGGACGCACCTCAATGCGCAGACTCAGGAAGAGCTCCTGCCCTCGATTCAAGCGCCGACGCCGTTCCCCACGCTGAATAGTGCACGGCGCCATGGCGCCCTGACGGGCCGACGGGCCCGCCAGGGGCACCTGAAGCGCTTTACTGCTCGAGGACTCGGCTCGCTTTGGCGATCCCGCGTGAGAGCAGGTAGGCCGAGGTGACGACCGTCGCAGCAGTCATCCAGGCTCCTGCGTCGACGTGGTCGTCGATGAGCGCGATGAGCAGGAAGACGATCAGCGCGATCACGTAGACGAGGAACTCGGCGTTGCCCGGGATCGGGAGCCGTGCGAAGTCGAGCGTCGTCCCGGGCCCGTAGCCGTAGCTCGGGCGGGACGTTTGCTCGGGCGGTGTCGCCATGCGTTCTCCTTTCAGGCCGCGGGTGCGTGGGAACTATCTCGCGTTTTCAGCCGCGGGGATCGTAGAAGAGTCATGGCGACCCGGATAGCTCCTGCCCGCGGCCGTAACGGACTGCCCGCCGGACCGTCCGCGCGTCGAGACCCCGCTCGAGTAGCTGCTGGCGGAGCTCGCTCTCTTGCGCGAGGCGGAGGAAGAGCCAGGCGAGAGCGCCGATCGTAACGAGCGAGCCTTCGATCATCATCACGGCGCCCGCGATCCCCTGGTCGGACTCCGCGGAGAGGCCCCAGGGCCGGTCGGCCTGCTCGTAGAGCGTGTAGAAGGGGGTGCCCGCCCAGATGAGAACGTTGCCGAGGACGGTCGAGACGAGCCGGACGACGAGCACGTACCCCATCTTCGCCCCGGTGCCGAACCACTCCGGACCGGGCAGGAGCTCGACGACCGCGGCCCACATGATCGCCCCCGCCGTGAAGAAGCAGGCGTGCTCGAGCGCGTGAATCGATTCGTGCCGGAGCGCCGCCTCCCAGAAGTACGGCAGGTGCCAGACGTAGAGGTTGAGGGTCCAGAGCGGGAGGGCGACGAGCGGATGGGCGAGGAAGCGCAGCGCCCGGATCGCCCGAACGGAGAGCAGCGGGCGAAGCAGCGGGCCCGTCAGGCCCGCGACGATGCAGAGGGGCGCGAGGTCGCCGAGCAGGAGGTGCTGCACCATGTGGAAGGCGAACGACTCCTCCTCGCCGAGGGTCGCGATCGGCGAGACCAGCGCGACCACGACGAGCGCCATGCCCAGCGAGAAGAGGAAGTAGCGCCAGGCCGCGACCGGCGTCCCGCGCCGAGTAAGCGTTCGCGCCCGCTTCGCGTACAGGAGGCCACCGAGCGCGAGCGGAACGAGCTGCAACGGCTCGAAGCTCCAGGTCGTCGCTGCCGAGTGCGCCACCATCTGGGTCGAGTCTAGGCCGCGACTATCCGTAGACTCACCAGAGGTGGAGGGCAAGACGTACGAGGCCGCCGGGGTCTCGCTCGCGCTCGCCGACTCGATCGCCGAGCGCTTGCGCGCTGCCGTCGAATCGACCGGGACGACCGGGTTCGGCGCGTTCGCGGGACTCTTCCCGCTCGACGAGAAGCGTCTGCTCGCCGCCTCGATGGACGGCGCGGGCACGAAGCTCGTCCTCGCGCGCAAGGCGGGGCGGTTGCGCTCGCTCGGCGCCGATCTCGCCGCGCACTGCATCGACGACGTGATCACGACCGGGGCGGAGCCGCTCTTCTTCCTCGACTACGTCGCCGGGCACCGCGTCGAGCTCGAGCAGGTGGCCGAGCTGGTCGAGGGCGCCGCGGAGACCTGCCGCGCGGCAGGCTGCGCCATTCTCGGCGGCGAGACCGCGGAGATGCCCGGCGTCTACCGCGAGCGGGAGCTCGACTTCGCGGGGGCATGCGTCGGCGTCGTCGAGCGCGAACGGGTGATCGACGGCTCCCGTGTCGAGGCCGGTGACGTCGTCCTCGGCTTCCCCGCGGCGGGCCTGCACACGAACGGGTACTCGCTCGTCCGCAGGCTGATCGGTGACGGCGAGTTCGACGCCGATCTGCTGCTGGCCCCGCACGTGCTCTACGTCGACGAGGTGCGGGCGTTGCGCGAGCGCGCCGACGTCAAGGCGTTGGCCCACGTCACGGGCGGCGGGATCCTCGGGAACCTGTCGCGCGTGCTGCCCGAGGGGCGAGCGGCGGAGCTCGACTGGGATTCCTGGAAACGGCCGCCGGTCTACGCCTGGCTGACCGAGCAGGGCGTGGACGAGGAGGAGCAACGGCGGGTCTTCAACGTCGGGATCGGCATGTGCGCCGTCGTGCCGCCGGGCAACGCCGGCGCGGGCCCGGTGATCGGGAAGATCACATGATTGGCGTTCTCGTCTCTGGCGAGGGTACGAACCTCCAGGCGCTGCTCGACGACGGCCTTCCGGTGGTCGCAGTGGCCTCGAACAGACGCGAGGCCCGGGCTCTCGACTGGGCCGGAGCGGCCGGAATCGCCACTGCCGTCTTCGAGCTGGACGACTACGAAACCCGCGAGGCCCGCGACGGCGCGATGGCCGACTGGCTCTCGGAGCGCGGCGTGCGGCTTGTTGTCTGCGCAGGCTACATGCACCTCCTGCGCCCGAGCTTCCTCGAGCGCTTCGCGGGCCGGATCGTGAACACCCACTCCGCGCCGCTGCCGGACTTCCCGGGCGCGCATCCGATCGAGGACGTGCTCGCGGCAGGCGCGGTTGAGACCGCAGCGACCGTGCACTATGTCGACGAGGGCGTCGATACGGGGCTCGTGATCGCCGCCGAGCGCGTGCCCGTGCGCGAGGACGACACGGTCGAGAGCCTGCGCGAGCGGGTGCAGGCGGTCGAGCACCGTCTCCTGCCGAGGACGGTCCGGGAGCTGATCTCGTGATCCAACGGGCTCTGCTGTCGACCTTCGAGAAGAGCGGCCTCGTCGAGTTCGCCCAGGGGCTCACGGAGCTCGGAGTCGAGCTCGTCGCGAGCGGCGGCACCGCCGACCATCTCCGCGAGCACGGGATCGAGGTCGGGCGGGTCGAGGATCTGACCGAAGTTCCCGAGCTGCTCGGTGGGCGCGTCAAGACCCTTCACCCGCGCATCCACGCGGCCATCCTCGCGCGGCGCGACCACCCTGACGACCTCGCGGCCCTCGACGAGCACGGCATCCAGCCGTTCGACCTCGTCTGCGTGAACCTCTACCCCTTCACGCAGGTCGCCTCGCGGCACGGAGTCACGGAGGAGGACGCGGTCGAGATGATCGACATCGGCGGCCCCTCGATGCTGCGCGCTGCGGCAAAGAACTTCGCGTACGTGGCGCCGGTCTGCCGACCCGAGCGCTACGGCTCGATCCTCGCCGAGCTACGCGAGTCCCAGAGCATCTCGATCGAGACACGCCGCGCGCTCGCGGCCGAGGCGTTCGCGGTGACGGCCGCGTACGAGGCTGCGATCGCGCGCTGGTTCGGCGACCGCGAGGCCTTCCCCGACCTTCTGATTCCGAGCTTCGAGAAGGTGACCGACCTCGTCTACGGCGAGAACCCGCACCAGCGGGCGGCCTACTACTCCGAGGCCGGAGCGCGACGGCACCTGCTCTCGCGCGTCGGCCAGCTTCACGGCCGAGAGCTCTCGTACAACAACCTGGCCGATCTCTCCGCCGCGCGGATGTTGATGCTCGAGCTGACCGTTCCGGCCTGCGTAATCGTCAAGCACGCGAACCCGTGCGGCGCCGCGGTCGCGGGCTCGGTCGAGGGGGCATACGAGAGGGCGCTCGGGTGCGACCCGCTCTCGGCTTACGGAGGCGTCGTCGTCGTCAACCGCCCCGTCGGAGCCGAGCTCGGCGCGAAGATGGCCGAGCAGTTCATCGAGGTGCTGCTGGCCCCGGACTACGACGAGCGCGCCCTCGAGGCACTGCGGCAGAAGCCCGCGACCCGGATCCTCGTCGACCACGAGCGGCGCCGTTTCGATCCGGGCGAGCGCGATTTCCGGCGCGTGCTGGGCGGGCTCCTCGTCCAAGACCGCGACTGGGGGGTCGAGGAGCGCGAGGGGATGGAAGTCGTGAGCGGCGAGCCGACGGAGGCCGACTGGGGCGACCTCCTGTTCGCCTGGCGGGTCTGCAAGCACGTGACGTCGAACGCGATCGTGATCGTCAAGGACCTGCAGACGATCGGCATCGGCGCCGGGCAGATGAGCCGGGTCGACGCCGTCAAGATCGCGATCGAGAAAGCCCGCGAGCACGGCCACGACCTCGAGGGCGCCGCGCTCGCGTCAGACGCGTTCTTCCCGTTCCCGGACGGCCCGCGGGTCGCACTCGAAGCCGGCGTGCGGTCGCTGATCCAGCCGGGCGGTTCGAAGCGCGACCAGGACGTGATCGACGCCGTCGAAAGCGCCGGCGCGACGATGGTCTTCACCCACCGGCGCCACTTCCGCCACTAGCCTAGACCCGACACCGATTAATCCACGCTGATTCCGCGATCTCATCGGCTGACAACCGACGAGAGGAGAACCGGGATGGCCGATGCGACGATCAAGAGCCTCGACGAGATGGAGTCGTTCTACGCCGGGATGGTCGTGCGGGCCCGCGCCGCGCTCGGGATCACAGCGTGGGGCATGCAGGTCTTCAACTTCCCTCCAGGGTTCGACCAGTATCCGAACCATCACCACGGCGACGGTGCCGTCGATCCCGGCCAGGAGGAGCTCTACGTCCCCTTGGCCGGCTCCGCCGACCTGCTGCTCAACGACGAGCGTCATCGACTCGAGCCGGGCGTCTGGGCCCGCGTCGGAATCTCGCAGTTGCGCCGAATCGTCCCGGGCGGGGAAGGTCTTCGCTGCCTCGTCGTCGGCGGCACTCCGGGCAAGGCATTCGTGCCGCCTGTCTGGACGGAGCTCGGCGCCTCGCCCCCGACGATGCCCGACTAGGCTGCGGCCGTGTCCGAGCCGGCGCTCATCGCCGCAGCAGGAGCGGGCGACGAGTCGGCGTTCCGCGACCTGGCCGAGCCGTACCGCCGAGAGCTCCACGTGCACTGCTACCGGATGCTGGGCTCCGTGCACGACGCGGAGGACGCGTTCCAGGACACGTTGCTGCGCGCCTGGCGCTATCTGCCAGGCTTCGAAGGGCGGAGCACGTTCCGCGCATGGCTGTACCGCATCGCGACGAACGCCTGTCTCGCGGTACTCGAGCGCCGGCCGCAGCCTGAGCCCGAGACAGGCGAGTCGATCGTGCTCACGCCGTATCCAGACGAATGGCTCGACGAGCTTCCGGCGTCCGCACTGGAGCCGGGAGCTCGTTATGACCTCCAGGAGAGCGTCCAGCTCGCCCTCGTGGCGGCGATCCAGGCACTGCCCCCGCGGCAGCGAGCGGTTCTGCTGCTGCGCGACGTGCTCGGTTTCTCGGCAACGGAGGTCGCCCAACTCCTCGAGACGACCACCGCCGGGGTGACCAGCGCGCTCCAGCGGGCCCGAGCCACGCTCGATCGGCGGCGCGCGGATGGTCGGCTGAGCATCTCGCGCACGAAGGTCTCCGGCGAGGTCGAAAGCTCACTTCTGCGGCGCTACATCGAGGCGTGGAGCTCGATCGACATCGCGGGCCTCGTAGCGCTCCTCCAGGAGGAGGCGATCATGACCATGCCGCCGGATCCGGGTCTCTTCCGGGGCAGGCAGGCGATCGCGGACTTCTTCGCAACGGTTCCGGCTGAAGGCGCGCTCGACCGGATCCCGTTGCTCTCCACGCGCGCGAATCGCCAGCCGGCGGTGGGCGCGTATTTCCTCGATGCTGAGGCCGGGGTCTATCGCCCCTACGGGATCATGGTGTTGACGCTCGACGGCGAGTCGATCGCGGAGATCACGGGCTGCACGGACCCCACCGTCTTCCCACTCCTCGGCTTGCCGAGCGAGTTGCCGATGGGGTTCGGGGTCAGTCCCCGCAAGGTTCACCGCTGATCGGCGTCGTAGAATCGCCGCCGTGGATCTCGAGAAGCTGCTCGTCGTCTTGGGCACGTTCACCGCCGTCGCCTACCTCCTGATCGGCGTCATCGGCGGTCTCTGGGCTTCGCACTGGGATGACGCGAGCGCAAGCGACCAGATCATCTGGATCGCATTGCTCATCGGAGGCGCCCTGCTACTGCTCGCCGGTCTGCGAATCTCGAGAAGTTCTCCTCGGACGGCCGCCGCGCTCATCTCGCTCGGAGCCGTCCTCGGCGCAATCGCCATCTTCTGGACTGTGGTGTCGCTCGTCCTCGCGGTCACGCTCGTCGTCCTCCTCAGCATCCTTCACGCGCGCGCGCAGGCCGGCCCTTCCGCGGCGACAAGCTAAGCGGCGGGGCGAGGCTCGTCAACCCATCGGCCGCAGGGCCCTGGCCGCGCTGAGGACGAGCTCGTCGCCTGTTGCGCGGATCGAGATACAGACGCCGTCGCGCACGAGGTAGCCGGACGTGCCCGGAAGGTAGCCGGACGTGCCCGGCAAGAGAAGAACGGAGCCTTCCGGCGGAAGGTAGGCCATCGGCCCGAAACCGAGCAGGAGCAGATCGCGCTTGGCCTTCTCGGTGAGGACGATGTTCGGCTCCGAGTAGAGCGGCGAGGAGTCCTCCTTCTTGAACGTGCTCGGTTCGTCACCGATCTTCCCGTAGTAGAGCGTCAGGCCCGTCTGCTGCGGACCGAAGTGCACAGGCCCACTCTCGTAGACCTTGCCGTGCCGGATCTCGACGCTTTTCATGTGCGCTGGACAACCGGGGTGCCTCGCTCGAGCCGGCCGTTTGCTGAGGCAGCGGCGAATCTCCGCCGCGCGCTCGCCCGTGACGAGGGTCTGCTCTCTGCGACCGCTCGCAGAAAACGCCTTCTGCGCCTGACCCAGAGGCAGACCCGCGAATTCCGGCCCGAGCCAGAAGGGCGTGTGCCCGAGCACCTTCGACGCCTGCGAGATGTCGATCGGCTCGCTCCCGGCCATCATCGCGACGCCGTTGAGCGACTTACCAGGCGCGCTGCTGAAGTCGGCCTCGTCGAGCGGGATCGTCTCGAAGCGCAGGATATGGTCCGTCTCGTTCTCCAGCGCGTGCCGATCGCGTGTGTACCTCATCGCGACCGGCTTGAAGGTCTCGCGAGAGACGGCCACTTGCTGCGCAAGCTCGTGATTCTTGTGGTCGGCCACATCGGGAAGCAGCAAGGCCCGGACGATGATCCAGTACACCCGGACGCCGCCGACGACGTCCTCGCCGATGACTCGAGCCGTGCCCGCCTCGAGCGCGGGGCGGTAGTCGCGCCAGAGCGCGGTCAGCTCGCGGTCGCCCTTGTTCCGCTCGTACAGCTCGTCGCCTTCGACGACGCCGCCGAATCTGTAGATCTGGCGAACGAGGTCCCGGCCCGGATCGAACCAGACCTCGCGCTCCCCGTAGAGCGGCTTCCGCTCGCCGGTTTTGAGGTCGACGACAATCCCGCCCGAGCTTCGAAACACGACGTGGAGGACCGGGCCGTCACCAGCAGCCGCCAGCGCTCGTTCCAGGACCCCCACACGCTCGCTCCCGTTCCAGGGGGCGGCGACGAAGAGCGCGGCCAACCCGGCGAGCGTGGTCGCCGCCGCGAGCTGGAGGGCGAGCGAGCGCCGTCGCGGTCGCGCATCGCGGAGGACCGCTTCCCAGTCGGAAATGTGCATCGGCTCCGGAACGAGTCGGTCGAGCCTCTCTTGAACGTCCCTCATCGGTGGGCCTCCTTCAATGATCTGCGCAGCGCCGCGTGGGCAGCGTTGAGCGTCGCGCCGACCGTGCCCGCGGTGACACCGAGCGCGGCGGCGATCGCCTCGTAGTCGAGATCGGCGTAGTAGCGGAGGAAGAGCGCGAGGCGCTGGCGCTCGGGCAGCGCCGCGATGAGCGCGCGGACGGGATCGCCGAAGCCGTTCTCATGCTCCACAGGCGTCTCAGCGGCCTCGCTCGCGGTTCGCCGGCCGGCGCGCTTCTTCGCGGCGTTGACGACCATCCGCCAGACCCAGGCCTCGAGCGGTCCCTCGCCCCTGAACGAGCGCCGCGTGCGAACCGCCTGGACGAAGGCGTCGTGAACCGCATCCGCGCCGGACTGCTCGTCCCCGGCGACAGCCGTTGCGACCCGCGCGAAGCGAGGAAATCCCGCGCGGTAGACGCGCTCGAGCTCGGCGACCGACGCTCCTCGGCTGAGCCTCATCTCACCAATGATCCTCCGAGCCGCGGGAATTCTTTAGTCGAGTACGCTTTTCGAGCATGGCGCGCGAGTATCCGACCGTCCTCGACCTCGTCGGCCACACGCCGCTCGCGCGTCTCCAGCGCATCGTCCCCGAGGGCGCCGGGACCGTGCTCGCGAAGCTCGAGTACATCAGCCCGGGTGGATCAGTGAAGGACCGGATCGGGATCAAGCTGATCGAGGAGGCCGAGCGCAGCGGGAAGCTGAAGCCGGGCGGGACGATCGTCGAGCCCACGTCCGGAAACACCGGCGTTGGCCTCGTGATCGCCGCGGCGCTCAAGGGCTACCGCTGCATCTTCGTCATGCCCGACAAGATGAGCCAGGAGAAGATCTCGCTCCTCCGCGCCTACGGAGCCGAGGTCGTCATCTGTCCCTACGCCGTCGCGCCCGAGTCGCCCGAGAGCTACTACTCCGTCTCCGACCGGCTCGCCGAGGAGATTCCGGGCGCGTACAAGCCCGACCAGTACACGAATCCCGGGAATCCGCAAGCGCACTACGAGACGACTGGCCCGGAGATCTGGGAGGAGACAGGCGGTGAGCTCGACGCCCTCGTGATCGCCGTCGGCACGGGCGGCACGATCTCCGGCGCGGGGCGCTACGTCAAGGAGCAGAACGCGGACGTCCTGATCGTCGGCGCCGATCCGGAAGGCTCGATCTACACCGCGGGCGAGGAGAAGATGCATCCGTACCTCGTCGAGGGCATCGGCGAGGACTTCTATCCCGAGACGTTCGACCGGGAGATCGTCGACCAGTGGGTGACCGTGTCCGACAGGGATTCGTTCCTCACGGCGAGGCGCATGGCCCGCGAGGAGGGGCTGCTGATCGGCGGCTCGGGTGGCACCGCGGTGCACGCGGCGGTCGAGGTCGCGATGCAGCTGGGTTCGGGCAAGACCGTCGTCACCCTGATCCCCGACAGCGGCCGCCCGTACCTCTCGAAGTTCTACGACGACAACTACATGCTCGAGCTCGGTTTCCTCGAGCGCGAGACCCCGTCGCCGACGGTCGCCGAGGTGCTGAACGCGAAGAAGACCGAGGAGCCGGACATCCCCGACCTGATCACGATCGCGTCGAACCAGAAGGTCGGCGAGGCGATCGACCTCATGCAGCGCTACTCGATCTCGCAGCTCCCGGTCGTGCGCGACGGCGAGCTCGACTCGCTCGCCGACGTTATCGGCTCGCTCCACGACCGCGACCTCCTCGACCGCGTCTTCAAGAACGCCGACGCCCTCCACGACGACGTCGCCGCCGCCATGCAGCCGCCGCTTGCCGCGATCGACGCCGACGAGCCGCTGGACGAGGTCTTCTCGACGCTCACTGCTCCGCGAACGAACGCCGTCGTCGTCGCGCGCGAAGGCCGTCCGATCGGCGTGCTCACCCGCACCGACCTCCTCGAGTTCCTCGCCCACCGGCGCGGCAATTCACGCGGCTAGTGCCCGGGTCGGAGAGACGTTTCCTCGCCCCTGCCGGCCTGCCGCCTCCCGCTGGCTACAGCCACGTCGTCGATGCGCCCCCGGGTCGGATCATCTACGTCTCGGGGCAAGTGCCGCTCGACGCCGAGGGGGAGCTCGTTGGGCCGGGCGACTTCGAACGCCAGGTCCGTCAGGTCTTCGAGAACCTGACTACCGCGCTCGAAGCGGCGGAAGCGTCGTGGAGCGACGTCGTCAAGCTCAACTACTTCCTGCTCGACGTCGGGCACATCGCTTCGGTGCGCACGATCCGGGACGAGTACGTCGACGTCGAGCATCCGCCGGCGAGCACGCTGGTCGAGGTACGCCGCCTCTTCCGCGACGACGTCCTGGTCGAGATCGACGCGGTCGCGATCAAGGCGTGAGCACTGTGGCGACGGACGTCGCCCACGCGCGGCGCATTGCCGTGCGCGCTCAGCTGCTCGACGGCTCCGCGACCGACGTGCTCTCCACCGTGCGCCACCTCGGTTTCCTCCAGATGGACCCGATCTCAACGGTCGCGCCGCCCCAGTACCTCGTTCTCTGGAGCCGGCTCGGCAACTACGACCGCGCGGAGCTCGACCGGCTCCTGTGGGAGGAGAAGAAGCTCTTCGAGTGGAGCGCGTTCATCTGGCCGATCGAGGACCTGCCGCTCATCCGGGCGCGGATGCGCGAGCGCTGGAGCCACTACAAACGCGACAAGTGGGCGAAGGAGTTCCTGGAGGAACAGGCGGGACTCCGGAGGTACGTCCTCCGCGAGCTCGAACGGCGCGGCCCGCTGCCCTCGCGGGAGCTCGAGCATCACGCCGCGCGTGCCTCGGAGCGGACGGTCTGGTGGGGCACCCGCGCCCAGCTGACGTGGATGCTGGAGCTGCTGCACCGTCGCGGCCGGATTGCCGTCGCCGGCCGCCAGGGCGGCCAGCGGCTCTGGGACCTCGCGGAGCACTGGTATCCCGAGACGGAGACAGTTCCGATCGGCGAGGCGAGGCGGCTCCTCGAGGAGAAGCGCTTCCGCGCGCTCGGCGTCAAGCTCGAGAAGGGGCGCCTCGTCGCGCATCCGGAGGCCGCGCACGGGCCCGTGGGCAATCGCGTGACGTTCCTCTCCCCCTTCGACCGGCTCGTCCACAACCGTGACCGCGCCGAGGCGTTGTGGGACTTCCACTACCGGCTGGAGATGTACGTTCCGAAGGCGAAGCGCGAGTACGGCTACTACGTCCTGCCGATCCTGCACGGCGACCGGATCGTCGGCCGCATCGAGCCCGCCTTCGACCGGAAGACCCGCGTCCTGCGGGTCAACGGCGTCTTCGCCGAGGCCGGGGCGACGGCCCGCGCCGGACCGGGAATTGCGCGGACGGTCAGGCGCCTTGCGAAGTGGTTGGGCGCCGGGGAAGTCGAGTGCTCAGGAAAGGTGCCTGCGATCTGGCGCGACAGCCTCCGTAACTAGAATCGGAGATATGGACTTCGAGACCCGCGCCATCCACGCCGGCCAGGAGCCGGACCCTGCGACCGGCTCGGTCGTCGTCCCGATCTACCAGACCTCGACCTACGCGCAGGAGGCCGTCGGACAGCACAAGGGCTACGACTACTCACGTGGCGCAAACCCGACCAGGACGGCTCTCCAGCTCTGCCTCGCCGCGCTCGAGAGCGCGGAGCACGGCTTCGCCTTCGCGTCCGGAATGGCGGCGGTCACGACGGTCATGCACCTCGTGCACCCGAACGACCGGGTCGTGTCCGTCAACGACGTCTACGGCGGTGTCTACCGGCTCTTTTCCCAGGTCTACCAGCCGAAGGGCTACGAGATCGAGTTCCTCTCGGCCGACGAGATCAACGCCGATCTCGGGGCGCACCTCGACGAGCGCACGCGCATCGTGTGGCTCGAGACGCCGACGAATCCGCTCCTGAACGTGATCGACATCAGCGCCGCGGCCGAGGCGGCCCATGCCGCGGGCGCGATCGTCGTCGTCGACAACACATTTGCGAGCCCGTATCTCCAGCGGCCGCTGGAGCTCGGGGCCGACATCGTCCTCCATTCGACGACGAAGTACCTCGGGGGACATTCCGACCTGATCGGTGGCTTTGCGGCGACGAACGACCCGACGATCGCCGAGCGCCTCTACTTCCTGCAGAAGTCGCTCGGCGGCGTTCCGGGCCCCTTCGACTCGTGGCTCGTGCTGCGCGGGCTGAAGACGCTCGCGGTTCGCATGGAGCGCCACTGCGAGAACGCGCGACGGGTCGCTGAGTATCTCCAGTCGCACCAGTCGGTCGAGGAGGTGCTCTACCCCGGGCTGCCGAGCCATCCGGGACACGAGATCGCCAAGCGCCAGATGCGCGACTTCGGCGGGATGGTCTCGTTCCTCGCGGCCTCCGAGGAGGAAGCGGTCGAGCTCGTCGCACGGACGAACGTGTGGACGCTCGCCGAGTCGCTCGGCGGCGTCGAGAGCCTGATCGAGCACCCGGCGCGGATGACGCATGCCTCGACCGCCGAGGGGCCGTTCGCCGCGCCGCGAAATCTCATTCGCCTCTCGGTGGGGATCGAGTCGGTCGACGACCTGATCGCCGATCTCGAGGCCGCCCTGACGCGCTCGGCCGCGACCGCCGGAACCTAGGAACCGGCCGCGGTGTAAGAGAGGGCGACCGAAAGGAGCTCAGATGAAGCGCATCCTGCTCGTCCTCGCAGTCGCGGCGCTGGCATTCCCAGCGACCGCGCTCGCCAAGGGCCCGTCCGAAGCGTCCCTGAAGGGGCCCGGGCTCGACAAGGCAATCGCATTTGCAGGCACCGAGGAGCCCGGCACGCCTCTCGGCGACCTGACCCAGTTTGCGGGGTTCTTCCCGGCCGCGTTCGGCCAGGAGCCCAATCCGATGCTCCCGAGCCGGCCCAAGGGAGATCTCGGCCCGAAGTACGAGATCGACTACACCGTGCCCGGGCCGGAGGGCGAGGTCTTCCAGATCAGCCAGGACGTCTACCCGTACGCGGAGCCGGACGCGGTGACGTACATGGCGCCCCGTCAGGACATCTTCCACAACCCCGACGGGACACTCGGTGGCTGGTACCAGTCCCCCGAGCTCCGCGCGTTCCTCGTCAAGTCGGGGCTGCCGAAGGCGGCGCCGCCCGTGGAGCCGAGCTCGGCAGGCTTCTCGTCGGGACGGCTCGGAGCGGGGATCGGCGGAGCGCTACTGCTCGCGACCTCCATCTGGCTCGTCGTTCGCCGGCGACCTCGACAATCGGCCGCCTGAGCTGAGGCGCCGCTTGCGGCGCCGCCGTCAGAACGTGCGGGCTTTGCCCGCACGTTCGTCTGAAATGACCGGTCGACCCAACTCGAGCTCGGTCCAAAACCGTCTCTAAGGATGCATAGGATCCGGCGCGTGACCGCGCCGGATCCTATGGACCTCAACCACGAGGGTCTCGAGCGCGTCATCGGTGTCTACCTGCTCGAGACGACGGACGGCCTCGCCCTCCAGGACTGCGGCCCGTCGACGTGCGTTCTCGCGCTCGAGGAGCGGCTGGCCGAGCGCGGGCTCGCGCTGACCGACGTTCGGCACCTCCTGCTCTCGCACATCCACCTCGATCACGCGGGAGCGGCCGGCGTGCTCGTGCGGAAGCACCCGGGCCTGCAGGTGCACGTGTCCGGCATCGGTGCGCTGCACGTCGTCGACCCGAGCCGGCTCGAGCGGAGCGCGCGGCGACTCTATGGCGACGAGTTCGACACGCTCTGGGGGGAGCTGGCGCCTGTGCCCGAGGCCAACGTCCACATCGTGGGGGACGACGTGCTCGGTCTGGCCTGCTTCCCGTCGCCCGGGCACGCGTCGCACCACGTCTGCTACTTGGACCGCGAGGGCACGCTCTACGCCGGCGACGCCGCCGGAGTGCGCGTCATGCCCGATCGCCACATCCTCCCCGTCGCGCCGCCGCCCGATGTCGACCTCGACGCCTGGGAAAGGACGATGGACGAGATCGAGCTACGGGCGCCGGAGCGGCTGGCGTTGATCCACTTCGGCGTCGTCGATCAGCCGCGCGACCATCTGCGGCGGCTGCGCCGGCAGCTACGGCTCTGGGCCCAGCGCGTGCGACAGGGCATGGACGAGGAGGAGTTCGTCGCCGCGGCGCGCGCCGACCTCGAGGCCGACGAGGGCGAGGCGCCGTACTACGAGCGCGCCGCCCCATTCTGGCAGTCCTACCTCGGTCTCAAGCGCTACTGGGACAAGGTGGCCTGAGCGCGGGTGGGGGCGGCCTCGGCGTCAATCCGACGAAGCAGCTCAAGAACAATGCCGTCACCTCCCCAAAGGTGAAGAACAACACGATCTCAGGCGCCGACGTCAACGAGTCGAGCCTGGGGCCGGTCCCCTCGGCGACCAACGCCACCAACGCCACCAA
>Ga0137375_10003269_pt1 | contig 19273 bp, 14 predicted proteins | sample SagtaG_24_FD_104936 | JGI IMG/M metagenome (GOLD analysis project Ga0137375, IMG submission 104936) | Vadose zone soil microbial communities from Sagehorn Ranch, Mendocino, California, USA - Sage1_R_113_16 metaG | ecosystem: Environmental > Terrestrial > Soil > Vadose zone | place: USA...
AGGACGTAGTGCGGAATGCCGAGCTTGTGCGCCACGAGCTTCGCGTCGGCGATCGAGTCGAGGGAGCAGCAGGGACGGTCCGGCACGCTGTCGCCATAGCAAAACAGCTTCATGGTCGCGCCGATCACTTCGTGACCTTGCTCGACGAGCAACGCCGCGGCGACCGAGGAGTCGACGCCGCCCGACATGGCGACCAGCACTCTCATCGGTGGAGGACCGCCGAGAGCGACCGCACCTTCTCCACGATCCGCGGAAGCGCCGCGCTCACCGCGTCCACGTCTTCCAGTGTGCTGTCCTTGCCGAACGAGAACCGCAGCGCGGCCACCCCCAGCTCGCGCGGCACGCCCATGGCGGTGAGGACGTGCGACGGCTCGACCGCGCCCGTACTGCAGGCAGAGCCGGACGAACAGGCGATCCCGGCCAGGTCGAGGTGCATCAGCAGCGCCTCGCTGTCCGTCCCGGGGATCGACACGCTCGAGACGTGCGGCGCGCGCTCGCCCTGCCAGCCGTTGATCACCGCGTCGGGCACGATCGCCAGCACGCGGCGCTCCAGCTCGTCGCGCAGCTCGCCCAATCGCGGCGCGAGCGCCTGCTGCTCCTCGGCGGCCAGGCGGGCGGCGATTCCCAGCCCGACGATGCCGGGCACATTCTCGGTGCCGGGCCGAATGCCGAACTGCTGCCCGCCGCCGTGGATGATCGCTTCGACCGCCTTGCGGTCGCGTACGATGAGCGCGCCGACGCCCTTGGGAGCGCCGATCTTGTGGCCGGAGATGGTGAGGAGGGTGCAGCCTGAGTCGGGGATCGACACCGGAACCTTGCCGAACGCCTGGACGGCGTCGGAGTGAAACAGCGCGCCGGCCTCGCGACATCGCGCCGCCAGCTGTGCGATCGGCTGCACCGTCCCGACTTCGTTGTTCACCCACATCACGCTCACGACCGCGACACCGCGCTCGAGGGCCTTCTCGAGGGCACCGGGCGCGACCTGTCCTGAGGCCGTGACCGGGAGAATGATCTCCTCACCGCCCAGGTGCTTCACCGCGTGGGCCGCCGCGAGCGCTGCCTTGTGCTCCGTTGCGGAAACGGCGACGCGGAATGCGCCACTGCGGTCCCGCGCCGCGAGCGCCGCGCCGATGATCGCGAGGTTATCGGCCTCCGTTCCGCCGGAGGTGAACACGACCTGATTCGGCTCGGCACCGATGGCGGTGGCGACGGCGCGCTTCGCCTCTTCGATTCCGGCGCGCGCGGCGCGGCCGAAGCGGTGCGCCGAAGAGGGGTTGCCGAAGGCTTCCTTCCCGAGGTAGGGAAGCATGGCCTCCAGCACCTCCGGTCGCACCGGCGTCGTCGCCGCGTTGTCGAGGTACGTCAGACGCGTAGCCATCGGAGGGGTCAATCTATCGGGACCCGTGGGCGCTCGCCAAGCGGCGGCGTCAGCGCGAGCACGACGAGTGCTGCGAGGGCGCCCCAGGTATGCACGGCCGCCTCGTACACCGCGCGCCGCACCGGCTGCGACCAGGCCGCGATGATGCCGGATGTGGCGACACCGATGGGGATCAGGACCGCCCGCCGCCACCGTTCGGGCAGCACCGGTGGCGGGGCGGCGAGAATCACCACCCATGAAGGAAAAAGCAGCAGGAAGTTCTGCGCCCACACGATCGGCGTCGCCAGCACGGCGACGTGCGTCACGAGCGCCAGCTCCGTGAACAGCGGCCGGCGCCGCCGCAGCCACCAGGCGGCGCCGGCAATCAGCATGAGGCTCGCGGCCGTGCCGGCGGCAGACGGCGCACCGCTGCGCTCGACCAAGGCCTGTAATGACTGGGAATGACCCCGCAGCCCCGCCGTCCCGTTGCGGGTGATGGTCGCCCAATCCGTGAGCGTTTCGCGCGCGCCCGCCCACCCGCGCGGCGCGAGCGGCAGCAGGGTGACGGCGAGCGCGATCCCCGAGCCCCACGCCGCCGCGCGCCAGTGGCGGCGGTAGACAGCGTAGGCGATGAGGAGGGCGGGGAAAACCTTGAGCGCGGTCGCGAGACCGAGCCACACGCCGGCTCGCGTCTCCCGCCCCTGCTCGAGATCGCGCCACGTGGCGATCACGAGCGCCAGCAGCATCACGTTGAGGTTCAGGGTCTCGAAGTCGGTCTGCAGGGGCTTGGCCACGGCGGCGAGCGCCAGCGCGGTTACCGCCCAGCGGCCCGCGGGCGCGCGCGCGAGCGCCCACACGAGGCACAGCACACCGGTGAACGCGAACAGCGCCTTGGCCAGCCACTCGCTACTGCGTGCCACCAGCGCGTACGGCGAGATCAGGGCAAGTGTGCCGGGCGGCCACCACGTGCCGAATATCGGCAGCATGTCGTACACCCGCTCGCCGTCGAGCAGGTTGTTGGCGCGCTGGAGGTGGCCTTCGAGACTGTTGCCCTTGTGGGCGCCGATGGGGATGACGACGACGGCGTACAACGCGCCAAGCAACAGCAGCATCCGCAGCGCGCGCGGCGTGAGGGGTGGCGGGAGCGACGTCATATCGACTGCACGCCGAGCGTCAGCACGTCGTCAATCGCGACCGTTTCGTACGTAAAGAAGGGCTCGCCATGGGGTCGCCTGATCAGCGAGCCGTAGTGCGTCGACTGCACGCGAATCAGCTCGTACAGATCCTGACCGGTGGGGTGAATCTCGCCGGCCGCCTTCGCGCCGGCGAACTGTGACGCATAGCAGCGGATCGCGTCCATCTTCGTCTCGAACACGTCCGAAATATCCACGACGAACGTCGGCTTCACCGGGTCCTCTCGATACGCCAGAGCGTACAGCAGCTTGTACGGCCGGTGCGCTTCGCCACCCTGGCCCGGTGCGTACTTGGCGAGACCGGCGAGATAGCAGGCATCGCGTCCCAGCTCTGATGCGATGCGGTGATCGGGGTGTCGCCCGACGGAGTAGGGGAGGATCACCACCCTGGGCCTGAGACGGCGAATGATTTCGACGAGCTGCGTTCTCGAGGCCTCGCTGTTTTCCAGGTGCGCATCCGGCATGTTGGCATTGAGTCGCAGTGCGACGCCGAGCGTCTGCGCGGCCCGCTCGGCCTCTGCGGCACGGGTTGCCGCATCCCCCCGAGTCCCCATTTCGCCCTGCGTGAGATCGAGGATGCCGACGCGATGACCCGCGCGCACCGCCTTCGCCAAAGTCCCGCCGCACGTGAGCTCGACATCGTCGCGATGCGCGGCGATCGCGAGGAGATCGACGGGGGGGGGCTCACTCATACCGGAGCGCTTCGACCGGATCGAGTTTTGCCGCTCGCGCCGCTGGGGCGATGCCGAACACCAGACCGACCAGGATCGATGCAGCCGTGGCGATCGCCGCGGGCACGACGGGGATCGTAGTGTTGAACGCAAGCAGCCGCTTGAGCACCTCGCCGACGCCGACGCCCAGCGCAATGCCGATGACGCCTCCCAGCAGCGTGAGCGTGGCGGCTTCGACCAGGAACTGCCACAGAATGGCGCGGCGCGTCGCGCCGAGCGCCTTGCGCAGGCCGATCTCACGCGTCCGGCTCGTTACCGACACCATCATGATCGCCATGACTCCGATGCCTCCCACCATCAGCGCGATGCTGGAGAGCACGAGCATCACGAAGAAGAACGCGAACGTCAGGCTGTCGAAGATACTCAGGACCTGATCGGACGTGAGCAAGTCGAATGTGTTGGGCTCGCCGACGCGGAGGCCGCGCAGCCGCCGCAAGGTCACGGTGGCGGCATCCATCGCCCGGTTGACGCTGACCTCCGGCTTCGGCTTGACCAGAATAATGAGGCTGTTCCACTCATCGATGATGAAGCTGCGGCGCGCCGCTTCGAACGGCACCACCGCGGCGATTTCCGGTGCCCCCGGCACCTCGAATATATTCGTGGGTCGTTGCCAGACCCCGAGGATCTTGAACGGATTCCCCCCGATGCGGATGATGCGGCCGAGCGGATTGACCGCGCCGAAGAGCCGGTCGACGGTTCGTTGCTCGACGATCGCGATCGGTGCCCCACCTCGGAGTTCTGCCGCGGTGAAGGAACGGCCACTCGTGATGCCGCCGCCGAGGATTTCCATGAACCGGTCATCCGCGCCGAACACGCCCAGAATCCGTGTGTGGTTGCCGCCGTACTCGAACCGTTGAAAGACCTGAGTCCAGATAGCCGCATAGTGGATCTCGGGGAGGCGGGCGAGGGCTTCGGCGTCCTGGGGGATCAGCTTCGGCCGGATGCGGACTTCGCGCGGCACCGCGTCCGGATTCACGCCGGTCGTGGAGAAGTAACGGAGCACGCGGAACGTGGTCGGCCCGACGACCTCGAGGGTGTTGACGATCTGCTCGCGGAATCCCGCCACGATGGACGCCATCGCCATGACCGTGGCGATGCCGATCACGACGCCCAGCACGGTGAGGGCCGAGCGCAGCTTGTTGGCGCGCAGCTGGTCGAGGGCGATGCGCCAGCCCTCGCGCACGGAATGGAGCTTCATTTATTCCTGGCGGAGCGCTTCGATCGGATCGAGGCGTGAGGCGCGGTGCGCGGGATACACGCCGAACAGGACGCCGACGACGAGACCGAGCGTGATGGCGATCGCGATCGACCATGCCGTGACGCGGGCCGGGAGCGGTGAAATGGCCTGCACGAGCCCGGCGAGTGCGAACCCGACCACGATGCCGGCGATCACGCCGAGCACGGACAGCGTGAGGGCTTCCGCGAAAAACTGCCGGCGGATGTCGCGCCGCGCCGCACCGAGGGCTTTGCGAACCCCGATCTCGCGCGTCCGCTCGGTGACGCTCATCAGCATGATGTTCATGATCACGATGCCGCCCACGACCACACCGATGACGACCACCGCAGGCACGACCGTGAAGATCACCCGGGTGAGCTTGGCCCAGAACGCGATCAGACCTTCACCGGTGTCGATGGTGAAGTCGTTGTCCGCCCCCGGCCGCAGGCGATGCGCGATGCGCATCGCTTCCTCGGCGCGCAGCATCGCCGGCGCGACGCCATCGGCCGTCGGCAGCTTCACCGAGATCACCATCGTCTGGCGCCGGCCGTACATCGACTCGAAGGTCGACAGCGGCAGCATCACGAAGCCGTCCCACGATTGCCCCAGAACCGTGCCCTTCTTCGCGATCACGCCTTTCACCATCAGCTGAATCCCGTGGACCCGGATGGTCCGGCCGATCGCGGCCTCGATGTTCCCGAACAGCTTCTCGGCGACATCGTAACCCAGCACCGCGACGTAGCGCCGCTGCTGCAGGTCGATGTCGGTGAGCGGCTCGCCGGCGGCGAACGCGTAGTCCTGTACGACCACGTAGGGCGCGGTGACGCCGAAGATGAAGACGTCGCCGGTGGTGCGGTTCCGCCACTGCACGTCCGCCATCGGCGTGGGCCAGCCGGACTGCAGCGCGATCGCCTGGGCCTCGGGGACGGCCCGCTCGATGAAGCCGACGTCTTCGGGGGCGATGATGGGGCGCCGCTGGATCTGTTTCCACGCCTCGTCGTCGATGAACCCCACCTGGATGGGATCGCGGCGAATCTGGAACGCGTTGACGCCGACGATCGCGCCCGCCAGCCGCTCGCGCACATACGCGTTCATCCCCTGGATGACGGCGACGACGGCGACGAGGAAGGCGACCGAGACGATGATGCCCAGCAGCGTGAAGAAAGACCGGAGCTTATGGCTCCAGACCGTTTGCAGCGCGAGGCGGAGTGCTTCGTACAGCGGCATGGACTACAAAGTTACTCGTATCGCAATGCCTCTATGGGATCCAGCTTCGCCGCGCGGCTCGCGGGATAGAGCCCGAATCCAACGCCTGTGAGCGCCGACGCGAGAAGCGCCGCCACGATCGACCACAGCGGCACGTTTGCGGGGATTGGCGTGATGCTCGAAATGAGGAACGCGAGCGCGCCGCCGCACAGCATCCCGACCGCGCCGCCCACCAGGGTGAGCGTCGAGGCCTCGACCAGGAATTGCCACAGGATCGCGCGCTTCGTCGCTCCCAGCGCTTTGCGGACGCCGATCTCGCGGGTGCGTTCCGTGACCGAGATCATCATGATCGCGATGACGCCAACGCCGCCCACGATCAATCCGATCGCCGACAGGACCAGCATCACGAAGAAGAACATGCCGCTCACCTGGTGCCAGGAGTCGAGCAGCTTGTCCTGCGTGACGATCGAGAACGTGTTTTCCTGGCCGGGCTTGAGCCCGCGGATCGAGCGCAGCGTTGCGATGACTTCGTCCATCGACTCCTGTTGGGTGTAGCCGGGCGCCGGCGCGACGGCGAGGCGCATCCAGCCTTTGAAGTACGGCACGTATTTGACGAATGCGCCGTGCGGAATCCCCACGAAGGGCGGCGCAGCGCCGCTGAAGAGACTCGGCGGCTGCGCGTACACGCCGATCACCGTGAAGGGCGCGCCGGCGATGTGGATCGTCTGGCCGATCGGGTCACGCCCCCGAAACAGCTGATCCTCGAGCTTGCGATTGATCACCGCCACGGCGCTGTTGGAGACGTCCTCGAGCCGCGTGAAGGTGCGTCCCGGGTACACGTCGCCGCCGTTCACCTCCACCCATTCCGCCGACAGGCCGGAGATTTGCACGGATTCGAGTCGCAGACTTCCAAACTCCACGTTGGCGGAGCTCTCCTCGCGCCGGGTCACGAATCGCACCGACCGAAGTGACCGGATCCGGTCGGCCTCGAGCTCGTTGATCGCGGGGTTGCGGCGCCAGGGGCTGGATTCGTCCGAGCCGTCCGACACGTTGATGCCGGCCTGGAAGAAGCGCCACACCAGAAAGGTGCGCGGGGCGATCGACTCGAAGACACCAGCGACGCTCTTGTTGATCCCGCTGATCAACGCGGCCATCAGCATCACGACCATCACGCCGATGGCGACGCCGAGAATCGTGAGCGCCGCGCGGGCCTTGCTGGCGCGCAGCGACGCGAGCGCGATGCCGACGCCTTCGAACAGGCCGCCCCCGGTCACGTTTCGGCCCGCAGCGCGGTGATCGGGTCGAGTCGGGCCGCCCGGGTCGCCGGATACACGCCCGCGATGATCCCGACGCCGGCACCCAGAATCACACCGACGACGATGGACCACGGTGCGACGGCCGCCGGCAGCGGTGAGACGGCGGCGACGACGGCGGCCAGCGCGATGCCGATTCCGACCCCGGCGCTCGCCCCTACCGTCGCCAGCGTCGTGGCCTCCACCAGGAACTGCCGCAGGATGTCGCTGCGCCGCGCGCCCAGCGATTTGCGAATGCCGATCTCGCGCGTCCGCTCCGCGACCGCCATCAGCATGATGTTCATGATGACGATGCCGCCCACGACGAGCGAGATGCCCGGGAGGAAGGGCAGCGCGAAGCGCAGGATGCTGCTGATCTTGCTCCAGAAGTCGAGCACTTCGTCCGCCGTCTCGAGCGCGAAGTCGTCCGCCTGGCGCGGGCGCAGGTGTCGCCGGCTGCGCATCACCGCCTCCGCCTGCGACATCGCTTCCCGCATTTCTGACTGGGAGTTGGCCTTCATGGCCAGGGCGTCAACCACGCGTGGCGGGTTGACGTAGCGCCGCAGCGGCGCGCTGGCGGGCGCCACGACGAATTTGTCGAGCGACAGTCCGAAGAGATTGCCCTGCTTCTCGACGACCCCGATGACGCGGTAGGGGATATCGAAGATCTTCACCTCGCTGCCGATCGGATCCCGCCCTTCGAACAACTTGTCGGCGAGGTCGTGGCCCAGCACGAGGACGGGCGCGCCGGCCTGGACTTCCTGGCCGGTGAACGCGCGGCCCTGCTCGATCACGAGCGAGCGAATATCGAAATAGAGCTCGGTTGCAGCCGTGACCTGGATATCCTTGGCTGTTCTGCGTCCAGCGATGAGCGTACCGCGCGTGTTTGATTCCCACGCCGCGAGCACGGGGACGGTCACGCCGCGCATGACCGCCTGTGCGTCCTCGTAGCTGACGCGCGGGCGGCGCTCCCACGACCGCCACATCGAATCGGTCACATTGCCGAGCGCGACGTCGGGAAACTGCCGCAGCCGGAAGGTGTTCACGCCGAGGATCGTGCCGGCGAACTTGTCGGTCATGTAGCGGTTCATGCCTTCGACGACCGACACGACGGCGATGAGGAACATCACGCCGATGAAGACGCCGATGATCGAGAAGCCGCTTTTGAGCTTCTGCGCCCGGATGGTCTGGAAGGCGAGCCGAACGGCGTCGAAAAAGGACACCGCTACTCGTAGCGCAATGCTTCTACCGGATCGAGGCGCGCCGCCTTACTCGCGGGATAAATGCCGAAGAGCAGCCCGGTGACGGCCGCGGCGGTGAGGGCCAGGAGGATCGAGCCCAGCGGCACGTAGGCGGGCACCGGCGTAAAGCTGTGCAGCAGGATCGCGATCCCCCAGCCGATCACCATGCCGACGACCCCTCCGACGAGCGTCAACGTCGACGCCTCGACGAGGAATTGCCACATGACTTCCCGCTTCGTCGCCCCCAGCGCTTTCCGTACGCCGATCTCGCGCGTGCGCTCGGTGACGGAAATCATCATGATCGCGACCACCCCGATCCCGCCGACCATCAAGCCCACCATCGACAGCGCGATCATCAACACGCGCGCCACGAGGGTGAAACTGTTGATGGCCTGCACGTACACTTCCTGCGTGATCGCGTCGAAGTTGTTCTTCTGGCCGGGCCGGAGCCCGCGCATCGTTCGCATCGCCATCGTCACGTCGTCGATCGCGCGGTCGAGGGCGATCGAATCCTGCGGCACGACGAACATGTCCATCCATCCGGGCCAGTACTGCAGGTCTTTGACGAAGGTGCCGTGGGGAATCATGACTTCCGGCTGATCGCCTTCCCCGAACAATCGCGGCGGCGGTTCGTACACGCCCACCACGTCGTACGGGAGCCCGCTGATCTTGACCCGCCGATTCATGGGGTCCCGCTGTCCGAAGAGGTTCTCCGCCAGCTTCGTGTTCACCACCACGACGTGGCTGTTCGCCGCGTCCTCGAGGTGCGTGAACGACCGGCCGACGTTGATCCGTCCGCCTTCGATCTTGGGCCAATCGGCATTGCGGCCGCGGATCCGGACCGCGGCGAGGCGGCGGCCCTCGAATTCGACGTCTGCGGATGTGCCCTCGTCCACGACCACGAACGCGACGGTGGGGAGCTGCGCGAGCCGGTCTGCCTCCTCCACGGTGATCGGCGGCCGGCGGCGCCACGGATTGGGATCCTCGGGGTCCTCGTCGCCCTGGCCTCCCCAATACCGCCCCACCCAGAACGTCTTCGGTCCCAGCGAGGCGAGCATGTCGGTGATGCCTTTGTTGAACCCGCTGATCAGCGCGCCGATGACCATCACGACGGTGACGCCGATCGCGACCCCGAGAATCGTGAGCGCGGCGCGCATCTTATGGGCGCGCAGCGAGGTGAGGGCAATGCCGACGCCTTCGAACAGCTGGGTCATACGCTACTCCTGCCGCAGCGCGGTGATCGGATCGAGTCGCGCCGCGCGGCTCGCGGGATAGACGCCGGCGGCGACGCCGACGCCCGCGCCCATGATGACCCCGAGCACGATCGACATCGGGGACACGCTGGCGGGGAGCGGAGAGATCTTGTCGATCAGCACCGTGAGCCCGATGCCGGCGACGATGCCGAACGCCGCACCCACCGTCGCGATCGCGGTCGACTCGGCGAGAAACTGGCGCAACACGTCGCGGCGGCGGGCGCCGAGCGATTTGCGCAACCCGATTTCGCGCGTGCGTTCGGCAACCGCCATGAGCATGATGTTCATGATCACGATGCCGCCGATGACGAGGGAAATCACCACGACGCCCGGGAGCAGCACCACGAGAATGCGGCTGATCCCGGCCCAGAATCGTTGGACGCCTTCGGATGTTTCGAGCACGAAGTTGTTGTCCTGCTTCGGCCGCAGGTGGCGGCGGCCGCGCATAATCCCTTCCGCCTGTGAGATCGCCTCGCGCATCTCGACATCGGAATGGGCCTTCACGAGAAAGGCATCGAGGATGCCCGGTGGATTCACCAGGTTCTGCGCCGGCGACAGGGCGGGCACGACGACGAAGCGATCGAGCGGGAAGCCGAGAATGCTGCCTTGCTTCGTCACGACACCGATGACCCGATAGGGGACGCCGCCGATCCGCACACTTTTTCCAAGGGGCGCCCGATCGGAGAACAGCCGCTGGGCCACGGCATCGCCCAGGACGACGACCGGCGCGCCCGAGCGGTTTTCTTCGCCGGTGAACGGCCGTCCGATCGCAAACCCCAGGTTCTTGATGTCGAAGTAGCGCTCGCTCGCTGCGGTCAGCTCGATGTCCCGCGCTTCCTTATTGCGATAGGACACCGTGACATTGTCGCTCGACTGCCACGCGGTGACCACCGGGACCGTCAGACCCGCACTGACCGCCTCGGCATCGCTGAACCGGATGCGCGGACGCCGCGCCCACGCGCGCCAGACGGAGTCGGGCACGTTGGGTGTGAACATCGGCCGGCGCCGCAGCTGGAATGTGTTCACCCCGTACAACGTCTGGGCGAACTTCTCCGTCATGTAGCGGTTCACGCCGTTGACGATGGACCACGCGCCGATCAAGGATGCGACCCCGATGAACACGCCGAGCAGCGAGAAGCCGCTTTTCAGCTTCTGCGCGCGGATCGTCTGCATCGCGAGACGGAACGCCTCGAAAAACGGCACCTCAGGCCGCCTGGGCCTGATCCGTAGCCACGACGCCGTCACGCAGCGTGATGACGCGCGCCGCATGGGCCGCGATGTCGTGTTCGTGCGTCACCATGACGACCGTCTGACCCTGGCGGTGCAATTCCGCGAAGACGGCCATGATCTCGGTGCTGGTCGCCGAGTCGAGGTTCCCGGTCGGCTCGTCGGCGAGCAGGATGCTGGGCTCGTTCACCAGCGCCCGCGCGATGGCGACGCGCTGGCGCTGGCCGCCCGACAGCTCGTTCGGCTTGTGATCCATGCGGTCGCCGAGGCCCACGCGCTCGAGCGCCTGCGCGGCGCGCGCGCGCCGAGTGCGCGCCGACAGGCCGGCGTAGATCAGCGGCAGCTCGACGTTGTGCAGGGCATCGGCGCGGGGCAACAGATTGAACGTCTGGAAGACGAACCCGATTTCCTTGTTGCGGATGCGGGCCAGCTCATCGTCCGCCAGATCGCTCACCTTCTGGCCGTTGAGCCAGTACTCCCCGCTCGTCGGTGTGTCGAGGCAGCCGATGAGGTTCATCAGGGTCGACTTGCCCGATCCTGATGGTCCCATCACCGCCACGTACTCGTTCTTCTGGATCTGCACGCTCACGCCGCGCAGCGCCCGCACGAGCTCCGAGCCCATGTCGTATTCGCGGGTGAGCTTGTGCGTCAGGATGATGACGTCGGGGAGCGGGGTATCCCCGGTGCGAAACAGCTGCACCGTGCTCACGAGCGCCGCCGGCCCGTCGTGTCATTCGACTCCCGGCTCGGACGCACGCGCGCGCCTTCCTTCAAGTCGCGGATCGCCTGATACGGTCCGGCGACGATCGTGTCTCCCTGATGCACGCCCTCGACGACTTCGAAGTGCTCTTCGCCCGCGATGCCCACCTTCACCGGATGGAACGTCGCCACACCGTTGTGCACGAGGAACACACCCTCCGCTTCCTTCTTATTTGCGCCCTGCCGGTGGCCGGTGTCGGCCGGGGCGGGCGTGGCGGCCTGGGCAGTTCCGCGCCCCGGCCGCTGCTCGGTGGAGATCGGCGTGTTCTCACGGACCGTGAGCGCGATGATCGGAATCGCCAGCGCCTGTTTGCGGGTGTCCGTCACGATCCGGGCGGTGGCCGAGAGATCCGGGCGCACGTCGGACGGCGGATTGGCCAGCGTGATTTCGACCTGATAGTCCACGGCCCGGTCGCTCTGGCCGGCCGCCGCGGCGGACGCCGCGGTCAGGATGGCGCTGTTGGAGACCTTCGTGACCCGGCCGACGAACGTCGTGTCGGGGAAGGCGTCGATCGTGACTTCCACCGAATCACCCATGTGCAAGCGGACGACGTCGGTCTCGTCCACCTGGACGGTGGTCTGGATGACCGAGAGATCCGAGACCGTGAGCAGCAATCCCGTTTCGCGCGAGAAGGTGCCCGGTACGGCGACTTCGCCCTCCTCGACGGCCAGGCGCGTCACCCGGCCGGCCATCGGCGCGACGAGATGCGTTTTCGCCAGCTGGTCGCGGGCTTCCTGGAGACCGGCGCGCGACTGCTCGACCAGATGCTGCGACGCGGTCAGATTGGCGTCGCCAATGTCGAAGGCCGTCTGGGCCTGCTCGAGCTGCTCCTGCGAGATGAGGTTGGGGTTCTGCTCGCGCAGCTCCTTGGTGCGCTGCAGCGCGCGCTGCGACTGATCGCGCGTGGCGCGCGCTTGCACGGCGCCGGCCTCGGCCGACGACATCGCGGCCTGGGCCCGCTGGAGATTCGCCTGGTAGATCGTGGGGTCGATCTGCAGCAGGAATTGGCCCTTCTGGACGTAGTCGCCTTCGCGCACGGCAATCCGCGTGACGCGGCCCGTGATGTCGGCGCTGACGTCGACCTTCTTCTTGGGCTGAATCTTCCCGCTGGCCGTGACGGCGGCGACGAGGTCGCGCCGTCCCACGGTCTCGAAGCGTACCTCGATGCCCTTCTCCCGTTTGGCGCTGGCACTCACCATCACCAGAATGATCAGGAGCACGGCACCTCCGCCTCCCAACAGCACTTTGTTCCGCTTAGACATGGCGGCTCGATCCTCTCGGTTAACGCAAGCTGCGGCCGACGGCTGCTTCCAACGCCGCCAGAGCCTTGTGGTAGTCGTACGTCGCGTTGACTGCGTCGCTTTCGGCACGGAGCGCCGCGACCTGCGCGTCCAGCAGCTCGAAGAACGTGCCCGAGCCGACGCGGTAGCGCTCGGTGGCCAGCTGGAGCTGCTCGCGGGCGGCGCTGCGATTCGTGTCCTGCAATCCCACGGTCCGGAACGCGGTCTGCAGCGTGAGGAATGCCTGACTGACCTCAGTCTGGACGGCCAGGCCGCGCGCCCGCACCGATTCCTCGAGGTCGCCGTGCTGGGCCCGCGCCTCTGAGACACGCAGCTGCTGCGAAAAGTTTGTAAAGATCGGCAGCGTCACCGTCAGGCGCGCTTGGAACGGCTGCCGCGTGAAATTGAAGGGAAAGACCGAATTCCGGTCGCGCAGCGCCTGCTCGTTCGACGCGCCCCAGATGAATCCGCTGCAGTCATTTGGCGCCAATCCGGCGTTTTGCCGGATCGTGTTGTTGTCCTGACACTCGCTGTACTGGCTCGCATACGCCGCCTGGCCACTGAAGATGAGCGGGTTTACGTCGGTAAACTGCTGCGTGAAGCCCGACCACCCCGCCGAGAGCGACAGCGCCGGTCCGTAGCTGGACGTCGCGGCGCGCACGTTCCACGCTGCTGCACCCTCGCGGGCGCGCAACGCCTTGAGCGCGGGGTTCTGCTGCTCGGCCATCGTGAGCAGATCGGGGAGCTGCCACTGCGGCGGCTGCACGCTGAACGAGTCGGTCAGCTGAACGGCGGCGACGTCGATCGGTGGCGTCACACCCATCTGCTCGAAGAGACGGAGCTTCTCCACGCTCACCGCAGTTTGCGCGCGCAACAAGGCAACTTCGGCCTGGCCGCGTGCAACCTGTGCCTGCCGCACATCGATCAGCGTCGCCTGGCCAACCCCATAGCGCGCCTGGGCAAGCTTCAAAAACTCCTCGTTGCGCTGCAGTGTCTTCTCCGCCAGGTCCGCTTGCGCACGCGTCTGCAGTACGGTCAGGTACTGCTGCTTGATGCCGGTGACGAGCACGTTCTCGGCGCCGGCGATGTCGGCATCGGTCGCGCGTTGCTGGGCCTTCGCGAGTCCCGGTTGCGACAGCGTCGTGCCCGAGAGCTGCCACGACAGTCCCAGGTCATAGAAGGAAGAGACCGTGGAAACCGACTGGGAGAAGCTCTGCGTCAGGAACGTCTGCGAGCCGGGGCCCGTGTAACTCATGCCACCCGATGCAGTAAGCGTCGGGATCAAGAGGCTGGAGTAGGCACCGCGCACCCCCCAGGCGGCGGGCCCCCGATTGTTCTGGGCCTGCCGAAATGCGGGGTTCTTTTCGCGTGCGAGCGCGATGGCATCGGCGAGCGACAGACCGGCGGATGCGGTTGGAGTGCGGGGAGTTGTGGGCTGCTGCTGCGCAACGGCAACAGTGGCGGGGCCCAGCAGGAGGCCTGCCACGAGCAACACTTGTTTCATGGTAGTCCTTGATAAGATATGTCGTGAGGTCGAAGCGCCATACGCGCAAGTCCGCGAAGCAGTTTCGGCCTGCGACAGGAACCTAGCCGGGGCGACTCCCCCAGCAAGGTCAGTTGCCGGCCAGGCGCTCGGCGGTGAGGCGTCTGGAGGGAATTTCGACTTTCATGAGGCGGCCGTTTTCATCCAGCCAAAGGCTGACCGGCTCCTGACCCTCCCCACCCAACGTGATGTGCCGCAGGCGGGCTGGGTCCCTGTTCAGCGTGGTCGCAGCAGCTCCCAGGTCACGCACCTGGACGGCTGCGCGCCGAAGACCTCGAGGAAAGATGGCCGTGAGCGTGCTGGGTTCGGATGTCGCCCGCCACGCCGCGAACACATAGGGGGCAAAAACCGAATCGTCGAGCACGACAGCACGCTGCCCGGTCGGGAACTCTCGCGCCCGTTCGGTCGCCCGAGCCACCAATCGCACGGTGAACCGCCCGCGGCCCAGCTCGCCGAGGATGCGACTCGGCTGCCGCGGGTCGGCGACATCGTATTGGAGCGTGGCGGGCATGGTGTCGCCGTTGACTTCGAGGATGGGGGCCAGGACGACCACGGGCCGCGCGCGATCGTAGCGGATCGTCGTGGCCAGGGTCCAGCCGGCTTCACCGCGCGACAGTCGGCCGTGGCTCAGGCGGAACGACTCGCGCGCGACTTCGAGCGTGTCCACGCGCACGACGAGAACCCCCTCGTCTACCGGGGTGCCCGCTGCCTGCAGCAGCGCGAGGGCAAAGAGGCACGCAGTCATGCGGCTACCGGGGGGGCGGGGGGGGCGCCCAAAACTCGCGTCGCGACACGATCATGGATCATCTTATACAGGCGCGCGCCCTTTTCGGCTGATGCGAGGCTTGGCCGCCCTACGGAACCCGGCGACAGAGGAGGGACGGACCCCGCCGCGCGCCGCCGGTAGCGCTCCACTTGGCGCTCGGTGAGGGGATAGTCCTGTGCCAGGTCCATGCGGACCAGCTCAGGCGCGAGGTGCAGCATGAGCGAGGTGTCGAGCTCGCCGCCGTGCGTGGGGCCGCCCGGGTCCTCGAGATAGTCGGTGAAGTCGAGCGCAAAGACGTCCACGGTGAACACGCGCGCCCGCTGGGTGCGCAGGGTCGACAGGGCTTCCTGATGGGGGTCGTGGCCGTGCGCCGTAAGAATAATGAAGGTATCGACGCCGCCCTGCTCCCAGGAGCCGAGCAGGTCATTCATCCAGCGGTGCAGGGTCTTGCGGCGCACCGCGGCATTGCCCGGGTAGGATCGTTTCGTGGCGGTATTGACGCCGTATGGGACGGTCGGGGCGCGCAGGATGCCGAACTCGGCGGAGAGATCATCGGCGACTCGCTCGACGATTAACGTGTCACAGCCCAGCGGCAGATGGGGTCCGTGTTGTTCGCAGGTGCCCACAGGCACCAACAGCCGTGAGTCGCGCGCGAGGGCGGCGCGCACGGCGTCGGGGGTGAGAACGCTCAGGTGCAGCGGCAAGGTCACGTCGTAATCGCCGGCTGCTTTGCCAGCCTGGCGACGGCCGAGTGGCTGCGTGGCGACGCGGTCGTGTGGGCCGCGCTCGCCGGCGCCGCGGGGGTCGTGGCCGTCGCGCTGGCCGTCAGGCCGTCCGGTCCGCGGCACCCGCTGAGCGTCGTCGCGGCGGTAGCGAGCGTGGTGCTCGGCGTCGTGCTGGGCGCCGGCGCGTTCCGCATCTGGCGCATCGAATGTTGCTGGCCGGCCTTGCGAGAGCAGCGTGTGACCGGCGCGTCCCGTTCCCTGCAGACCGCGCTCGGCCAGACGATCGCGGAGGCGCGGCGGCTCGCCGAGCGTGGAGCGACGGCCGCGTCGCTGCCGCGCGAAGCCGTGTTCGATCGGCTCGGCAACGACGTCGCGTCCGGCCCCGCGTTCGAGCGCGGGGCCGCGGTGATCCGCGACGGCGAGGATCCGGCGCTGGTGGCGTGGGCCGGCCGCCACCGCACGATTCCCGCGGCGCAGGACACGACCGAACTGCAAGCGGTCATGACTCCATTCTACGCCGTGCTCGAGGCGCGGCGCCAGACACAAACCGCAACCTCGGTCGGCAGCGTGCTGTTGTCGGCGGCGCCGGCTATCGCGGATGGCGATCAGAGCCTCGCCGCGCAGTTCGCGCGGGCGCATGGTGTGTCGTTGCGCCTGTTTCCTCCCGGCCAGGGGCCGCGGGACTCCAGCGTCTTCGAGATCTGCACGCCGCGCACACCACCGCCTGAAGACTGCGCGCCTGGCGATACGCTCTTTTCCGTGCAAACGATCCCGCCATCGCAAGGCGACGCGAAACTTGCGGCCCTCGCGGAGACAGCCGGACTCGCACGGCTCGCGTTGGTGGTGTTGCTCGCGGTGCTGCTGGCGACCGCGCCCGCCGGCGCGTGGCGCTGGGGCGTGCTGTTGGTCACCGGCTGGACCCTGGTGCGTGCTCCCGTCGGACCGCCGGCGCTGTTTTCGCCGGCCACGTTTTACCGTCCGATCGCCGGCCTCGTCGGTACGTCGGCGGGATCGTTGCTCGTCGTGGGTGTGCTCCTGCTTGTCGCCGCCGGTTCATTGTGGCGGCGAGGCGTGACGCGAACCTGGTTGGGCATAACGGCGGCGGGATTCCTGATCCTCGCCGCGCCGTACATCGTGCGCTACTTCGGCCGCGGTATTGCGCCGCCGGCGAGCGGCGTCAGCCTCGAGCTGTGGGTGGCGTGGCAAGCGGCGCTCGCCGTGACGGCGATGGCGTTCATTCTATTGGCGGCCGCACTCGTGCGCGGCACGACGGAGCCGGAGCGCGTCTCCTGGGCGCTGCCCGCCGCGTGCGCATGGGCGGCGCTGGCGGCCATTGGCGGACTGTGGCTCTGGAGCCCGCACGGCGCGTGGCCGGAATGGTACACCTTCGTCTGGCTCCCCGCGCTGGTCTGGGCGATCCTCCCCGCGCCGCGGCGCTGGGCGCTCGTCGGCATGGCGGTCGTCGCCGGCACCGCGGCCGCGCTGATCGCGTGGGGCGCCGCGGTCGAGGGCCGGTTGTCGCTCGCCACCCGCGACGCGCAGCGGCTGGGTCACGAGGGCGACGCCGTTGCGGTCGCACTACTCGATCGATTGAGCCAGCAGGTGACCGCGCCGTCGCAGCCACCGCCTCGCACCGCCGGTGACCTGTACGGGTTGTGGGTCGGATCGTCGCTCGTGGCGGAGGATTATCCCGCGATGCTCGCGCTGTGGGGTGCGGGACAAGAGGGGCCGCCCATCGCCGAGCTCCAGCTTGCGCAGCTCGACCTGCGGCCTGGCCTGCTCTCGACGCTCGCGCGCTCCCCCCTGGCCGGTCCGTGCATCGAACGGCTGGAGCGAGTCCCGGGCGTCCATTACGTCCTCGTCGCGCCGCTTGCCGACGGCACGGTCCTCACCGTGGGCGTCGGCCCGCGCACGCGGCTGCTCCCCCCCAATCGCGTGGCGCGTTTTCTCCGCGGCGATCCCGGCGTGCAGCCGCCGTACACGATCACATTGTCATTACCGAGCCACGCGTCCGCCGTCAGCGGCGCGGTGGAATGGCGGCGCGAGGGGTGGACGGTGCGCGGCGAGCGGCAGGTCGAGTTGCCCGACGGCGTCCGCCACGTGCACCTCCGCGTCGCGCTCGGCGACCCGTGGTCGTTGCTGGTGCGTGGCATTCTGGTCGTGGGACTCGACGTCGCGCTGCTGGCGGCCGTGTGGCTGTTCGGCCTCGTCGTCGCCGAGGGCTGGCGCGCGCGCCTGCCGGCACTGATCACGACGCTGCGCACGAGCTATCGCGCCCAGCTCACGTCGGTGCTGGTGGCGTTCTTCGTGCTTCCGGTGCTCGGGTTCGCGGCGTGGAGCTTCGCACGGCTCGCCGATGAGGCGCGGCGCTCCGGTGACTTGCTCATTCGCCAAACCCTGCGCGACGCCGCGGGCGGCGCCGAAACCGTCGCCGGCGATCCGCCGGACGCCATCGGCCGCTCGCTCGCCGAGCTCGGGCGCCGACTCGACGCGGAGCTGTGGTTGTACCGCCGTGGGGTCCTGGTCGGGACGAGCTCGCCCGTGATGGCCGAGCTCGGGCTCGTGGATCCATTTCTGACTCCCCCTGCGTTCCGGGCGACACTCGAGGACGAGCTCGAGCTCACACTGGACGCGCGCACCGCCGGCCGGCCGACGCGCGTCGGGTATCGCGTCGTCGCCTCGGGACCGCCTGGTGAGCAGGCCGTGCTCGCGGCCCCGCAGCTCCTCGACGACGAGCGTGTGCAACAGCAGCAGGAGGACCTGGCGCTCGCGCTGGTGCTCGGCACCCTCGTGGGACTGGTCGCCGCGATCTACCTGGCCGAGGTGGCGGCACGGCGGCTCGCGAAACCCGTCGCGGCGCTGCGTGAGGCGGCCATCGCGGTGGGGCGGGGCAGTGAACCGCCCACATTTCCGCCGGGAACGCCGCGGGAGTTCGAGCCGGTGCTCAGCGCGTTCGATCGGATGGCCACCGACGTCCGCCGCAGCCAGGCGGCGCTCGAGGAAGCGCGGCTGCGCACGGCACGGGTGTTGGCGAACGTCGCGACCGGCGTCATCGCGGTTGACGACGCACTCCGGGTGACGATGGCGAATCCACGCGCCTCAGAGCTCGTCGTGGGAGGGAGCGAGACGCTCGTGCCGGGCCACGTGTTGCCGAACGCGACCGCTGCTGCGTGGGCGCCGGTCTGGCAGGCCGTCGCCGAGTTCATTGCCGCGAATCGCGACGTGATTCAGGAACGCGAGTTCGACGTGGGTGGACGGCAGATTCGCGTGCAGCTGGCCCTGCTGGGCGCGGCGCCCGACGGTTGCGTCATCGCGCTGGATGATGCGACGGCGCTCACGCGCGCCGCGCGGGTGCTCGCCTGGGGAGAAATGGCGCGCCAGGTGGCGCACGAAATCAAGAATCCGCTCACGCCGATTCGCCTCGGTATTCAGCATTTGCAGCGGGTTCGCGAGAAAGGGCAATCGACGAGCTTCGAGGCGACG
>Ga0137375_10003271_pt1 | contig 19268 bp, 11 predicted proteins | sample SagtaG_24_FD_104936 | JGI IMG/M metagenome (GOLD analysis project Ga0137375, IMG submission 104936) | Vadose zone soil microbial communities from Sagehorn Ranch, Mendocino, California, USA - Sage1_R_113_16 metaG | ecosystem: Environmental > Terrestrial > Soil > Vadose zone | place: USA...
AAGTAAACGCGCGCTTTGCCGAGTTCGGCGGCACAGCACTTCCAGGCTCACCAGCCGACTTCGGCAAGCTTATTGCCGACGAAACCGAAAAAAGTGGGCGAAGGTGATCAGATTCGCGGGTCTGAAGGCAAGCTGAGTCCGGCGAGTTTGAAGTCGCCTCCGGGTCAAAAGCTGACCTCGTTTCGGTCGAGCTTGTCGAACCGGGTCTCGAGCCTCAGAAATTTGGATATCGAAAAATCGCGACCAGAGACTCGCAGCGGAAAGTCGGCCGATCCCACTGGCAAGAGCCGCGCGATCCGTTGCAGAGACTGAGTTGTGCCCTGCTAACCCACGGAATACTCTTGCGTTCTGCAAGAGACCGGAAACGGCCAAAGTACCCGGTAGCGACCGCGCTTGCTTGGCCGAGATGACAGCCGGTGTTTGGGCGTCGTCCATGAGTCGTCCATGCTCACAGGATGTGATATGGAACAATGCAGGGGGAGTCCCGACCGGGTAGAGGCGTGCGCGTCTTTCTGTCCTTCAATTCCAAGGATGCCGACCTCGCCGAGGCAATACGCGCGGGCCTTGCAGGGCTCGATCGGGGCGTAGAGGTCTTCTTCTCCCCTGTTTCGCTGGGCGCGGGCTTCTGGCTGCCCCGGCTGGCCGAGGAGATTGCGCAGGCCGATGCTTTCCTCCTGCTGATCGGGCTGCGGGGCGTGGGGCCCTGGCAGGAAGTCGAATACTTTACGGCATTCGATCGGCATGTGAACGATAAGCGCTTCACGCTGGTCCCGGTCATGGCCGCGGGCGCACAAGCGCCGGGGCTGTCGTTTCTGCGCTCGCTGAACTGGATTGAGGCGCCGGTTCTCCCGGAAGACAAAGTCCTGCACCGGCTGCTCGCAGCGCTCAAGGGCGAAGCCGTCGCGAGCACGACGCCGCTCTGGGCGATGGTCAATCCCTACCGAGGCCTCTCGGCGATGACTGAGGCCGACGCGGACTACTTTCACGGCCGCGAGATCGAGACGGCGGCGATGTTGCGCGCTCTGGCCGAAAAGCCAGGCCGCTGCCCGATCCTGATTGGGGCCTCGGGCGCAGGCAAATCGTCGGTGGCGCAGGCTGGTGTTCTCTCGGCGCTGAAATCCATGCGCTGGCCCGGGGCAGCGCCCGCGGCGGATGGGTGGCCGAAGACGTTACAGAACAGCCGTGGCTGGATCTGGCTCGTCATGCGTCCAGCCGACGCGCCGTTGGAGGCTCTGGCGGGCGCGATCATCCGCCTGTGGCAGCTCGATGGCAAGGATCCGGATCACGCGGCGCTGCCGCGTAAATGGGCCAGGGGCCTCCTGGCCGGCGACAATACGCTCGCCGATCTGCTCGACAGCACGCAGGAGGAGCTCAGAAAGCGGCAGGGCGAAGCGCCCGATCGAATCGTGCTGTATCTCGACCAGGGCGAGGAGCTGTACACCCGCGCGGCGCAGCCGGCGGCCCGGCGCTTCTCCGAGGTCCTGACCGAGGGGCTTACCGACAAGCGGCTGCTCGCTTTTGCCAGTTTGCGTGCCGACTATTTCGATCGGCTCCAGGCGGATGAGCCGCTGTTCAACATCCATGAGCACGTCAACGTGCCGCCGCTCGATCGCGCCAGGCTCCTTGAAGTGGTGACTGGGCCGGCGCGCGCGCTCGATGTCGTCTTCGAGGACGAAGAGACAGCCAACCGCATCACCGACGCGGCCGCATCCCAGCCGGGTGCGCTGCCGCTGCTTTCGTATCTTCTGACCGACATGTGGAGCGCGATGGCCCAGCGCGGCGATGCCACCTTGCGTCTGCCGGTGCACGCGCTGGATGTCGGCGGTGTGCTGGCGCGGCGCGCCGAAGGATATCTGCAGGACAACCCAGGCGAGGAGAAAACGCTGCGCCGGTTGCTGACGCTCAAGCTTGCTGTCGTCCCGCCGACGGGCCTGCCCGTGCGGCGCCAAACATTTCGCGAGGAATGCACCGAGGACGAGTGGTCGGTCGCGTCCCGTCTCGCCGATCACCCATGGCGCCTCGTGGTGATGGGCGAGCGCGAGACAGACGGTCGCATCACCGCCGAGGTCGCGCACGAGGAGCTGCTGCGGGCCTGGCCGCGCCTCGCGGATTGGCTGCGCGACGAACGCGATTTCCTGGTCTTCAAGGGCGACGCCGAGCGGGCCGAGAAGCGCTGGCGTGAGGAGACGAACTGCGCCGACCGGGCCCTGCTGAGCGGTCTCGATCTGGCGCGGGGCGAAGAGCTGCTGCCGGAGCGCTTGCAGGATCTCTCGCCCGATGTGGTCGCCTACGTGCAGCGGAGCATCGCGGTCGATCGCGCCACCAAGGAACGGCAGCTTCGCTTCCAGCGGCGCGTGAGCGTTGCAGCGGGGATCGCGGCGCTTGTCATGGCTTTGATCGGCGCATTTGCCTGGAATCAGTTGCAGCGCGCGGCAACCGCTGAAAACGCCGCCAATGCAGCGCTGGCCCGCGCGCGCGAAAACGAGTCGCGCGGCCTTGCCGCGCTCTCGCGGGTTGCGGCCAATGATGGTTCGTTCACTGGCGCCGTGGCGCTTGCGCTGGCCGCCTGGCCGCGGGACGCCAGCGATCCGCGCCCGCGGCTGACTGAGGCCCTCGACAGCCTCGCATCCGGGTTGTGGACTTGGCACCCAGTGCTGGGTGAGTACCAGCACGACCGGGTAGTCAGGGGCGCACTGTTGAATCGCGACGAGAGCCGCATCGTCTCCTGGTCCTATGATCACATCCTGCGGCTGTGGGATATCGCAACCGGCCGGCAGATCGGTCGTTCGATGATGCACGATAGCGACGTGCTGGGCGTGCGGCTGAGCGCCGATAACACACGAATCCTGTCATGGTCTGGCGACAAGACGGTGCGGTTGTGGGACGCGGCGACGGGTGAACAGATCGGTGCGCCGATGCGACACGAAAGCAGCGTGTGGGGGGCGCTGTTCAACCGCGACGAGACGCGCATCCTGTCGTGGACCTACGATGGAGATGGCGTCAGGCTCTGGGACATTGCGAGCAGACGGCAGCTCGGCCTGACGATGGGGCACGACAAGCAGGTCTATGGCGCGCTGTTCAACCGGGACGAGACGCGTATTCTCTCCTGGTCCTACGACAACACCCTGCGCCTCTGGGAGTCGCCCACGGGCCGGCAGATCGGTCCGAGCATGCGGCACGATGCCAGCGTGACGGGCGCTCTGTTGAACACTTTCGAGACGCGCATCCTGTCGTGGTCCTACGACACGACGCTGCGGTGGTGGGACGCAGCGACGGGTGCGCAGATTGGTCCTGCAATGAAGCACGATGGTCCCGTTCATGGGGCGATGCTCAATCGAGCCGAGACGCGCATCCTGTCCTGGTCGAAGGACGGAACAATACGTTTGTGGGATGCGGCGACGGGCGCACAGGTCGGTCCGGCCATGAAACACGATGGTGCTGTGAACGGGGCGACATGGGATCAAGGCGAGATCAGCATCCTCTCGTGGTCGGAGGACCGCACCGTGCGGCTCTGGGACGTGTCGACCGGTGAGCAGATCGGCACAGACATAGTGCACACAATGATGCTGTCCTTGATGCGCGGTTCAACGGCGACGGAACCCGTATCATGTCACGATCCAAGGACAGAACCGTGCGGCTCTGGGACACGGTTGCGGGCCGACAGATCGGCCCCGCGATTTGGCACCATGGAGAAGTGTGGGGCGCGTTGTTCAATCGGGACGAGAGCCGCATTCTGTCTTGGAGTGCCAGCAGCGGCGCCGCATTTCTGCGCGACGTGGCGACAGGTCAAGAGTTCGGCCCCGCCATGGGGCATGACGACACGATCTGGGGTGCACTCTGGAGTCGTGACGAGACCTGGATTCTGTCGTGGTCCTCTGACAAGTCCATCAAACAATGGGACTCGGTGACGAGTCTACAGATTGGGCCGGACATCATTCAGGACGACGGGGTTGTGGGCGCCTTGTTGAGCCGCGATGAGAGCCGGATCCTGTCGTGGGGCTTCGGCATGACCCTGAGGTTGTGGGACAGAGTAAAAGGCCAGGAGATCTGCCCGACCATGGTGCACGACGGCAAGGTCAATGGCGCGTTCTGGAGCGAGGACGAGACGCGCATCCTGTCCTGGTCGGAGAACAATACGGTGTGGGTGTGGGACGCGGCGACGTGTCAGCAGATTGGCCCTTCTCAGAAGTACGAGCATGTGATGAGCCGGGAATCATTCAGTCGCGACGGCAGCCGCATCCTGTCGGTGTCGGAAAAGACTGTGACCTTGCGGCATGCGGAAACGGGTAAGCAAATTGGCCAGTCGATGGTGCACGACGATCTGGTTTGGGGCCTGCACTTCAACCGCGAGGAGACCCGTATCCTTTCGTGGTCGTCCGACAAGACCGTGAGGTTGTGGAACGCGGCAACGGGCGAGCCGATCGGCCAGTCGATGGCGCACGATGACGTGGTTTGGGGCGCGCGGTTCAATCATGATGAGACCCGTATCATCTCATGGTCCTCCGACAAGACGGTACGAGTATGGGACGCTGCGACGGGTCAGCCTATCGGCAAGCCCATGACGCACGATAGTGCAGTCGACGATGTCCAATTCAACCGAGACGAGACCCGGATTCTCTCCAAGACCAGCGGTGAAACAGTGCATCTTTGGGACTTGACGGGCCGTCGTCAGATCGCTCCTACGATCATGCGGATCGGCATTTCGCGTTTGTTCGTGCAACTGAGCCCTGACGATGCGCGCATCCTCTCGCACAACGATAAGGGGGTGAGGCTGTGGGATGTCGCGACCGGCCGCCAGATTGGGCCGACCATGTCACACGATGACAGCGTTTGGGGCACCCTGCCGAACAGAGATTGGACCCGCGTCCTTTCGTGGTCCAAGGACAAGACCCTGCAGCTCTGGGACATCTCCTGGCGCGGACGCAATCTCTTTGAGATCGCCTGCAACCACTCACCCCCCGACCACGACGTCTCGGAGGTGTCGGCTCGCTACCGGGTCAAGTTAGCCGATCCGATCTGCCAGCCCGGCAAGACGATTCCGGTACAATAGGGATATCGGACTCAGCCGATAGAGCACGGATTAGTCTTCTAGGCGTGCGGTCACTCTCAACATCGGCGTGTGCGGCCGCACATCGACTTCGGTTAGCCCGAACCAAGCATCGCGCGGTGTCGATGCTTGAAATCGCATGTCACACACCGCATCAGCAGTGGCATATGTTGGCTTGGGGATCCGAGATCGAGGGCTCAAGATACTAGACGGAGACGGTATTGTCCCCACACCGCAGGCAAGGGGGCGTGGCTACGATATCTTCTTTAAACACTGGGCCCTTTCAACGCTTTCCCGTACGTGCGGGCCGTTGACCACTAGGCTTGCATGGTCGGTGAGTTCACCGTTACGCCTTCGGACAATCATAGGCGCACTTCGCGCAAGTCGAGCCGGTCTCAGTTCTGTCGAACCGAGTCTCAAGCAGCAAAATCCGGATATTAGAAATTCGCGACCAGAGACTCGCGAGCAAGAATTGCGGAAGCGGCTAGAGAACGGAGATTTTCCCGCTGCAGAGACCGACTAATCTCGCGCTAACCTCCGGAAATGTCGCGAGATTATTCTGAGGGCGGAAACAGCCCACAGAGACGTCAGTGGCTGGCTGGGGGACTAGGATTCGAACCTAGATTCTCGGAGTCAGAGTCCGATGTTCTACCATTGAACTATCCCCCACCGCGGGGGTGCTAGCCGGTCTTCCGGCGATTTTGCAAATCGAACGCACAATCAAGCGCGGCGCACGGCTTGCCTCCGGCCGCCGTCAGGAACTGCTGGCTTTCACCTCGACCCTGGGTTCGGCTCGTGAATCCTGCAGCGACAGCAGCCCCAGAAGAAACAGATCTTCGATCCAGGCGATGCTGTCGTCGCCTGCCGATGGGTCGCCGTCCCCGATCAAGGCCCCGGCGATCTCCATGGCGGTGCGCGTGCCATCGCTCAGCCGCAGAATCCGCACCGTCAGTTCGTCAACCAGCAGCGGGTCGCGCCGTTCGCCCTCGGCGCCCCCGAAGGCGACGATGTAGCTGCGGCGCGGCTCGGCAATGGCGGGAAACGCCGCGATGGTCTGCGCGCCCAGAAACCCCGAGATGTCGTAATCGAATTCGACGATCCGGATTTGCGCATCGCGGATGGGCACCAGTCCGGCCACGGCGCCCGGCTGCATCGCCCAGCGCTTGAGGCGCAGCCGGAACAACGGGTCTGCGGCAGGACCTGTGGCTTCGTCCTCCGCCACTGCGACGGCAATCTCGATCCGGACTGCCTGGACCAGCGGCCGCCAACGCGCCGCATCGTCGGCCATGCCGCGTTCGAGCGCCGCCAGCACCTGGCGCGCCCATGGCAGATCATCGGCCGGTTGCCCCGGCGCCGCGGTTTCTCCTCGGTCATTGTCCGCGATCGCGGCCGCCACCAGCTGCGTGAGCGAAAAGCGCGGATGGTCCGCGCCGGCGCTGTCGGCCACACGGGCGGGAGCGCGCTTGCGCGCGGCCGCCGACTCGAGAATGCGCACCAGCCGCAGCGGAAAGTCCGTTCCGCGCTGCTGCTCGCGCGCGAAGGCGCGTCCACGCGCGCCGACCGCGGCCACGGTCTGCGGATCCTGCGCGATCGCCGCAAGGCGCTCGCTCAACACCTCGATGTCGTTCACGTCTTCGATCGCGACGCAGCTGTAGCCGTGCGGCAGTTGCCCGAATGACGGAAGCTTTCGGATGACCTCGGTCGCGCCCACCAGGCAGGTTCCGGACGTCAGCACTTCGAGCGGGATGATCGGGGCGTGAACGCCGATCGGGAAATCCTGTTCGAGGCAGCACACGGCCAGGCAGCCGCGCAGGAATTCGGGCACCCGCCAATGCGGAAGAAACGGAATTTGCAGCACACGGTCAGCGAGGGCCGAGCTCGCTCGCCCGTGCGCGAAAGCTCTTTTCGACCAACCGGCCCCCATGGGCCAGGGCCACCAGCCCGACATCGAGCCCGGCGCGCTTGAGGCGCCCCATGGCCTCGAGCAGCGCGAACGATCCCTTGCGTTCGCCGAGCTTGCCGTAGACGCCGAAATAGGGACTGTCGGGCATAAACTCGCCCCACAGCAGGGGCGCGAAATCGGGATCCTGCGCGATCTCGCTGCGCAACGCCGCAAGATCGAGCTTGGGCCCTTCTGGCGTGAACAGATGCTCCGGCACCACGAATGCGCCGCCGCCGGCGATCCGGTCGGGCGCGACGCCATGCTCGATCGCGCGTTCGGCGACCGTCCCGACCGCGATCACGACCTCGGCCGACCGCAGCACGTGGTCATAGAGCAGCTCGAATTGCGGGTGACGCCAGAGCCGCCCGGCATCGCTCCCGGCCATGCGCGCGACGTGCGGCAGGCCGGTCATTTGCGCGGCCAGGTGACCGGCCACGCCGTAGGGCTCGAGGTAATGCGAATAGATGACGTCGAACGGATGCTCGGCATGCGCCCGCGCCGCATCGGTCGCGAGCTTGGTCACATACGGACTGGCCATCGGTATGTAGGACTGCGAGCGGTCGACCGGGTCGGTCCAGTGCACCGTGACCGAACCCGCGCCATAGGCGGCCTCGCATTGCCGCCAATCCTCCGCCCGCATGTACATCCGGTAGGGCGGCAGCGCCTCCTTGGCGTTGGTCACGACGTGGACCTCGTGGCCATGCGCGGCGAGGCCATGCGCCAGTTATAAACGGGAATTTGTTAGCCCTTGCTTGCGATCGAAGGCGGGATCGGCTTGAACGCTCACGAACATGGTGATCCAGTAGAAACTATTCACCGGGATGGAGCCTTCAGCGGCTGACGGCTTTGCGATTCGTCAGAGCGCGACAATAATCAGAAGGAGCGACTCATATTGCAGCGAGAGTTCTTTAAAGGCCAGTCTGCTATCCGCTCTTCAGATCGTGAGGAGGATGTTATGTGCCGGTCGGTTCTTGCAATTGTGGTGGCTGCGATCTTCTCGCCGGACCCGGCATTTTCTGCAAACGAAGAAATATACGGCACTTGGAGACTGCTCAGCCAGTTCCAAAAGGTACTTGAGACGGGCGAAATCCTCACAACGGCCAATGAGCAAGGATTCCTCACCTACGGGCGTGATCGGCGCATGATGGTTATCATCGTCCGGGGAGACCGGCCGAAGGTCGAAAGCTTTGAACAGATGACCGACCAGCATCGCATCTCGTTGTTCCAGACGCTGACGGCGTACGCCGGGACCTTCAATTTCGACGGCACCACGATACAACATCACATCGACATCTCATGGAATGAGATGTGGACAGGGACGACGCAATTCAGAGATGTCAAAATCGATGGCGAACGATTGAGTTTATCAACACATCCCGCGCCATCCGCCAGGGATGGCAGGATGAGCGTCACGACACTCGTTTGGGAGAAGGTGAAATAGGACGGAGTCGGGCGCGGTGGCGCAGCCCCCCCCTTTTTTTGCTGACGGCCGAAATCTTAGAAGGGCAAGTAGCCCGAGGACTTCCTGCTCGCGCTTGGTATCAAGTTCATTGACAACTCAAATCACCCAGTACTTCGACGATGGCATCATCCCAACGCACCATCGTCATTAGCTCTCCAATCGGCAGTTCGGGTGCCCACACAGCGGCTTCCAGGAATCGGAGGTACTGGTCCAACATCGCCCGCATTGCTTTTGGATCCAGGGAATTTGCATCAAAATTAACTCGGCAGTTCTCCGGTCTTTGCTCGTCAATGAAAAGCGTGCATCCGGATGGCATCGTGCCAACGCTCCAGAACTCGCTGCTGATCACGAGATTTGCGAAATGCTGGTCGGAATTGTCCCTCGACATGGTGAAATAGAAATGCATCTCAGGTAATTCCAGGCCCGACGCGCGCAATTGCTCGCGGATGCACTCGTACGGTAATTCCCCGCGTGTTGTGGCTTCAAACACCTGGTCCCGCACGTACGCGAGCCATTCCAGGAAGGTCTTTCTAGGATCGTACAGGAATACGAGATGCACCGGGTTCCGCAATGGACCCACAAGGGTCTGTGTCTCGAGGTGATTGCGATTAGCGAAGCCTGTTCCGATCACCAGGGGCACGTTGGCCGTCCGATCGCCGATCAATGCGGCAAAAGCGGCCAATCGGGCTATGAAATGGGTTGCACCAGCCTTGCGTGCAATCTCATCCAATCGCTCTGCCGTCTGCTCCTCAAGCTTCCATTGCAGGACGCCGTCGCTCGGATCGACACGAACGGCACGTGTGGTCCTCTTTTGCGGCTGTCGGATAGCCGGCTGTAGAGCTGGACCAACACGCTTCCACCAATTCATGACCTCCTGGAAATAGGAACCGTCAGGTTGCACGAATTGGCGCTGCCAAACTGCGTAATCTGCATATTGCAAGGGAGCCTCCCTCGGAAGCGGCGGTTTTCTCCCGAGCAGTGCCGCCTCATACAAGATTGCAAGTTCCGCATCGAGTATCTGAGATCCTAATCCATCTATGATTATGGGGTGAGAAACGCGCAATAGTCGGTGATTATCAGGAGTAATCCTGATTAGGACGTTTCTCCTGATCGGAAGTTTCGCCAAGTTTATTTCATGGCTGGACTCTTCGCGGAAAATCAAATTTGCGACACTCTCCGGGTTCGCACGATCGGCAAGATCAACGAACGTGAGATTAGGCGGTGCGGAGGGGTGAATAATCTGCGCTGGGCGACCCTCGACGAGGGCGAAGGTCGTTCGCAGAATTTCATGCCGCTCGACTAGATAGTGGAGGCACGCCTTGAGGATCTCGACGTCGAGCGGCCCAGTGATCCGATAGCTGCGCACGTGCGTCAAGCCGGCACGGTCTTGCCGAGTGCACCAATGGTTCCAAATAGCCTCTTGTAAGAGAGACATCGGCACGGACGCCGCTTGAGCGACGCGGACGATTGGGGGCGTTCTGACGACACTCATGCGTCGACGCTCGTCGATGAATGCGGCGAGTGCTGAGATCGTTGGACGACTGGCGATGGCCGCGAGGGGCAGCTCGATGGCACACGCCGCGTAGACTCGCGCCGCGACAATGGCGCCGATTAGCGAGTCGCCGCCCAGAGTGAAGAAATCGTCATCTCGTGCGATATCAGAAAGATCAAGGGCTTCGGCCCAGATATCGGCAAGCAATATTTCCGTTTCTGTTCTCGGCGCCTCATCCTTGTTGCCTTCTCGAGCCGGAAGTGAATATTGGCGCAGCGCCTCTCGATCGATCTTGTTGCTCCTACTGTACTTAAGACTATCCAAGAACAAGATTCTCGATGGCACCATGTGGGGGGGCAGCATTGTTCTCAGCGCGAGTCTCAGTCGCGGCGCCGTCCACGATGCATTTTTTTCTTTCACCACAAATGCAACCAAAAGCGGTTCATGATTGTCACGCGCGATAGCGGCAACAGCAGCGCGATCGATACCAGGAAGTTCCTCCAGCGCGAGCTCGATATCGCACGGTTCAATACGATTGCCGCGGATCCTCATGCGATCGTCGTTACGACCACAGTATTCAAGCAAGCCGTCGGCATTGATGCGCCCGCGATCACCCGTATGCAGCACTCGAGTTCCGCTATCGTCAGTTTCCGCAGAGAAGCGTTTTGCCGTGAGCTCAGGATCCCGCCAGTAGCCGCTGGCCAAATACCGGCTCCTGACAACGATCTCACCGATTTCCCCTCGCCGGACGATGCGATCATCTTCGCCGACGAGTACGATTTCTGTGCCCCTCGAAAAATGTCCGACCGGAAGGGCGCCTGCAGGTACCTTGTCGTCCTGCCTCCAGCGAGCCCAGGCGATGTTCGCCGTTTCCGTGGATGAAAGGGTATGAACCAGAAAGCTGGTGGGCGGGAAGTGCCGACGGAAGGTTTCGAAATCACGGTCGGTTACCATTTCCCCAAGAAGCAGGACCGCGCGTACTTTGGTGAATACGAAGCCGTCATCGAGCGTCTTGGCCAGAGTGCGGAACAGCGACGCCGATGAGACATAGACGGTCAGCTCGTTGGCAATGATCCAGTCGGTCAATCCGGTGATGCCACTGGTCTTGGGCGAAAAGGGATACAATGTCGCGCCGTGCAGCAAGATCGACCAGAGGCCGTTGAGACCCTGGCCCGTGGAAATCATGGCGAATAAGGGAACACGGTCACTCTCGGTATACTGCATGGCTTCGCCGGTATCGCCAGCGAGCTTTCGAAGCTGCCGGTGAGGCCGTATGACGCCTTTCGGACGACTGGTTGTTCCCGAGGTGTAGGTGATGAACGCTGGCTGCCCGGGCGAAATCCCGATTAATGGCTTTTGGACGGGCGCCGACACATTCTCTTGTTCGAAAATCAAGATGCGATGCGCGAAACAACATTCCGACGCCAGATCCCGGTTCTGCAAATCAGTTACGATGACAGACGGCTCTGCATCGGTGACGAGAGTTTTGAGTCGGAGCACCGGATCGACTGGATCGAGCGCCACCACGATCGATCCCGCCTTCAATATTCCCAATATGGCTGCGATCAGTGGCGCGTCATGCGACATCAGGACGGCCACGCGATCGCCTGAGGCAACGCCATAGGCGATCAGTCGATGCGCCAAGCGGTTTGCCATGTCGTCCAATTTTCGGTAGCTCGGCGCCCACCCTGTCGAACTAATAGCGATGCGCGATGGGCTCGTTGCAGCGACTAGTTCAAATGCCGCAGTCAGGGCTTCATCGTAGCCAAGCCCGTTCCGCCCCTTGAAGGCTGCTATTGGCGTTGGATCGCCTCCCGAGGTGGAAAACATGAGCGGCTCGTAAAATACCGGCGGCAGCCCTATGTCCCTGCCTGCTCGCAGCACCTATGGCGCTTGGTCGTCAAGCATCACGTGCGCCGGCGACATTGGCGCCGTCGTGGCTTCGTCCTCTTCAGTAGTCTACGAGTCGCAAACGTCAAGCTCGCCGCACCTGACCTTCCAGGCGCAACTTCGCATCCTCTGGTTGCGGCATAGATCGCGTCAGGAACGCAAGGATTTGTCCTTCTCATTCGTCAGTGCGAACGATCTGATCACGTTCAAGGAGCCGCTTTAGTGTCCCAAAAATCACATTGCCGCGTACGAAGGTTGTTACCGTCTGACACTGTATCGCCAAAGATGGCATGGTTGTCTCTCTGGCCGTCATATCTCTTCCACAAATCTGGGATAGCTCCTGTCTTAGAATAGCTCGACCAAATATCCTGGAATGATTTCACAAGAGCCGTCTCCGTGTCTGTCATCGGATCAACGTCTGCGCTTTTCAGCGTGTCGAAGATGAAAAGCAACTCAAGGCCGTGTGACGCGCCAAACGGCCGAAGCTGACCGGAACTAAGTGTATGGGAGTAGAAGAAGCGCCCGACAAATTCCGTCTGCGATTTGGTAAGCGCTCGTAAGACCCTCCGCGCGGGACAGATATATTCCCGATCGGCGCCGATTGCATTGAAGGCCTTGCGATGCGTTTGATACTCGCTGCTCGGGTACTGACGAAGCAACTCGTCAACCGAAGCATCGGGGATTTTCCTCTCAATCAACGCCCTGATCGCCTCTACGTATTTCTCCTCCGTCGTAATGCCCTGCGACTCCCTCGCGCCAAGCATCGAGAGTTCTTCTTCGACGTTCCCTTGAAGAATGGGCATGTGGTGGTGTTGCCCGTCCTGCATGATCTTGATTGGAGATTCCGTTAGAACCTTCATGTCCACGACTGCAGCATAGTTGCCTGAACCCGGGCTACTTTCCAATGCGTTTACGACTTCTTGCGCTGACTTGCCGCGCATGCAGGTCAGTTCATCGGCCGCGTTTCGACAACCAAGGCCTTGTGACAAACGCACGCCTACGCCTTCTTGGTCGGACAACTTCTTTGCGCCCTCCCTGACAGCGCTATGAGCAACGGCACGATGAAATAGACCGCGGCTCTCTGGTGACGTCAGGTGAACCCAAACCGATTTTGCACCCGCCGACTGGCCCCAAAGCGTGACATTGCCCGGATCTCCGCCGAATGCACTGATATTACGCTGGACCCACTTCAGCGCCTGGGCCTGATCCATGTAGGCGTAGTTTCCCGATCCGTCGTATCCACTGGCCTTGGACAATTTCGGGTGAGCGATGAAACCAAGTGCGCCGAGGCGATAGTTCAGGGTCACGACGACCACGTTTCTCAGCGCCAACTGGCTGCCGTCGTACATATGGGTGTCACCAATCATGGTTTGACTGGCTGAACCCCTGACGTTGGATCCCCCGTGAATGAACACGATGACCGGAAGCGCCCGCGCGCCGACGGGCCTGAAAACATTGAGGTAGAGGCAATCTTCATTTCCAGTGAATTGGCCCTCCGGCTTTTGTGGGCACTCTGCGGAGAATTTCGATGCGTCACGAATCCCCGTGAAATTTTCGGGCTCTCGCGGCGGCATCCAGCGTAACGGACCGACGGGCGGAGCCGCATAGGGCAAAGCCTTGAACGACTCCACCTGTCCCTGCGTTACGCCACCGACGTCACCGTTCTGGGTGCGCACGATGGGTTCGCTCGCACAAGCGCCGAACCCACAGAAGAAAAGCAAAGACGAGAGCTGAACGAGTCGAATAAGCTGCATGGCGCGCCCCTCAAGCCGCTTTCATATATTCTAGCCAAGCAGATCGTTGTGTGGGAATCAAACCATCCGATTACAAATTGTAATTGCGGCTTCAGCTTTCTATCCGCTGGAGCGACGCCTGTCCTGCTGAAAACCTCCGAACTTCAATGCCTTGCGGGGGGTGCCAGCACAAGCACTGCACGCAGGAGACTTGAGCTACTCGCGATGATCGATCAGAAGATCATCCGTAGGCAACTCACCCGGTCCTTGCTATGAACGTGTTCAGCTGCCCCTGAGCGACTTGTGGGATGGCACTTCGGAACGTGGCTTGCCGCGGGGCGAAGACCAGACGATGGCGACGACGGACCAAGCCCTCAGTCTGCCGATACAGCCCCACGAGCGATTCGCACCGGATTGCACAGCCATGGCGGCGAAACACCCGGTAGAGTCGGCAAACGACAGGCGTTTTTTGTGCCTGCCTCAGCTGCTGGAGCATCAGAGCAAGCGCATTCCGGACGGTCCTGCGATTCTCGCTCCAGGGCGCGCACCGCTCACCTACGGCCGGCTTTACCAGCACATTGAAAAGATGGGTCGCACGCTCCGGACAATGGGGATTGGCCCTCGTCATCGGGTTGCGGTCATTCTGCCAAACGGTCCCGAGATGGCGGTGGCCATTCTCGCTGTGGCTTCGGGCGCGGTTTGCGCTCCCATGAACCAAGGCTACGGGGCCCAGGAACTGGACAAATATTTTGCTGATCTGCGGCCGCACGCGTTGATCACCCAGGCCGGAACCGACTTGCCGGCGCGTCGTGTGGCGCTCGCACGCGGCATCCGCGTCATCGAGCTTTCGAGCGAACGCGATCAGGAAGCCGGCATCTTCACGCTCACGGGAGAGCACGAGATTGCGTCGTCCGACCCGCCTGTCAGTGCCGACGACGTGGCGCTGCTGCTGTTCACGTCCGGCACTACGTCGCGGCCGAAAATTGTGCCTCTCAAGCACGCCAACGTTTGTATCTCAGCCTACAACTCGGTCGCGGCACTGGCGCTCCAAGAGAGTGATTGCGGCATCAACATGCTGCCGCTCTACCATGGGCATGGACTGAACAACAACGTTCTGGCCTCGTTGGCGGCCGGGGCCAGCATCGTCTGCACGCCTGGCTGCGAGTTGAACAGTTTCCTTGGATGGCTCACCGAGTTTCGACCGACATGGTACTCCGCAGTACCACCGATGCATCAAGCGATCCTTGGTCACGTGCGGCGCAATCGCGAGCGGTCAGACTATCGGCTCCGCTTCATCCGCTCCGCGTCGGCTTCGTTGCCGCCGCGTGTCTTCACTGAGCTGGAGCAGACTTTCGAGACTCCCGTGATTGAGACTTACGGGATGACCGAAACTGCGTCGTCATATATCGCATGCAACCCGCTGCCGCCGTGCGTTCGTAAGCGGGGGTCGGTCGGCGTCCCGGCGGGCTTGGACGTCGGGATCATGGACGAACGGGGGGCTTTGCTGCCTCGCGGCCAAACCGGCGAGGTCATAGTGCGGGGCCCAAGCGTAATGGCGGGCTACGACGGCGACCAAAACGCGACCGAGGCCGCATTTGCAGGTGACTGGCTCAAAACAGGGGATCTTGGCTTCTTCGATGACGATGGCTACCTGTTTCTGGTGGGGCGTCTCCGCGAGATCATCAATCGAGGCGGCGAGAAAATCGCTCCGCAGGAAGTGGACGACGTGCTGCTGGAACACCCGGCGGTGGCGGAGGCGGTGACCTTTGCCATGCCGCACGCGACGCTCGGTGAGAGCGTAACCTCCGCTGTCGTGTTGCGAACTGACAGTGCGGCAACGCCGAGAGATCTACGTCGATTCGTTAGTGGCCGAATTGCCCACTTTAAGGTCCCACGCCAGGTCGTCATTGTCAGCGAAATTCCAAAGGGCCCAACAGGCAAGCCGCAGCGTATCGGTTTGGCCGCCAAACTGGGTCTCGCGACCAGCGCCGCATCGCCGCGGATCTTCGATCCGCCACGGACTCCGCTGGAGGCCCTGCTTGCCGAGCGCTGGGCAGAGATCCTCCAGGTTCCGCAGCTCGGTGTTCACGATGACTTCTTCGCGTCGGGTGGAGATTCTCTCTTGGCTGCCGAGGTCCTAAGCCACGTATACGAAGTCACTCGGGTTCTGCTCCCGGTTTCCCAGTTTTTCGAGGCGCCGACTGTTGCAGAGGTCGCAAAGCATGTCGAACAGACGATCCACGCAGGCTTGGCGACCCATCATCCCCTGACAATCGTCCCCGCGCCGAGGAAAAATGGGGTGATGCCAGCTTCAAGCGCGCAGGAACGGCTTTGGAGGCTGCAGCACGCCCTGCCTGATCTGCCGTTCTTCAATGTGCTCTATGCGCTCCGGGTCACCTCGCCGTGCGATGTGGCCGTCCTGGAGCGGAGCGTCAATGAAATTGTGAGACGCCACGAAATTCTGCGCACAACCTTTGCCGTCATCGACGGCCGACATATGCAGGTTATAGCGCCGCAGTTGACGGTGCCCCTAACGTTCGCTGACTTGCGGCCATCGTCGCCCTCCAATCAGAAGTCCCTCGGATCGCAGCTCATTCAAGAAGAAATGCTGCATTCCTTCGACCTGGCGAAGGGGCCTCTGATCCGAACTCGCCTGTTGCGCTTGGGCGAGCAGGAGCACTTATTTCTCATTTCCATGCATCAGGTCATCTGCGATGGCTGGTCACTGGGCGTCTTCGTTCAGGAGCTTATCACGCTCCACGACACATTCTGTGCCCAAGGGGAATCACGCCTCGCGCCACTCTCTTATCAATACGCGGACTTTGCGCACTGGCAGCGGCAGTGGAAGTCGCATCCGGAGGTTCTTGCACAGCTCGCATATTGGCGAGAGCAGCTTCGGGAGCCGCTTCCCTTGCTGCAACTGGCAAAGCCCGGTCGTAGGGGAAGAAGTGATGATCTTCGAACGGCTCGCCGAAGGTGGACCTTCTCGGCGGGCCTGGCGGACGCCGCCAAACGCTTCAGCAGCCGGGAAGGTGGCACGTTGTTTATGGCGCTCGTGGCTGGCCTGTTGACCTTGTTGCACCGTTACCTGGACGAGGACGACGTCCGAGTGGCCACGAACGTTGCCAACCGTAATCGTCCGGGGGCGGACGCTCTTATCGGCCCGCTGGTCAACACCGTGGTCCTTCGCACGCATCTCGGTGGCGATCCTACGTCTCAAGAGGTCCTGCGTCGGGTTCGGGCAACAATCATCGCGGCGTTCGATCACCAGGACCTGCCTTATGAAGAGCTCGCTGAAACACTTGAACGCGATTACTCAACCCGGCCTACTTCCCTCGCTCAAGTCATGATCCTACTCCAGAATGACACGTTGCGCCCTTTAGAGCGATTTGAAGGCACGCTCAGGTGCGAGGAGGTGAATCCAAGTATGATATTGCCAGTAGTGACAACGACGAGCTTTGACCTTATACTGGCACTAGTGGAGAACAACTCTGGGCTCGTGGGAACGTGTATTTACAAGCCGCACCTCTTCAGTGCCAAGGAAATCGATCGCCTGATTCAGGACTTCGAAATCGTTATCGAACAAATGGTGTCACAGCCGGAGCGACCAATTTCAGCAATTTGTGTCTTTCCAAACGGTCGAGCTGGCAAGTAACTGATCTGGCAAGTAACGTGAATCGTCTTGAACAAGGAGGTCTGCGCTATGGGATTATTCTTCCCCGTTTATCCGCCGGAGGAGTTGGCCAAGGTGGATCAGCAAAAACGCAGCGAGCTCAAAGCAGCAATTCTAGAGGCGTTGCAAAATGATCCAGACGTGAAAAAGTTGCTCGAAGAAAAGCTGCCCGAGGTGAGAAGAATCCTTAGAGAAAAGACATTGGCTAAGTTTCGGAGTGTGGCTCGTCCCTAAACATGCGCCGTGGGATGAGAGCCATCATCTTGCGTGCCACGGGCAGTCGGTGAGCAGCCTTTGCGCAATTCGGGATCACTTGCCCAGGGGCCGCGTGCACTTTCATTCCGGTGAATCTTGAATCGAAGGCTCGTCGTCATTCTATTAGTTCGTCGGCCCGCGTCAGGGACAAGCGTGACAGCGTCAGACCGATCGCGTTGGCCGTTTTGACGTTGATCGCCAGCTCAAGTCTGCTCGGGAACTGCACCGGTAACTCGCTGATCTGGGTACCCCTGAGGATGCGGTCAACGTATCTCGCCGCCGTTCGGTAAGACTCCACGATGGGTGCTCCGTAAGACATCAACCCTCCTTGGGCAACGTAGAACTTCGACGAATAGATCGTCGGCAGCCGATGCTTCAAGGCGAGGCGGTTGATCAATCCGCCATGGGTGGGACTCGGAGGAGGCGGCACCATCAGCAGAGCACCGTTGTCTTGCTCCCCCGCAAAATCATCAATTGCGCGTTCCAGTTCAGCAGCGTTGCTGTATGGCATCGGAACCGCTTTCACGGCCAGCTGCTTTGCAGCGTCGTTGATCACGCCGAAGAATTGGTCGTTGACGTTTTGAGCAGCGAAGATGAGCGCTGCCCGAGCTGTGCTCGGTGCAAACTCCTTTAGCAACTCCAGCCATTTGGCACCCATCGACTGATAGTTGCTCGTTATTCCCGTGGCATTGCCCTCGGGACGGGTCGTGCTTTTCAAGAAGCCGCCGGCCACGGGGTCCGCTACATTGACGAAGATGACCGGAATGGTCTGCGTCCTCTGCAACACTGCTTTGGCGACCGGAAACGAGCTGGCAACAATGACGTCGGGTCCTAGACCTACCAGTTCGTCGGCATGTGCACGAATGCGATTAGGGTCGTCGGCGGAATAGCGAACGTCGAACCCGACATTGCGACCCTCAATCCAGCCTAGGTTGGCGATTTCCGCCTGAAAAGCGCCTTGTTGCGCCTGAACAACACCCTCAGTGACGTCACCCCGCCACAATATCCCAATTCTGCGCACGCGCTCGCCCGGCTGGGCAAGCGCGTGGATGGGCCAGATCCCCGCCGCGCTGCTTATGAGCGTGATGAACTCGCGTCGTTGCACTCTATGACCTCGGTCCACGCTGGCGAGGACGCTCTCGGCAGCATCTCGATGCACATCGGGCTCTCTACGGAAAGTTAAACAATTGGCGTAAGTTACGCAATGATGATAAGTGGGCCCGAGCGCACCAGCATCTGGCGGTGAGCACGCAGGAGCACCGAACGTTAATATTTCATATTGGCAGTACTGATCCCCTTGGAAGGTGTGTGAACTTTCGTCGCATAGTCCGCCTGGCGCAGCATGTGCACCACGTTCGGAAACTCTCAACCGACCACTTGCGCTATCGCTCGGCTGCGCTGTCGGAAGACGGCGCCGTCGAAGACCTCGCGGCGGCCGAGCCTGTCGCGAGTCTCAAGCAGCAAAATCCGCATATTAGAAATTCGCGACCAGAGACTCGCGCCCAAAAATTGCGGAAGCGGCTAGAGAACGCCGATTTTCCCGCTGCAGAGACCGACTGACCTCGCGCTAATCTCCCGAAATGTCCTGGGATTATTCTGAAGGCGGAAACAGCCCACAGAGACGACAGTGGCTGGCTGGGGGACTAGGATTCGAACCTAGATTCTCGGAGTCAGAGTCCGATGTTCTACCATTGAACTATCCCCCACCGCGGGGACGCCTTGCTACCATTTCTGCTCGATTTTGCAACTTGCAGCGGGCGTTCGCGGGCGCTCT
>Ga0137375_10003275_pt1 | contig 19262 bp, 12 predicted proteins | sample SagtaG_24_FD_104936 | JGI IMG/M metagenome (GOLD analysis project Ga0137375, IMG submission 104936) | Vadose zone soil microbial communities from Sagehorn Ranch, Mendocino, California, USA - Sage1_R_113_16 metaG | ecosystem: Environmental > Terrestrial > Soil > Vadose zone | place: USA...
AACCGTCGCGTTAAAAGTCATTGGCCTTGGCCAATGGGCCACGCAGGCGCATCTGAAGCGGTTTCGTCGGGAAGCCGAAGCGGCCGCCAACCTGGATCATCCATGCATCGTTCCCATTTACGACGTGGGCGAACGCGAGGGGTGCTGCTACTTCAGCATGAAGTTCATTGATGGCGGACAACTCGATGAAGTGGCAAAGCGCACGTCAATCTCGATCCGAAATGCAGCGGAACTCATCGCGAAGCTGGCGCGTACGGTTCACTACGCGCATGAACACGGCATCCTGCACCGCGACATTAAGCCGGGTAACATTCTCCTCGATGCCAAAGGCGAACCGCATCTCACCGATTTCGGTTTGGCCCGGCTGCTAGAAACAAAAAGCACTGTCACTCACACCATGGACGTGTTGGGAACGCCGAGTTACATGGCGCCTGAACAAGCCAGCGGTCATAACGAGCAGCTCACAAGTGCCACAGATGTTTACGGACTCGGGGCAGTGCTTTACCAACTGCTTACCGATCATCCACCTTTTGCTGGCGGAACAAGCTACGAAACCGTTCGGCTGGTCTTAGAAACCGAAGCTCGGCAACCGCGGCTATCGAACCCGAAAATAGATCGCGAGCTTTCCACGATCTGTCTGAAGTGTTTGGAGAAAGATCCGCAGCGCCGTTACTCGTCCGCTCTCGCGCTGGCTGAAGATTTGGAACGCTGGCTAAAGTACGAACCAATTCGTGCCAAGCGAAGCGGATTTTTCACACATTCCCGGAAATGGGTGCGACGGAATCCGAGTATCGCTGCCCTTGTCACGTTGTCGATCGTCCTTGCGGCGGGGGGCGTCATGTCTTGGAACCGTGGCCGCGAATCTGCAAGGCCGATTCCCGCAAAGAGCATCGCGGTACTTCCGTTCGAAAATCTCAGCCGTGATCCAGATAACACCTATTTCGCGGATGGCATTCAAGAGGAGATCTTGACGCGGCTGGCCAGCATCGCGGACTTAAAAGTCATTTCGCGCACTTCCACGCAGCAATATCAGGGCAAACCTCGCAATCTCGCTGAGATCGCAAATCAGCTCGGCGTAGCGAACATTGTTGAGGGCAGCGTGCAAAAAGCGGGTCATCAGGTGCGTGTCAATGTGCAGTTGGTTAACGCGCAAACCGATTCCCACCTCTGGGCTGAAACCTATGATCGCAAGTTGACTGACATCTTTGAGGTTGAGAGCGAGATCGCCAAAGGAATCGCGGAGTCATTGCAAGTAAAGCTCACTGGGCGCGAGGAACTGGCATTGGCGGTTAAACCGACAAACAATCCGGAGGCTTACGATGCCTATGTTCGGGGCCGGGCTTTTGAAGCACGCGGCACGACCTCGGCTGATGCGCAACGCAAAGCCATCGATTCTTATGAGCGAGCCGTACAGTTGGACCCCAATTTTGCGCTCGGGTGGGCGCGGCTTTCTCATGCGGAAGCACTTTTTTACTTCATGAACTTTGACACCACTGCTACTCGGCGCGACGCAGCGAAAAAAGCGTTGGAGAATGCCCAAAAACTCCAACCGAAATCCTCCGAAACCCTGCTTGCGTTGGGTTATTATCAATACTGGATATTACGTGACTACGGGCTTGCCAAGGCCACGCTCGGGCGCGTCCGCAAAATGCTTCCAGGCGACAGCGAGGTCCCACTTGTTCTCTCTTGGGTTTCCCGACGGGAGGGAAACTGGGATGAAAGCGTTGCCTATCTGGAACAAGGCCTAGCGCTCGATCCGCGTAACCCAGACCTACTGCGGAATGCAGCATGGACTTACGGCAGGCTTCGGCAATTCCCCACAGCACTAAAGGTCTACGATCGTGCGCTGGACGTTGTTCCAAACGATCCGGAACTGATGGCGTTCAAGGCTGGCGTTTATCAGGCCCAGGGTAACCTGCAAGAAGCCGCTAAATTGTTGGTGGAAGCAAACGAGCAGAGTGCTTCTGGCGCTGTCTTGGAAGCCAAACTTGCCCAGTTGAGACTTGAACGAAATCACGGCGAGGCCATTCAATTGCTGCAAGCTCGACTGGTTCAATTCCGCTTTGGTTCTGAGGTCGAGAAGGGCAGAAACCAAGTCTGGCTAGCCCTAGCTCGACGGCTTGCCGGCGATAACGTTGGGGCAAAAGCTACTGCTGAACAAGCGCGCGATACGCTTGAGCCGCTTTACAAAGATCAACCAAACAACGAGGTCGTAGCGGCAGCGCTTTCCCTCGCTCGCGCTGCGCTCGGCGAGGAGAACTCGGCACTAGAGGGGGCGGAACGTGCAATCATGCTTTTGCCTAGCACTAAGGATCGGATGAACGGACCCAGGTTCGAAGAGGTCCTGGCGCTAATTCAAATGATGTTCGGCGAGACTAGCCACTCGATCGCAACCCTCACGCAGCTATTACAGACGCCATGTAGTAGCTGGTTTTACGGAACGCCCATCACGCCGGAACTTTTGAAGCTCGATCCGCTATGGGACCCGCTGCGTGCCGATCCGCGTTTTGAGAAAATCGTCGCCTCTCTGGCGCCAAAGGAAACGCCAAGCATGGTGCCGAAGAGCGTCGCAGTCCTTCCGTTCGAAAATCTCAGCGGCGACCCAAATAACGCCTATTTTGCGGACGGCATTCAAGAGGAGATCCTGACACGGCTGGTTAGCATCGCAGACTTAAGAGTCATTTCGCGCACTTCCACGCAGCGATATCAAAGCAAACCTCGCAATCTCTCCCAGATCGCGAAGCAGCTTGGAGTAGCGAACATTGTTGAGGGTAGCGTGCAAAAAGCGGCCGATCAGGTGCGGGTCAATGTTCAGCTGGTTAACGCACAAACCGATTCTCACCTTTGGGCAGACACATATGACCGCAAGTTGACCGATATCTTCGACGTTGAAAGCGAGATCGCCAAAGAAATCGCGGCGGCGTTGCAGGCGAGACTCACTGGGCGCGAGGAGCAGGCGTTAGCAATTAAACCAACAAACAATCCGGAGGCTTACGATGCCTATCTTCGCGGCGTGAGTTGTGAAGCACGCAATTACTCAGTTGATGACTTACTGAAAGCCATCGATTCCCATGAACGGGCGGTGCAGCTTGACCCGAATTTTGCACAGGCTTGGGCGCGGCTTTCTCGCGTGCACGCGCTTCTTTACTTCGGCTACGGTGACACGACTGCTGCTCGGCGCGATGCGGCAAAAAAGGCGTTGGAGAATGCGCAGAAACTCCAGCCGAACGGACCCGAAACTCTGTTCGCGTTGGGTTATTATGAATACTGGGTGATGCGTGATTATGGACTTTCCAAAGCTACGTTCCGCTTCGTCGGCAAATTGTTACCCGGTAGCAGCGAGGTCCCAGTGGCCCTTGGCTTGGTTACCCGACGCGAGGGAAACTGGGATGAGACCATTGGCTACCTAGAACAGGGCCTCGCCCTCGATCCGCGCAATGTGGACTTGCTGAGCACTGCGGCGGATGTTTACGCGGCGCTTCGGCAATTTCCGACCGCGCTAAAGCTCGACGATCGTGCGTTGGAGATTATCCCAAGCGATCCGGAGCGCATGGCACTCAAGGCCGTCATTTGTCAGGCGCAAGGTAACCTGCAAGAGGCCGCTAAATTGTTGGTGGAAGCAAACGAGCAGACCCCTTCTCAGCTTGTCTTGGAGACTAAACTTGCCCAGTTGAGACTTGAACGGAATCACGGCGAGGCCATCCGATTGCTGCAAGCCCGACTGGCTCAATTCCACTTTGCTTCCGAGATCGAGAAAGGTTACGCCCAAGTCATGCTGGCTCTTACTCAATGCTTTGCAGGCGATATGACAGGCGCAAAGTTTACCGCTGAACAGGCGCGCAATACGCTCGAGGCGCTCTGCAAGAATCAACCGGACAACAGTAGGGCTGCGGCATTGCTATCTCTAAGTTATGCCGCTCTTGAAAATAAGGCTTCAGCCCTAAAGGAAGCGGAACGTGCAATCATGCTTTCACAGACTGCTAAAGATCAGTGGGAGGGACCAAGCCGTGAAGAGGTCCTGGCAGTAATTCAGTCAATGTTCGGCGAGAATAGCCACGCGGTCTCAACGCTTACAAGATTGTTACAAACGCCATATGGTGGTACGATTTACGGTACACGGCCGGTAACGCCGGCACTCTTAAGACTCGATCCGCTCTGGGACCCTGTGCGCGCCGACCCCGCGTTCCAAAAACTTTGCGAGGAGAAGCGGCCATGAATCCCCCGCAGCGATTTGCGACGAGTTAGTGCGGCCACGCCCATATCGTGGCCGCCCGCAGGCGAGGCGATTACGCTGAAGTAATAGCTGTGGTGGCAGGCGTGTCGCCTGTATTGGAAAACTCGGCTATCGCAACCGGCACGGCTGTCTCTACAACTTTTCGCGTAACCTCGCGCCCGATTTTCTCTAGTACCTCATTGAAGGTCCGAAAGAGCGTCTCAATAACGAGAGCTCAGGGAAGGCCAAAACAATGAAAGAAAAGGAAAAACTAGCTATGATACCTCACAAATTAATTCGTCTCCAAACGCGACTCATCGCCATCGCCGCAGCCGCAGTGCTGATGGCATTCGGAACGGCGACACCGGTCTTGGCCCAGCAGACCCGAGACTTCGAGGCTGAGCTCCACCACTTCAGCGCGCCCGCGGGACCCTGCGAGAACGGAGTGTGCAACTTCGTCACATACGGCTATGGCTTCACGAACCTCATGGGATCGGTGACGGTCACCGTCGTGTTGACGTGGGACTTCAACACCACGCCGTGCTTCACGCTGGACCCGATGGTGTGGACCCTGGTTGGTGCCACCGGATCGGTCACGATCTCTGCGTCGGGCGTCTTCTGCGAGCCTCGCGGCCTCGATGCTTTCCCGCAGTACGTCTCGGCCGTCGGGGTGGTCACGGGCGGCACCGGGGAATTCAGCGGGATCACCGGAAGCGTAACGATCCAGGGGCCCGCAGGCGGCCAAGGCCCGATCGTGCACATGAGCGGCACCGTGTCCTACTGATCCACAGGCATAGACTAAATCGCACAAACGAAAACCAAGGATTAAACAGAAGGCAACAAAGACGAAGAAGGTTCTAGTTTTGGGCAGAACAGAATCTTTGTTTCTTCGCTGCCTTCTGTAAAAACATTCGTCAGTAGGCAGCCACCTTTCCGCGACAAAATAAATTTTCGGAAATTTTCCGCGTAACCTCGCGCAGAATTTTCTCTAGTACCTCAGTGAAGACCAAACTAACTAGAGAAAAACAAAACAAAGGAGCAACCCATGAAAACACGAAACACACCAATGCTGCTAGCCGCCATCGTCGCGGCTTTCCTGGCGCTCGGCGCGACCCGAGTTCAAGCACAGGGTCAGATGATCGGGATTAACGTCCTCCTCAATCAGCCGGTAACGAACAGCATCCTTCAGGATCTTGGTGCGCACGGGCAAGTGCTGGACGTCATTTCTCAAATCAATGCAGTCACATTGCGCGCCAGTAGTTCCGAGCTCTCTACGATTCAGAGCCTTGCCTACGTAGCAGGAGCAAATCCAGATGCGCAGGTCGATGATCTTGCCCTAGACGACTTCTCCGATGGCACAAACTATTGGAACCTGGACGCAGTGAACGTGACGGATTTCGGCGCGACTCCGCCTCGCGTCGTTGGTTATGACGGTGACGGAGTTTACGTCGGCGTGATCGACACCGGACTGCCGTTTAACTGGCGGGCTTATCTCCCTGAAGAGCGAATTGCCGTGGAGTTCGCTCGAAGTTTTGGGGGCGGCGGCGGAGAACGAGGGACAGTTTCGAGCCAGCCGGAAAAATGGGAGCGGGATACTTATGGTCACGGACTCGCGGTCACCAGCGTCATTCTCGGATTTCGATACAATCTGTCGGATCCGGCGCTCCCCGCGACTTTCAACGGAGTAGCGCCGAAAGCGACGGTTATTCCCGTGAAAAAGGACGGCGAACCGGGGCTGGCTTGGTCTTCCGCTATAGCTCGTGCAATCGTGTATTTGACTGATCTCAAAGCCGATGGCCAGCTCGGCAATTCCCCGCTCGTTATCAACATGAGCTTTGGCGGGTTCCCTCCCGGAAGCCCAGACGACGTCTTGCAGCGCGCAGCTATTGACTATGCCATCGCCCATGGCGTTGTTCCAGTTGCGGCCGCAGGCAATGACGGAGGGGCCGGCATGGTCTTTCCAGCACGGTACGGACCCGTGATTTCTGCGGGAGCAACCGGCTTGGTGGGAGAGTTCCCGCTCAACGATCCTACACACATCCAGTGGATTCTGAACAATGTCGCGGAAGCCGATCCTTCCCAGCATGGCATTCCTCCGTTCTCGGCGTGGGAACTTCCAGGACAAGACCTTGATGTTCTCGCGCCAGGCTTCGCAGTTCCCATTGCGGGGACAGTAGGCGGCGGAATCGGACTGGTGGACTACAGCTTTGCCGGCGGAACCAGCCTTGCATCTCCGCACGTAGCGGGGATAGCTGCGCTCATGCTCCAGAAGAACCCGGGACTGACAGCGGCTCAGATTGAAGCGATTCTCGAAAACACAGCATTCCCGCTACCGCCTGGCTGCCGCAGCGACATAATGTTTCCCGCGCTCGGTCTCGGACATTGGTGGAGCTTCAGATGGGTAGATTTTGCCAACATTGTCTTTATTAACGTAACTGTATGCTGGAATGAGGCTGCGGCAGGACATGGTCTGGTGCAGGCCGATGCGGCGCTCGCCGCAACTCCGTTGCCGTAATGGCGGCGGTCGCGCCCCATCATTTTTCCATTCCAGCAACGTGCTCGACGTGCTCGTGTCCGCCATGACTGTGCACTGACGGGCGGATTCGTAGAAAAAACTGAAAGGCGTATCCGAGATCGTCTCCGTAATAATGGTCGAGACGATCGGGGCGATCGTTAATCGTAAATTGGGTGCCGAGTCCGATATCAATACCGCTGCCGTGCGACAGATCGCGGACATATCCAATCGTGTAGCCGCTCACAGGAAAAATGCGCGGTTCATCCGCGGGATCGAGGACCAGCTCGTGCCCGGATTTTTCCACGCGCTCCCAGCGTGCATAAACGGTGTCGCGGCCGCGTTGATAATTTGATTCCAGCAGGAATGATTGGGTTTTCCCTTCACCAGTGTCGTGGTTTTGGCCCCAGACGAATGTGTTTGACCAGTTGCTGTCGTTTCCAAGCGGGAGGTTGTAAATGAGAGACGCGGTAGTGCGATGCCGTTTCAGATCAGGCTCGAGCGCTTCCGGACTCTTAATATAACCGTGCGAAACCTGCAGCGCCAGGTTCTGGGTCGGGTTCCATGAAATACGGCCGCTAAACGAATCAAATCGTGGCCGGTCGAAGTCATAACGATTTTCATCCGGCTCGCGGCCAGTGAAAATGCTGCCTTCGATCTTCATCCCGCCGAAGCGGGACCATTGCAATCCTGCGGTCGCGACGCCGAACGTGACATGGGTCGAATCCTGCCAGTGATGACTGAGCGGCGCGTCCGGATCATCCATTGCCGAAAGCCGGTGCATGAAAGTGGGCGGCCCGAGGGCCGGCTCGCCCGGATAACCAAAGTAAAAATACGCGCTCAAGTCGGAATCAAACTTTTGCGAAAAGCTTACCGAAAGTTCGTCGAACAAATCGTGCGGATGTTGCCGATCATGTAGCGGTTGGTCGTGCCATGATTCGCCGGTTTGAAAAAGAAGTGGATAACCGCGACCCCCCTCAGTCAGCGGATCGAGGCTCATCATTAGGCGCGCGCCAAGCTGCGCGCTCTGGCCGAATGGGTGGGAGTACATTCCCATGATCCAGTTCGGCGCATCAATTCGGTCATCGCCCCGCCGCGAGCTGACGTTGGTGTAACGCGGGAAAATTGCGCCGTGCAACATCAACATGTCATCGCCGAACATGAACATTTTGCCATACATCGGCGTGGAATCCGGCACCCACGCCGTGCCGGAACTTTCCCGGCTCATTGGGTCGGCAATGTTTACTGACGATTGCATCGACATCTGCATATGCGACATGTCGTGCGATTCGTGCCCTTGCGGGGCGTGTGTTTGATGCGATCCAGGCGGCATCGCTTCGTCGCCGTGATGCTGATGCATTTCGTGTGACTCGCGGGCGTTGCCTTTCAGTTTTGCCTTAGTTTCCGCTTTCTTTGGAACGAGTTTCATCCCGCATTTCGGGCAATGGCCGGGATGATTTGTGATGACTTCGGGGTGCATCGGGCACGTATATCTCTGTTTCTCTTTCTGCTCATGCTCATGCTCCTGATCGCCTGCCACGCCGTAGCCCGGCGAAGGCGGGTGCTCGTGCTCGCGGTGCGGGCGATTTGGGTCACTCGCCTCTATCTGCGCAATCGCGCGCGTGGCGAGTGAAATTGTGCAGCTAAAAATTAGAATTTGTTTTTGCATGTCGAACGTCAGTTGATTTCTGTAGTGGCAGCCGTGTCGGCTGTGCCGGTCTGCGCAATGCAGGCGACACGCCTGCCGCTACAGTTGAAGATTGCGATCGCGGATCGCGGACTTGTTAGCCCAACGAAGGCGGAGCGTGAGCGAGAAGGCTCCGCTGCAAGATGAGCTCAGCAAATGAGCGCGCGCCGGGCGGCCCCGTGTCGAGCAACAAGGGCAGCGTACTTAACGAACACGCGATGAGCGCGCGTTGTTGAATGTAATGGTCGACGCCGGAAAATTTTGCGTCGTCGCGCGCCCACGTTTTTGCTTGTGCAAGAACAATGGCACGCAGGGTTTTGCAGCATTGCACCTGCGACGATTGCTGTTTTTGCTTTGCCGGTTTGGAATGAAATGGGCAGGCGGCTTGCGTCGAATCGCTTTTCGTCGCCATCGCTGCGAACGCGCAATGATTCGAGATCGAAAACCAGGAACAGATCGTAATCGCAACGATCAGGCAACGCGCACCTGCTCTCACACTCACTCAATCGCTGACGCAGCGCGGATGCTCAAATATTTTCTTCCGCTTCGGCAATCGGCGCAGCGCCAGTCGCGGTGATCTCTGGTGGCACCAACGGCATGCTCGGCGGCATGGCCGCTTGTGATTGGAGTGGTGTTTGCTTGATGCGTGTCGACATCAGCATGGCGGTAAAAAGAAAAGCGGCTGCCAGATAATACGGCGCGCCTGGAAGGTGAATGCGATTCTTCGGATCGATGAACCACCCAAAAATTCGAAGGAATACCCATGGGCCGATAATGAACGTGATCGAGCGCATGCTCTGGAGCGCCCCTTGCAATTCGCCTTGTTCGCGCTCGCTGACGCGATGAGTCATCATGCTCTGCGCGGCTGGCATGGAAATGTTCCAAAGTGAAATGATCGGGATCGAAGCCAGCAACCATGCGCCCGTTTTGGCCAGGCCGGCGACAAACATTCCGCTCGCTCCAAAAAACTGGCCGATATAAAGCGTACGTCTTTCGCCGAAACGTTTCACCATTACACCAGTCAGTCCGCCGGAAATCGCGGCGGTGACGATTCCGACAATCATGAGCGAGAGTCCGATCATTCCCTGGCTCCAGCTGTAACGGTAAATCGCGTAAAGGGCCCAGACGCTGAACACATTGTGCGCGAGATAGGCCAGAAATTGAATCGTGGTCAGCCGCCAAAGTTCGTGATGGGACCGCAAGAGGGTGAGGGATCCCACAGGGTTCGCGCGCCGCAACTCGAATCCTTTTCGCTGATTTTTCGGCAACGATTCCGGAACGAAGAAGTAACCCCAAAGCCAATTCGCCAGGCTAAGAGCCGCTGCAATCCAAAACGCCAGACGCGGATTGACGTCGCCCGCCAATCCACCAATTGCTGGTCCAAACGTGAATCCGACGCCGAATGCCACGCCGATCAGGCCGAACGCTCCAGCTCGTTTTTCCTTGGGCGTGACGTCGGCGATGTATGCCATGGCGGTCGGAATGCTTGAAGTGGTGATTCCGGAAATGATCCGGCCGAGAAAAAGCCAGTTCAGCGTGGGCGCCATCGCCATTACGATGTAATCCAACCCGAGACCGAGATTTGAGAGCAGGATGATCGGGCGCCTTCCAAATCGATCTGACAAAACGCCGAGCCAGGGTGAAAAGAAAAATTGCATGAGCGCGAAGACCACCGCGAACCGGGCGCTCCATTTCGCCGCATCGGTCATCTCGCCACCGAGGAAATCAAGAATTAGCTTGGGCAAAACGGGGATAATCAAACCCATCGCCAGAATGTCGAGGGTCACAGTGACCAGAATGAAAATGACGGCGGCTGGACGAGATCTCATTGCAAGATCGACAACTGTAGAGGCGGCTGTGTAAGCCGCAAAATTCAAATGACAAAGGCGCTCGCCGCGGCGAGCGCCCTACAATTAATCTCTCGCTAACCCGATGATATCGCTTTCCTATCGTTCGCCCAAAACGGAAGTACGCGAGAGTAAAATCCATGGCCGCGGACTGTTTGCTACCGCCGACATCGCCAAAGACGAAGTCGTGGCGGTGAAAGGCGGACACATTATTTCGCGCGAGCAATTGCGCGAGAAAGTCACGCCCCGGCTCGGCCCCGTAGAAATTCAAATTGACAATGATCTCTTCATCGCGCCTGTCGCGGCGGAGGAGCGCGAGGCCTCAATGCTTTACAGCAATCATTCCTGCGACCCGAACCTCGGCATGCGCGGCGAGATTACATTCGTTGCAATGCGCAATATCCGCGCCGGCGAAGAACTCACTCACGATTGGGCCACTCCTGACGACGATGATTATTCGGTGGAATGCAAATGCGGAGCGTCCAATTGCCGGGGAACGTTGACTGGCAAAGACTGGCAACGCCTCGAATTGCAGGTTCGCTACGCAGGATATTTCTCGGCTTATCTCGCTAAGAAAATCGGCCAACGTCCAGGATAAGATAGGCGGTGTATGCACGTGAGGTTCGGCTGGTTAATCCGCTAATCGCTCTCGACTTTTTCATGCGGCGGCCGACGTTTCATCGTTGTCTATGAAATGGCTGACTTTGCTGGCGGTTGCTATTGGATCAATCGCGGCAGCATTTGGAAGCGAGCTCATTATCACGAGCCCGGATCATGCGCGAACATTCGCGTATGGGGAAATGGTTTGGCATCAACTCTACGTCGATCCAACGACTCACGTTCTTGGTGCACGCGTCACTTTGAGCAACTTGCCGTATGTCGGCGATAACGAGCCGCGCGTCGATGAGCCGTTCGATTTTCGTTTTCCTGGCGTTCACCTCGATCCAGCGAAGCGCGCGCTGTTCGCTCGTGCTCGGCGTGGCAAACAAATTACTGTGGCGCTATCTCACGGCGAGCCATCGTGCGGCTGGATCGATCTCGCGCCGGGAGCGAAGATCTATCTGTTAAAGGAAAGCAGCCACGTTACCGCCGTTCTTACGGCAACCGATCAATCCCGCGCGGGAACGCGTTGGGTCGAGATGGACAACAATTGGTCGCTCCAGAATCTTCTCACCGAGCTTTTCGGACAATTGCGCGACCCGCGAGGCTGAGCACGCGTGCTATTGCCTGCTATCTGTGTCTGGCACCACCGCGCTTTCGGCTCCGCATCAGCGCCGATCAAGCCCGAACGTTTTCGGGCTCAATAGCGATAGTGCTCTGATTTAAACGGGCCGTCGATCGGGACGCCGAGGTAATCGGCTTGTTGCCGCGTCAGTTTGGTCAGTTTGACGCCAATTTTTTCGAGGTGCAGGCGCGCGACTTCTTCGTCGAGTTTCTTCGGCAAAACGTAAACGCCCACTTTGTAAGTGTCGCGATTCTTCCACAGATCCAATTGTGCCAGCACCTGGTTGGAAAACGAATTCGACATGACGAAGCTCGGGTGCCCTGTCGCGCAGCCGAGGTTCACGAGCCGCCCTTCCGCGAGCAGGAAAATTTCGTGCCCATCGGGAAATGTGTATTTATCTACCTGCGGTTTGATGTTCGTGCGCTTGACGCCGGGCGCGGCGTTCAGCGCATCGACCTGAATCTCGTTGTCGAAGTGCCCGATGTTCGCGACGATGGCCTGATCTTTCATTCGCTGCATATGATCAAGCGTAATGATGTCGAGGTTGCCGGTAGCAGCGATGTAAATGTCGCCGCGGCCGAGCGTATCTTCGATGGTGGTCACTTCGTAGCCTTCCATCGAAGCCTGTAACGCGTTGATGGGATCGATCTCGGTAATGACGACGCGCGCGCCCTGGCCGCGCAATGATTGCGCGCAACCTTTGCCGACGTCGCCATAGCCGCAAACGACTGCGATCTTGCCGCCAAGCATGACATCCAGTGCGCGGTTTAAGCCATCAACCAGTGAATGCCGGCAACCGTAGAGATTGTCGAACTTCGATTTTGTGACGGAATCGTTGACGTTAATCGCTGGAACAAGCAGCCGATTTTCCTGATGCATTTTGTAAAGACGATGCACGCCGGTGGTCGTCTCCTCTGAAACACCGTGCCAATCCTTCACGATCTCGTGCCAGCGATATGGATTCTCGCGCTGGATTTCGAGCAGCAAATCTTTAATGACCTGCTCTTCTTTGTTTGCCGACTTGGTTTTTGCCCAATCGCTGCCTTCTTCCAGCTCGTAGCCTTTGTGAATAAGCAACGTGGCGTCGCCACCGTCATCGACTATGAGTTGCGGGCCTTTGCTCTCGGGATGCGAGATCGCCCGATAGGTGCACCACCAGTAATCTTCAAGCGATTCGCCTTTCCATGCGAAAACGGACACGCCTGACTTGGCGACGGCCGCCGCGGCGTGATCTTGCGTCGAAAAGATATTGCAACTCGCCCAGCGAACACTCGCGCCAAGATCGACAAGTGTTTCAATCAAAACCGCTGTCTGAATCGTCATGTGCAACGAGCCGGTGATGCGGACACCCGCGAGCGGTTTCTGCGGCGCGTACTTTTCCCGGATGGCCATCAAGCCGGGCATTTCCTTTTCCGCAATGGAAATCTCTTTCAGACCCCAATCCGCCAGATTGATGTCCTTTATCTTGTAATCCGTTTTCGTGCCTTCAATTGTCGCTGATTTCATATTCACTATTTGACTGCTTGTTTTAACGCGTCGGCTTTGTCGGTTCGTTCCCAAGTGAGGGCATCCAGATTATCAACGCGACCAAAGTGCCCGTAGTTGGTTGTGTTGCGATAAATCGGCCGCAGCAGATTGAGCTGCTTGATGATTTCGGCGGGTTTGAAATTGAAAACTTCCCAGATCGCGCGCTCCAATTTTTCCTCATCCACTTTGCCGGTGCAGAACGTATCGACACTCACGCTCACTGGTTCGGGATGACCGATAGCATACGCAAATTGAACCTCGCATCGATCCGCAAGGCCGGATGCGACAACGTTCTTTGCGATCCAGCGGCCCATGTAAGCTGCGCTGCGATCTACCTTCGTCGGATCTTTTCCGGAGAACGCTCCGCCGCCGTGCCGTCCCATTCCGCCGTAGGTATCGCAAATAATTTTACGACCCGTTATACCTGCATCACCTTCGGGACCGCCGATCACGAACCGGCCTGTTGGATTGATTAAATAGGTTGTCTTCGCATCCAGCCATTCCGCCGGCATCACTTTCTTGATGAGAAGTTCGACCAGGGTCTCGCGCACTTCTTTTTGTTTCACATCGGCGGCATGCTGGGAAGAAACGACCACAGTCGTAGCGCGCAGGGGTTTGTATCCATCGTATTCGATCGAGACTTGTGTCTTTGCGTCCGGACGCAGCCAGGGAATCTCGCCCGCTTTGCGCAATCGAGTGAGCTCGCGTCCGAGTTTGTGGGCGAAAGAGATGGGCGCAGGCATCAGCTCAGGGGTTTCGTTGCAGGCAAAGCCGAACATCAGGCCTTGATCGCCAGCGCCTTGCTCGGCAGTGGCTTTCCCATCGGCCGCTGCTTCATCCACCCCTTGCTTTATATCGCGTGATTGCTCGCTCATTTCGCAGATGACCCGGCAGGTGTCGGCGTGAAAAATGCAATCGCTGTTTACGTATCCGATGTCGCGGATGGCGGAGCGGACCTGCTCCTCAAAATCAAACTTTGCGTTGCTTGTAATTTCGCCAGCGAGCACCACCAGGTTGCCTTTTGCGAGGGTCTCGCAAGCGACGCGACTCAGTGGATCTTGCTCGAGGCAGGCGTCGAGAACATAATCGCTGATGGTATCGCAAACTTTGTCGGGATGACCTTCAGTGACGGATTCGGAGGAAAAAATGTAACGGTGCGACATGATTAAAAAGGTGATTCGTTAAAAAAGTTAAAAGGTTACAAGGTTACAACGTTGAAACGGATTAGCTGTACGATGTCATGAGTCAACCGTTGTAACGATCTGCATTTGGCAATGTAACGTCGTCACACAACATATTGACCAATCATGATGCGTCGATATATCGTTGGGTGATCCCATGGCGTCAACAATTAATTTGCTCCGATTGCTGGCAGATCCGACTCGTCTTCGCTTGTTGCTGCTCCTCGAGCAGGAAGAGCTTTCTGTCGCGGAGTTGCAGCAGATTCTGAGCATGGGCCAGTCCCGCATCTCGAGTCATCTTGCGCAGTTGAAGCGGGCGGGCGTCGTAGCCGACCGGCGGGTTGGGAAAAATGTTTACTACGGGGCGAGCCACAATGGACAAAGCGCGCAACGAGAACGCGTCGCGGAGATAACCCGCCTGCTGGCGCGCGAACTGCCGGAAACATCGCGTGATCGAACGAGTCTGAAGCTCGTCTTACACAAACGTCAGGATAAAGCGCGCAGGTATTTCGATGAGCTGGCTGGCAAATTTGGCCGAAGTTATGTGCCCGGCCGTTCCTGGAAAGCGCTGGCCCACACATTTATCTCTCTCCTGCCGCCGTTGACGGTTGCCGACCTTGGCGCTGGCGAAGGAACGCTTTCGCAGTTGCTGGCCAAAAATGCGCGCAAAGTCATCGCGATCGATAATTCGCCGAAAATGGTCGAGTTCGGATCGCAGCTAGCGAAGAAGCACGGATTCAAAAATCTCGAATACCGGCTGGGCGATATTGAAGATCCGCCAATCGCAAAAAACAGTGTCGATCTTGCGATTTTGAGCCAGGCTTTGCATCACGCCGTTCATCCGCTGCGAGCCGTCACCGCGGCATACCGGATCTTGAAACGCGGCGGCAGGTTGGTGATTCTCGATCTTTTGAGCCATCGGTTCGAACGAGCCCGTGAACTCTACGCGGACCACTGGCTGGGATTTAGCGAAGTGCAATTGCACCAATTCCTGGAAAAAAGCGATTTCCGTCAAATCGAAGTAAGCGTCGTTTCGCGCGAGAAACAGAGTCCGCATTTTCAAACTGTCTTTGCGACAGGCGTAAAGTGAACAGCGAGCTTCATTTTCGTGTCTATATTTGTGCCGTTGAACTATAATCCCACTGAGTCCAAACCTGTTGTCATGACCGGCTTCTTCGAAGAGGTGAAACGGCGCAAGGTGTACCGGGTGGCCGTAGCCTACGTCATCGTTGCTGGCGGGGTAATTCAGCTAGCCTCGGCTGCGTTTCCGGCCTGGGAATTGCCAAACTGGGCGTTGCGTATGGTGATTGTGCTGTTGCTCATCGGTTTTCCAATCGCGCTGATTCTCGCGTGGGCTTTTGATGTAACCCCGGAAGGCATCCGATCTACGCCCAGTGCAGCTACGCCACGAACGCACCGCCGCCGAAACATCATCATGCTGGTCGCAACCGGCGTGATGGTCTCTGCGATTGCGGGATTTTTCCTCCTCCCCCGCATTTCTTCCGCTCGAAAGATCGACAAGTCGGTCGCGGTTTTGCCGTTTCAAAATTTGAGCGACGACAAAGAAAACGCTTATTTCGCTGACGGCATTCAGGACGATGTGCTCACCAATTTATCCAAGATAGGCGATCTCAAGGTGATCTCGCGCACATCGGTTATGCCCTACCGGGGTAAGGCATCCAATGTTCGTGAAATCGGAAAGGCGTTGGGTGTCGGTGCTATTCTCGAAGGCAGTGTTCGCCGCATCGGAAATCGGGTGCGCGTGAATGTGCAGTTGATTTGCGCCGACACCGACGAACACATGTGGGCGGAAGATTACGATCGCGATTTGACCGACGTCTTCGCCATCCAAACTGATCTGGCCCAAAAAATCGCGAATGAACTTCGGGCGAAATTGTCCCCGAGCGAAAGACAGCAGATCGAACGCAAGCCCACGGAAAATGGCGAGGCTTATCTGGCTTTTGTCCAAGCGCACAATCTGCAGAACGCCTATGAGGATTTCGAAAAACTCAAGCAGAGCGAGCAGCTCTACGAGCGGGCCATCACCCTTGATCCAAATTTTGCGCTGGCCTTCGCGCGTTACTCGCAGTTAGAAAGCTGGATTCTGCGCAATTTCGACCGTACACCAGAGCGCCGCGAAAAGTCTCGCACCCTGGCCGAGCGCGCGTTGCAATTGCAGCCTGATCTTCCGGAAGCGCACCTGGCCCTTGGATTCTCGTATTACTACGGCGACGATAACTACGACGCGGCGCTGAAAGAATTCGAAATCGCGCAACAAGGATTGCCCAATGAATCCGACGGTTACCTCGCCTTGGGCGCTATCCAGCGCCGGCAGGGGAAATGGGCCGAATCGACCGCAAATCTTGAGAAAGCGGCCAATTTGAATCCGAAGGACGTCTGGCCGCTCCAGAATCTCGTTTTCAATTATCAGATGCTGCGGAACTTTGACGCTGCGAATAAGACTATTGATCGCGCGCTCGGGTTGAATCCGACGGCATTTGGCCCTTTAGAGGTCAAGTCCAAACTGGCTATCGCTGAGAAAGGAGATTTCAGTGTCACGGAGAAGGCGTTCGAGGCCCTGAAATCCATTCCGATGACCAACGAGCAGAAGCTCAAGACTGCGGGTGCACGTGCGGATGTCTTCCTCTTGGAACGCAAGTACAGAGAAGCATTACAGGAAGCCGAAAAGCTTCCGGACGATCTCCTCACATCACCCGGAGCCTTGTGCGGCAAGTATTATTTGATCGGCTTTGCGCGAAAAGCCCTCCAGGACGAAGCCGGAGCGCAGGCGGCCTTTTTAAAGGCGAAGAGCGCTGCCGAGGAGCAACTGAAAAAGAGTCCCGATGCGGCGGACGCGCATATTCAGCTGGCGAAGGTTCTTGCCTGCCTTGGAGAGAAGGAGGCCGCGCTGTCTGAGGCTCAGCGAGCAACGGAGCTGCGTCCCGAAAGCAAAGACGCTTTTGGCGGTCCGGAGATTACCGAAGGGGTCGCTCAAGTTCACGCCATTCTTGGCGACAACGGTCGCGCGATTGAAATCCTGGACGGATTGTTGAGCCGACCGAGCGCTGTCACCATGCAGGGATTGAAAGTAAATCCGATTTGGGATCCGCTGCGAAACGATCCGCAATTTCAGGCTTTGCTGAACAAACACGGTGGCAAGAGTTAAGGCCGCGCTTCTTTTCCTTGCCGTTGCGGTCACGGCGCAGGCTGACTGGACGATTCGCTCCGCGCATTCGGAGCCGGGACGCGCCGGCGTTGTGCATCGGCAGGTTAATCTGGAAGATTCCGAGACGAATGAGAGTGCGACGATTGATCTCGCATTGTTTTCGACAAAGTCGTGCACTCTGCGGGTGATCGATCAGCCTGCGTCGCCGCGCACCGATCTTGCGGAGGCGATGGGGCAGGAAAGATGTTTGGCCGGTGTAAACGGTGGTTATTTCGACCCCGATTACGGGCCTATTGGATTGCTGATCAGCGATGGAAAAATAATCGCGCCTCTCCAACGCGCGAAACTCATTACCGGCGTGCTCGCAGCGTCGCGGCGCGAAGTGCGGATCCTGCGCACGCGCGAATTCTCGCGACAACAAGAATTCAACGCCGCGGTCCAGTGTGGTCCGTTCCTTGTCGATCTAGGCCGAAGTGTTCGCGGCCTGGAGAAGACTCGCGCGGCGCGAAGGACCTTTGCTGCAGTAGGAAATGTCAATCGTGCGGCGCTGGGATTTTGCTCGGATGTGTCGCTCTCGGAGCTGGCCAAAATCCTTGCCACAACAGGATTGGCCGACGATTTCAGGATTGAGCGCGCATTAAATCTCGATGGTGGCTCCTCGAGCGCATTTTGGGTCGCGCGCGAGAGCAGCGCATTTTCGATTCCCGAACAAAAAACCGTTCGGGATTTTGTGGGCGTGGTGCCAAAGTAAAACCGTAGCGGCGCTCTCATGAGCGTCGCACTTTTCGCAGCGACGGGCATAGACCGCCGCTACAAAATCTGTTTAATCTGCGGTTTGATGCGCACATTTGGCGGATTTAGGTCGGGCGAAGAATTCTTCTATGGCGAAGTGCGCGGTGAGGACGTGCACGTGCTGGCGAAGCCGTATTGGATCACGATTACACCGACTGGCGATATGCGGAAACTCGCTGACCTGCATGTCGGTGTTCCAGTTGCGCCGTCCAAATTGATCGCAGTTGGTCTGAATTACTCCGATCACATTGCGGAGATGAAACGAACACCGCTGGGCACTCCGTTGATTTGGTTCAAGGCGCCCAGCTCGCTCCTGCCGCACGGCGGGACGATCGAAATCGCATTTCCCGAACATCGAACGGATTTTGAGGTGGAGCTCGCAATCGTCATCGGCGCTCCGGCAAAAAATGTAAGTGTGAAGGATGCGCCCAATCATATTTTCGGTTACACGATCGGCCTGGATATCAGCGATCGCGACCTGCAAAAAAGCGAAAAGCAATTTGGTCGCTGCAAATCGTTCGACACTTACACACCAATTGGCCCATTCGTGTACTCTGATGTCGACGTTAATGATCTTTTGATCGAGCTCCGTCAAAACGGAGCGACCCGGCAGCAGGCATGCACGAGTCAGATGATCTATTCGGTCGCGCAAATCGTTGCGTTCGCGAGTCGGTCGATGACTCTGATGGCGGGCGACGTCATTCTGACTGGAACACCTTCCGGCGTTGGGGCGATTCGATCGGGCGACCGATTGGAAGCACAGATCGACGATTGGCCCCTGCTGCAAAACAGGGTCGCCAACGCAAGGGAGGATTTCTTTTGATCGGAAAAATAGATTGACGCTCAACCATTCGACAGACTTGCCTTACATCCTGCGAGAGCGGATAATGCGAATTAAAGATGCGACCTTCAAGAAGTGAAGTGTCGGTAAAAAAAGTGAAAAGTTTTGCTCGACTCGCAAGTAAAGCGTTTGCGATAAGGGGAAATCCGTACCGCAATCGAACCAATCACCAAATCCCTGCTTCAACTATGAAAACACTACTTATTGCATGCCTGTGTTCACTCGCGCTTACGCTGACTTCGCTCGCGCAATCTCCCGCGCCACCACAAAC
>Ga0137375_10003277_pt1 | contig 19257 bp, 22 predicted proteins | sample SagtaG_24_FD_104936 | JGI IMG/M metagenome (GOLD analysis project Ga0137375, IMG submission 104936) | Vadose zone soil microbial communities from Sagehorn Ranch, Mendocino, California, USA - Sage1_R_113_16 metaG | ecosystem: Environmental > Terrestrial > Soil > Vadose zone | place: USA...
CGTTGTGGATCCCGCGCAGCATCGCCGGCCAGGGACGCTTGAGCACGAGATAGCCGCCGCCACCCGGCCCGACCTCGGCGCCGCTTTCGCTGAAGACCCCAGCGTCGACGCCGGGGAAGGGCTTCGTCGCCGAGCCCGGCTTCAAGGTCGTCACGCCCGGCAGCGGTGTGATCAGGATCATCCCGGTCTCGGTTTGCCACCAGGTGTCGACGATGGGCGTCCGGTCGCCGCCGATGTGCTCCCGGTACCACACCCAGGCCTCCGGATTGATCGGCTCGCCGACGGATCCGAGCAGGCGCAACGAGGAGAGGTCGTGCTTCTCCGCGTGCTCCGGCCCCCACTTCATGTGCGAGCGGATCGCCGTCGGCGCCGTGTACAGGATGTCGACCTTGTAGCGCTCGATGATCTGCCACCAGCGCGAGGGGTCCGGGTAGTTGGGGACGCCTTCGTACATGACGCCGGTGGTCCCGTTGCAGAGTGGCCCGTAGACGATGTAGCTGTGGCCGGTGACCCAGCCGACGTCGGCGGCACACCAGTACACCGAGTCCGGTTTGACGTCGAAGATGTAGTGGTGCGTCGTCGAGACGCCGACGAGGTAGCCGGCGGTCGTGTGCACGATGCCTTTCGGCTTAGCAGTTGTCCCCGACGTGTAGAGCAGGTAGAGGAGGTCCTCCGCGTCCATCGGCTCGCACGGGCACGAGTCGGGGTCGTCGCTCTTCCCCTCGACGATCTCGTCCCACCAGACATCGCGCGCCGGGTCGAACGGCACGTCGTCGCCCGTGCGCCGGTGCACGACAACGCGTTTCACGGACGGTGAGTCCGCGACGGCAGCGTCGGCGTTCGCCTTCAGCGGCACCTTCTTGCCGGCGCGCCAGCCCTCGTCCTGCGTGATCAGCAGCTCGCAGCCCATGTCGTTCAGACGACCCGAGAGGGAATCCGCAGAGAAACCGCCGAAGACGACGGTGTGCGGCGCGCCGAGCCGCGTGCATGCGAGCATCGCGACAGCCGTCTCGGGAACCATCCCCATGTAGATGCCGACCGGGGTTCCCTTCTGCACGCCGAGCTCCTTCAGCGCGTTCGCGAAGAGGACAACGTCGCGCTGCAAGTCGGCGAAGGTGATCGTCCGGCGCTCGTCCTCCGGCTCGCCCTCCCAGTGGTACGCAACCTTGTCGCCGTGCCCGGCGGCCACATGCCGGTCGACACAGTTGAAGCAGACGTTCAGCTTCCCGCCGAGATACCACTTCGCGTAGGGCGGCTTCCACTCGTACAGGTCGCTGAAGGGCTCGAACCAGGTGACGCGGTCGCGTCCCTCGGCCTCCCAGAACTCCTGCCAGTCGCGCGCGTAGATCTCGGGCTGCGCGTTCGCCTGGCGTGCGAACTCGGGGTCCGGCGCGTAGCGCCGCTCCTCCAGGAGCATCGTGTCGATCGTGTTGGAGTGAGTCTGGGTTTCGTCGTTCATCGCGTCTCGTCTTCCGCTGGGGGAACCTCCCGGTTCCCCCAGACCCCCTCCACTGGTCCGCTACGCGGACAGTAGTTCCGGTCGCTCACGCTCCCTCCACTACGGCTTCAGGTCGTATGGGTAGTCCGTGATCACCTCGTGACCGTCGTCCGTGACGACGACGATGTCCTCGAGGCGCAGGCCGCCGTAACCGGAGCGGTAGAGGCCCGGCTCGATCGTGATCACGTCGCCGGGAACGAGGTCCTGCCCCGTGCGGCCCATGTACGGCAGCTCGTGCACTTCCAGGCCGACGCCGTGACCGAGCGAGTGGAAGAAGCCGTCCTCGAGCACCTCTCCCGGCTCCTTGTTCAGCTGCGTCTTGTACCCGGCCTGCTGGAAGTGCTCGCAGACCCCCCGGAAGAGTGTGTTCCCGTTCACTCCCGGCTTGACCTCGGCCGTCGAGCTGTCGAGCGCCTGCTTCACGAGCGTGTACCACTCCTTCAGCTCTTCGGACGGCTCGCCGACGACGTATGTGCGCGTCATGTCGGAGTAGCAGCCCGTCGCCTTGTCTCTCGGGAAGAGATCGAAGACGATCGGCTCGTTCGGCGCGATCTGTCCCGAGCCCTGGTTGTGGCCGACAGCCGTCTGCGGGCCATGCGACACGATCATGTCGCTGCCCTCGACGTCGTGGTCGGCGAAGACGTCCTCGATCACCCGCTTGATCCGCTCGCAGGTCAAAGGCTCTCCACCGACCTCGAGCCCGGCGCCGTTCGGCTGCGCAGCGCGGAGGAGCTCTCGCGCGGCGTCGAGCGCCGCCTCACAGGCGCGCTGCGCGCGGCGGATGCCCTGCAGCTCCGTTTCGTTCTTCGAGCGCCGGCGGTCGCTGAACAGATCACGGTCGACGACGATCTCGATTCCGTTCGTACGCAGGTGGTCGGCATGCGCAACGGGAAAAGAGGGCGGCACCGTCGCCTGCTCGATGCCGAGCTCACGGCAGGCGCGTAGCGCGACCTCCAGCTCGATCTCCCAAGCCTGCTTGCCCTGCGCGAACAGCTCGTCCGTGCCGAGTTGCTCGAGCGGGACGATCTCGAGCTGCGGCGCCTCTTCTCGCACGCGCGGGATCTCGAGCGAATGCAGGATCACGACACGCCGGTCGCCCTTCTCGGCGTAGAGGAACGCGTCCGGGATCGGGACCGGAACCTCGTGCCGCAACTCGGGCGAGCGCACCGTGTCGCCGTGGATGAGTAGATCGGGCACGGCACGATCCTAACGAGGCGTAGCCCGCGGGCCGACACTTAGACTCCAAAGCGTGGACGACCCGCTGCAGCGTGCCCAGAAGCTGATGGCGGAGTGGGACGAGGAGCTCCGCCGCGAGCTACCCGAGAGCGCCGACATCTTCGACGCCCACACGCATCTCGGCACCGACATCGACGGCATGCTCGGGATCTACGACGACCTGATCCGCGGCATGGACAAGTACGGCATCTCGCGCTGCTTCATGTTCTGCCTGGACGAGCCCGACCGCCATCCGGCCTTCCGTGCCGGCAACGACCGCACGCTCGCCTTCGCCGAGCGTTCGCAGGGCCGGCTGATCCCGTTCGTGCGGCTCGACCTCGCGGAGGAACCGATCGAGGAGGCGACGCGCTGCCTCGATCTCGGTGCACGCGGGATCAAGCTCCACCCGCGCGCCCAGAAGTTCCTGCTCAACGACGAGCGCCTGTCGCCGATCTTCGAGCTTGCTGCGGACCGCAACGTGCCGATCCTGATCCACGGCGGTCGCGGCCTGCCACCGATCGCGGACGACCTCGCGCGCGTCGTCGACCGCTTTCCGAAGGCGCAGCTGATCGTTGCGCATGCGGGGATCGCCGACCTCGCCGCACTCGCCGACAGGCTGGGAGGCAAGGCGGGAGTCTTCTTCGACACGTCCGTCTGGAGCCCGCTCGACCTGCTCGGCCTCTATCGCCTCGTCGGGCCGGAGCAAGTCGTCTACGCGTCGGACTACCCGTACGGACAACAGCCGGCCTCGCTGCTGATCTCGCTTCGCACCGCGCGGCTGGCGCAGATGTCCGACGACCAGGTGCGCGGCGTGCTCGCCGGGAACGCCAATCGGATCGCAGCGGGCGAGCCGCCGGTCGAGCCGTCCGCACCGCAGGGGCTCGAAACCTTCTCGCAGCCGATGGCGCTCGCGCGGATCCACCAGTACCTCTCGATGGCGACCCCACTGCTCTGGACGAGACAGCCCGACCGCGTCGGGGTGCTCGGGCTCGCGCTGAATGCGTGCGACGACCGCTCCAACGGCCATCGCGAGGAGCTCGAGCAGATCCGTGAGCTCCTGATCGCGGCGCAGGCGATGTGGCGCGCGCTCCCGGAAGAGGGGGACGACCAGGACCGGATCGCGCACACGCGCGCAACCTTCCGCCTCATCCACCTCGCGGACATCGTGGCGGTGACGACGCCTGCCTGAGCTGCTCATCAACGGCGACGGGTACGAGTTCGATGCGCCCGTCGGGCGCTCGCTCGTGCAGGTGTTGCGTGAGGATCTGGGCTTGACCGGCACGAAGGTCGCGTGCGGTGAGGGTCATTGCGGCGCGTGCACCGTGCTGCTTGACGGCGTGCCGACTCTCGCGTGCATCACGCTCGTGCACACGGTTGACGGACGTGAGGTGACCACCATCGAGGGCTTGCGCGACCATCCGCTCGTGCACGCGTTCGTTCGGGCGGACGCGGTTCAGTGCGGCTTCTGCACGCCGGGACAGATCGTCTCGGCCGCCGCGCTCGTCGAGGCGAACCCCACACCGTCACAGGACGAGATTCGACATGCCATGTCCGGGAATCTCTGCCGTTGCGGCACCTATCCCAAGATCGAGGAGGCCATCAGCACTTGGCGAGACTGATTCGAACCGAGAAGGAAGTCGAAGGTCGCTACGAGGACGTCTGGATCGTGGTCGACGAGGATGCGCTCGACCAGTGGCCGGCAGGCCCACTCACGACCGTCGGTCGTGAGGTGCCGCGCGTGGACGGGCTCGACCGCGCCCGCGGTCAGACGCCGTACACCGCCGACCTGCAGCTGCCGGGGATGCTGCACGCGGCCGTTCTGCGCAGCCCTTACGCGCGCGCGCGTGTAACAAGGATCAACCTCGACACCGCCAGGGCCGCCCATGGGGTCCGCGCAGTGCTCGGGCCGATGGAACTCGACCTCCTCAAGGACGAGCCCGGCCACGTCGGCCAGGCGGTCGCGGCGATCGCGGCCGAGACGTTCGGTCAGGCGCAGGCCGCACTGCAGAAGATCGAGGTCGACTGGGAGGTGCTCGAGCCGTTGCTCGATCCCGACGAGGCGGTGCGGCAGGAGTCGTTCGTCTCCGACGTGAAGTCGTACGAACGCGGCGACTTCGAACGCGGCGTTGCCGAGGCCGATGTCGCGGTCGAGGCCGAGTACCGCACGCAGGTCGTCCTGCACAACTCGATGGAGACGCACCAGGCCGTCTGCCACTGGGCGGACGACGGCATCACCATCTACATCTCGACCCAGTACATCTGGGGCGTCCGCGAGTCGATGGCCGAGACGCTCGGCCTGCCGCCGGACAAGGTGCGCGTCGTCTGCCACGCCATGGGCGGCGGCTTCGGCTCGAAAAACGGCCACGGCGACTACACGCCGATCGCGGCCGAGCTCGCGAAGCGAACCGGCCGGCCAGTCAAGTGCGCGCTTACCCGGCGCGAGGAGAACATCGCCGCCGGCAACCGCAACGCGACGATCCAGCGACTCACAGCCGCAGCAAAGTCGGACGGAACGCTCGTCGCGCTCGGCGGGGAGTTCATCAACGCGATCGGGCTCTCCGGCTGGTCCGCGTCGACGGAAGGCCCGATGAAGATGCTGTACGCGTGCGACAACGTGCGCACCGTTCAGTACCCTGCGAAGCTGAACCTGCCCCCGATGGCCGCGTTCCGCGCACCGGGCTTCGTCGAGGGGACGTTCGCGCTCGAATGCCTGCTCGACGAGCTCGCCGCAAAGCTCGAGCTCGATCCGCTGGAGCTACGCCGTCGCAACTACGCGAGCTCGGACCGCGTCGACGACCGGCCGTTCTCCTCCAAGAACCTCGAGGAGTGCTACCGGCGTGCCGAGCCGCACTGGGCGAAGCGCGACGAGGTCCGCGCCCGCAGCTCCGGTCCGTGGAAGCACGGGATCGGCCTGGCCTCGCAGATCTGGTACGGCGGGGGCGGCCCGCCTTCGTATGCGTGGATCCGCGTCGGCGCGGACGGGCGGGCGCAGGTCGTGACAGCCATGCAGGACATCGGCACCGGCACACGCACGGCGATGGCGCAGATCGCGGCCGAGGAGCTCGGCGTTCCACTCGAGCACGTCAAGGTGTCGCTTGGCGACTCCTCACGGGGACCGTTCGCCTCGATCTCGGCCGGCTCCTCGACGATTCCGTCGATGGGCCCGGCCGTGCGGTCCGCAGCTGCCGATGCGAAGCGCCAGCTGATCGAGATCGCTGCGCAGCGCTTCCATCTCGAGGAGCGCGTGCTCGACCTGAAGGACGGCCGGATCGTCTCTGGCGACGGCAGCTCCTGGCCCCTGACCGAGATCACCGGCCTGCTCGAGGACGGCCAGATCCTCGGCCAGGGCGCGCGCGGGCCGAACCCGGCCGGGATGCAGGTCCTGACCTTCGGCGTGCAGGTCGCCGAGGTGGCGGTCGACGTCGAGACCGGCGAAGTCCGGGTCGACAAGATCGTCGCGATCCACGACGTCGGCCGCGTGATCAACCAGCTCGGCGCGTCGAGCCAGGTCGAGGGCGGGATCATCCAGGGGATCGGCCACACGCTCTCGGAGGAGCGGATCGTCGACCCGGCGACGGGCTCGATCCTCACCCGCACGCTGGACGCCTACCGGATGCCGACGATCGCCGACGTCCCCGAGATCGTGACCGAGCTCGTCGACATCCCGGATCCGCACCTGACGAACCTCGGCTCGAAAGGACTGGGCGAACCGCCGATCATCCCGACCGCCGCGGCGATCGCGAACGCGATCCGCGATGCAACGGGCGCGGACGTCCGGTCGCTGCCGATCACGCGGGAAGAGATGCTCCGCGCACTGCACGAAGCCGAGGCAAGGCAGAAGGAGCGGCATGGAGCTCCTGCGGCCGTCTAGCGCCGACGACGCGACTGCGGCGCTCGGGAACGGCTCAGTCGCGCTCGCCGGAGGGACGGAGCTCGTGCCGCTGCTGCGGGACGGGCTCGTCCGGGCGGACACGCTCGTGCACGTGGGCGAAGCGGTACCGCGCGGGATTACCGCCGTGGCCACTGCGTATGCGACCGGCTGGGTCATCGGCGCAGGCACGACGCTCCGGGAGCTCGAAGCGCACGCGGGAATCCCTCAAGCGCTTCGTGAAGCATGCGGGCTGGCCGCCTCACCCCAGCTCCGCTCGATGGGGACGATCGGCGGGAACCTGCTCCAGGCGACGCGCTGCTGGTACTGGCGCCTGGGGTTCGACTGCTGGCTACACGGCGGCGAGCGGTGCTTCGCCAAGGACGGCGCACATCGCGAGCACGCGATCTTCGGCAACGAGCTCTGCGCCTCGGCGCATCCCTCGGACGTTGCGGCCGCACTACTGGCGCTGGGCGCGACGTTGCGAACGACACGGCGGGAGCTTCCTGTCGCCGAGCTCTACCGTCTGCCGAGCCCGGAAGACCGCAGCACCACGACTCTTGCGCCCGACGAGCTGATCCTCGAGCTCGATGTACCGACGCCGGACGCGTCGACGTATCTCAAGGCGATGGACCGGCGGAAATGGGCATTCCCGCTTGTCGGGGTCGCGGCCGCCAAGACGGCCGCGGGCATTCGCATCGCCCTCGCCGGGGTAGCTCCGATTCCCTGGGCGCTCGACGCCGCTGCGGCACTCGAGGACGCCACGCCGCTTCCGGGCACGGCCTACAAGGTCGAGATCGCGCGCGCCCTCGTCCGGCGCGCCCTCGAAGGAACGTCGACAACGTGACGTCCTTGTGGCGCGAGCTGCGCGGCTGTCGCTGATTCTCGGCGTGCTCGCGCTCGTCGGATGCGGCGGCGGGGGCGGGAAGGCGAAGACGGGGCAAGAGCGCTGCTCCACAACGGGCGCGAAGGTCACGTTCCCGTTGCTCGATCCGAAGCGGCCGCCCACGGTCGACGTGCTCACGAACCTGGGACGCTTTGCGATCCGCCTGGACGTCGAGGACTCCCCGTGCACGACCTCGTCGTTCGCCGCGCTCGTGCGGCGGCACTTCTTCGACGGGACGGTCTTCCACCGGATCGTCCCGGGCTTCGTCATCCAGGGCGGCGACCCGACGGCGACGGGAACAGGCGGGCCGGGCTATACCGTCGTGGACGTGCCGCCACGAAACTCGCTCTACACCGAGGGCGTTGTCGCGATGGCGAAGGCGCCCACCGAGCCGCGCGGCGCCGCCGGCAGCCAGTTCTTCATCGTCACGGCTTCAGACGCCGGCCTGCCCCCTGACTACGCCATTCTCGGTGTCGTCACGAAGGGCCTGAAGGTCGTCGAGCGCATCGGCCGCCTCGGCAACCGCGTCACCGAGAAGCCGACGCGCAGGATCGTCGTGCTGCGCATGACGCTCGTTTGATCGCGGCGGTCGTCCTGGCGGCGGGCGCGTCGACGCGCTACGGCTCGCCGAAGCAGGCGGTGCTGCTCGAGCCGGTCCTGGAGCGTGTCCGAAAGAGCGCCGAGGTCGACGAGATCGTCGTCGTGCTCGGGGCGCACGACGTGGAGAGCAGCGCCCGCATCGTGCACTGCCCGGAGTGGGAGCGCGGCCCGGGAGCCTCGCTCAGATGCGCGCTCGCAGCGCTCGGCGACGAGGTCGAGGCGGCCGTGGTGGTCCTGGGAGACGGCCCGGGAATCGATCCACGCGCGATCGACAGGATCGTCGTCGCCTGGCGTGCCGGCGCCGGCGAGCGGGTCGCAGCCACCTACGGCAGAGTGCGGCTCCATCCGCTGCTGCTCTCACGGAGCGCCTGGGAGGACGTGCCGGATGCCGGCCTGCGAGACCTCCCGGCCGGGCTCGTGCCCTGCGACGACCTCAGCCCTCCAGGCGACGTCGATTTCGCCGATGAAACGGAAGGTGGCCGCAACAAGGAGCAGAATGACTACGGGCATGGAGCTCGTTGAGCCGCTTGAACCGACAGGCGAAGAGTCCGCGCTCGCGCGTGCGCGGCTGCACCGCCAGCTGACCGTCGAAGAGACGGCGCGGCGCGCCGGCATCTCGGTCGAGGAAGTGCGCTGGCTCGAGGAGGGTCGCGTCTACCGGTTCCCGAGGCCCGACGACGCACTGGCCGCCACCGTGCTCTACGCAAGCGCGCTCGGCATCGACAACCGCGAGGCGCGCGAGCTCGCCGGCCTGCCCGTCCCTCCGTTGCCGATCGAGCGGAACCCGCTTCCGCGGCTCGTGGTGATCGGCGCGGTCGTCATCGCCCTCGCCGTCTTCGCGACCTTGCTGCTCGTGCCTCGCTCCGGCGGCAAGCAGACGACCGAAGGCAGTGCCGCGATCCTTCCCCCACCCTGGCGGATTCCCGTGACCGTTCTCAACGGCAGCGGAGACATCAACTACACACGCCAGGTCGCGAGCCACGTCGGCGCGTTCGGCTACACGATCAAGAAGGTCGGCCGGGCGTCGAGCTTCACCTATCCGCAGACAGCCGTCTACTTCCCCCCGCGCTGCGAAGGCGTCGCGCTGCGCCTGGCCAAGCAGCTGGGCGTAGCGACGAAGCCACTCCCGGGTGGAACGGGTGCATGCCGGCTGTATGTGATCGTCGGGCCGGCTCGCGGCCCAGGCGAATAACCGGCCGAGCGCCGAACGACCAAGGCCGGAGGCCAAGCCAGGCGAAGCCGGCTTAGCCGCAGGCGCACTGATGCGCCGCGGCGACGCGAAGCATCGCCGCGCCGCACGGTTGAGGACATTCGCCCAGAGACCAAGAGCGTGCGAGCTCCGCTCGCGCGCGTTCTCCGCGAAGCGGGTTACACACAAACTCAGTAGTCGGGCGAAGCCCGACTAGTGACTACTCGAGCGGCGTTCGCAGCGCGAGCAGCTTCTGGCGCAGCTCAACCGGAATCGGTTCGGCCGCAACGGCCTGCCGCACGAAAACCCTGAGCGTCTCCTCGAAGCGATAGCGCTTCCGGCAGTACGCGCACTCGTCCAGATGGGCCTCGGCCTCGGCGCGCTCGGCGTCCGTCAGAACGCGGTCCATGTACTGCTGCATGACCTCTTCGCAGTGCGCGCACGGGTCGTAAGCCGTCACGCCGCCTCGTCTCCTACCGCCGCCTCGGCCATAGCCTGTTTCAGGATACGCCGACCTCGATGCAAACGCGACATCACCGTGCCGATCGGGATGTCGAGGATCTGCGCCGCGTCGGCATACGTGAAGTCCCCGATGTCGACGAGAACGACGACGTCGCGGAAGTCGTGGGGAACCTCGGAGAGTGCCGCGACCACGTCGTTCTGCGAAAGGCGCTCGACCACCTGCTCCTCGTCGGTCGGCCCGTCTGTCGCCGCCTCGAGCTTGTTGTAGAGGAAGTAGTCGCCTTCCTCGAGCGGCTGCATGTCGGGCGAGCGCTGCTGCCGTCGACCGCGGTCGATGTTCAGGTTCGTGAGGATGCGCAGCAGCCACGCACGGAGGTTTGTGCCCGGCTGGAACGAGCGCCAGCTCCGGAACGCCCGGGCGTAGGTCTCCTGCATCAGGTCTTCGGCCTCCTCGCGCGAGCCGACGAGATGGCGGGCGACTCGGTAGACCTGATCTGAGAGTGCAAGCGCGTCCTCCTCGAAGCGCACGCGATCGCGCGCGTCTGTTGCAAGTTTCCGAGCATCGGGTTCCCGAGTCGTCTCGCTCACTCGAGCCACCCTAGCAAGGTGTTCTCGGCATAAACGTCGGGTTAACCACACTCATTCCGAGCGTGAATAAGCCGCCTGGAATCAGGGGCTCAACGCCGCCGACTCACGGAACCCGCCACGAGCCATCGCGCTCAGCAACGCCTCGCGTGAGGTCCGCTCGTCGTCCCAGGCAAGCGAGACCATCCCCATCAGATTCGCGTTCGCCGCTTCCAGGCCCTTGTGTCCTTCGAGAACCTTGGCGAGCCTCAACACGCACCGCTCGCAGCGGATGCCGCTCACGTGAATGGTCTCCTCGCGCAGCACGACGTCAGGCTATCGAGCGCTCGACCAGGTCCGCCGTCGCTTCTTCGGGCTGCTCGAACTCCAGCTGGCGGTCGGCCTCGCAGAACGTCGGATCGAGCTTCGGGTCGTACCCGATCAGGTCGACGAGCTCGGCGTACAGATCCGGGACGCTCACCGCTCTGGCGGCGAGAGCGAGCGGATGGATCAGCTGTGCACGGGGACCGTAGCGCGACCCCGCCCACCGGTTCTGTTCGTAGATCGCCCGCGACAACGGCGTGCGCGGGGCCGCCTCGAGCGCCCACTGGCAGAGCGCATGCAACAGCTCGATGAAGCGGATCGTTGTGTCGAGCGACGTGGGCTGGTCAGGGGCGCGGATCTCGAGCGTGCCGAACCGCGGATGCGGCCGGACGTCCCAGTGGAGAGAGGTGTAGCCACTCGCCACTCCGGAGCTGACGAACGTGTAGACCAGCTCCTCCCAGTCGCTCCAGGACTCAAAATGCGGCGGCGCGCCCCGTCGAGGCAGGAGGCCGAGGATCTCCGCCCGCGTCGACATCAGGCCGGTTCGCCTGCGCTCGAACCACGGCGAGTTGGCCGAGAGGGCGAGGACGAGCGGGAGCCAGGGGAGCACGAGCTCGAGCACGCGCAGGCACGAGTCGGCGTCGGGCATCCCGATGTGCACGTGCAGGCCGCTCACGCCCTGGCGCCGTGCCGTCGGGCCCGCGTAGTCGACGAACTTCGCGTAGTGCGGCTCGTCCGCGATCGGCTGCTCCGACGGGATGTCGAACGGATGCGAACCGGCGCCGGCGATGACGTAACCGAGCTGCGCGGCGGCGTCGATCGTGCTCCGGCGCAGCCCGCGCAGGACCTCCGCGGCGTCTGCGGGTGAAGCGCAGACATCGGTGTTGAGCTCGATCACCGATTGGAAGAGCTCGGTCTTGACCGTGCCGCGGGACGCCGAGACCGCCGGAATCAGCTCACGGCTCGCGGGACGCTGCGCGTGCGTCTCCGCGTCGAGGATCATCAACTCCTCCTCGACGCCGAGCGTCAAGGCTCGACCGAAGTGCTGTTCGATCACCGGGCGCGGACGCCGTGGACGGGACCGCCGGCCGCCTCCCACGCGTAGTACGACGCGCTGGGGCCGTACTCGCTTGCGTACTCCTCGATACGGGGGTTGCGCCCGACCTCCTTCGCGCGCTGCGCGTGATGGAGGAGGTTCGGATCATCTCGTTGCTCCCAGACGAGGATCAGGTGAGCCGCCGTCATGAAGACCGCCACGAAGTCACAGCCAGTGGCCGGACACGGAAACGGATCCGTGCGGACGCAGAACCAGCCGCTGTAGTCGCGGCTGTCGTCGTCCGACCAGAGCTCCTCGACCTGCCAGAGCTCCTGGTCGGCGAGCACCACCCGGCCAGGCTCGATCCGGCCTTGCTCCACCCGGATCAGGCTACCTGTCAGAAACTTTCGTAATCAGGCACTCTAGGACCCGGGTCCGGGTAGTCCGGTCCGCAGCCGCAGTCGGGTCGGGCGAGGGCGCGTTTAGCCGCGCCCGCCCGGGCCCCTGAGCTCGTCTATGACGAGCTCAAGGCGAAGACGGTCGCGCCGGCAAGCCGGCACGACCTCTATGGTCGGGCGCGCAAGCGCGCCCTTACGCCCGTCTTCGAGGAGTTCAAGGAACATCAAGGCCGAGACGGTCGGCCAGCCAGCCGGCCTGCGCGAGGCGCTCCTCTTCGTACGCGTCCGGACCGTCGCGATGTTCGGCAGCGCGAGCTGCAGCGAACCCGGCGATTGCAATCCGGTGTTGCGCGACGAAGTTGTCGACGTCGCCGACGTAACCGGAGAGAACGGGCAGGAAGCCGACTCGCTCGCGCGTGCGCTGCGCACAGAACCGCCCGAAGTCGTGTGCGACCCGTTCGTTCCAGGCGTCGATGCGGCGCAGCAGGCGGCCACGCACTGCGACCACCTTGCGCTGCTGTTCGATCACGTCGCCCGCCAGCTCGATCTCCCACAACTCCTGCCCGAGCCAGACCGGCAGATCCCGCACACGGCACGCGTGAATGCCTGTGTGACACGGGTCGACGCCGCCCGCATCGACCCACTCGCCGACGGGCCAGCGAAAGCCCGTGAACGGACCGAGCGCGCCGTTGTCGAGGAACTTGTACGCGTTCACGCCGGCCGCCATCCCCGGAACGCTTCGAGCAAACGCTCTTCCAGATCGACGGCCAAAGCCTCGAGCTCGACCCGGCCGGTCGCGGCGATCGTCTCGCGCATCTGCTCGAGGTAGTTGCCGCACCCGTCACAGAACACCAGGTGCTCTTCGAAGCGCTCGCGGTCGGACGGCTCGAGCGCGTGCTCGAGGTACGCCGTCACCAGCTCGACGATGTCCTGACAGGCGAGTTCTCGGTCCAGCCTCATCTCATGTACTCCTCGAGGGCACTCCGCACCTTCGACCGCGCCCGGTGGAGTAGCACCCTCTGATTCGTCTCCGTCAGGTCCAGGGCGTTACGGACCTCCTCTGAGCTGAAGCCCTGCACGTCGCGCAACGTGATCACCGCGCGCTGCGCCGGCGGGAGCCGGTCGATCTCCCGCGCGATCACCTCCATCGCCTCCTGCGCGAGAAGGTGGCCCTCGGGCGGCACCGCCCAGTGGCCCGGAAACCGCTCGCCGGGACCGAGGAACCGGTCCGGATCGACGGCCGCCTCGTCGTCGCCTCCGAGCGAAGAGAAGGGGACGCTGCGCGACTCGCGCACGCCGCGCGTCTTGGCGGTGTTGGCGACGATGCGGAACAGCCAGGTCTTCAACGAGGAGCGTCCCTCGAACCGCCCGATCCCTTTTAGCACTCCGAGCCACGCCTCCTGCACGACCTCTTCCGCGACGGCGCGGCTCGAGACATACATCTGCGCGACCCGGAGCATCGCCGCGCCGTACTCACGCATCAACGTCCTGAACGCTTCCTCGTCGCCGGCGCGCAAGCCGTCGACGAGCTGTGCGTCCGAGGGCGAGAGCACCTCCTCCATCGCGGCCGACTGTAACGCCGTACGCTCGCGACGAGACGACTGGAGGCGGAGATGACGCAAGAGACCTACGACCTGATCGTCCTCGGTGCGGGCTCGGCCGCGCGCGACGCGGCAGCGAGGGCCGCGCGCGAGCACGAAGCACGTGTCGCACTGGTGGAGAGCACGCGCTGGGGCGGTTCGTGTCCAAACGTCGCCTGCCGCCCCACGAAGGCGTATCTCGTTGCCGCCGAGCTGATGCACGACGTCGCGTACCACGCGGCCGAGCGAGGTATCGACCTGCCGGCGCCGAGCATCGACCTCGCGCGCACGCGGGCCTGGAAGGACTCGCTGATCCGGCCGCAGGAGAGCTGGGTGGAGCTGCTGACGAACGCCGGGTACGGCGTCTACCCCGGCGAGGCGATGTTCGTCGGCACGCGGACCGTTCGCATCGGGGACACGCTCCTGACCGCCGACCGGATCCTGATCGCAACCGGCAGCCGCACAGCAGTCCCGTCGATCCCCGGGATCGAGGACGTTGACTGGATCGACCACGTCACGGCGCTCGAGCTCGAGGAGGTGCCCGAGTCCCTGCTCGTCGTCGGCGGCGGGCCGGTCGGACTCGAATTCGCCCAGATCTTCTCGCGCTTCGGCTCGCAGGTCACGCTCGTCAACCACGGGCCTCAGATCGCGGCGCGCGCCGACGCAGATGCCGCAGCGGAGCTCCACGCCGCGCTCGAGGAGGAAGGCATCGAGATCGTGCTCGGCACCGGCGTCCAGGCGCTCGCACGGGGTGACAAAGGGATCGACGCCGTCGTCCAGGGCCGCACGTTGACCGTGTCGCATCTCCTCCTCGCCTCGGGGCGGAAGCCGAACGTCGAGGAGCTCGGTCTCGACCGGATCGGCGTCCAGGTCGCACTCGGCGGCATCGTCGTCGACGGGCACCAGCGCACGACCGTCGACGGGATCTGGGCGGGGGGCGACGTCGCCGCGGGGCCGATGTTCACGCCGACGGCGCAGTACCAGGCGCGCGTCGCAATCGACGACATGTTCGGCGACGGCTCCCGCACGGCCGACTACTCCGCCCTGCCGACGGCGATCTTCACCGATCCCGAGCTCGGCGCGATCGGGTTGACAGAGGCCGAAGCGGTCGAGGCGGGCTTCTCCGTAGACGTCGTCAGGCATCCGCTTCGCCTGGTCACGAGGGCGCAGTACATCGGCGCCAAGCAGGGGCTGTACAAGATTGTCTTCGACAGCTCGAACCGCCGAGTGCTGGGCGTGCACGTCGTCTCGCGCGGGGCGAGCGACATCGTCGGCAGCCTCGCGATCGCACTGCAGCTAGGAGCGAAGATCGACGACTTCGCGGACGTTCACCACGTCTACCCGAGCTTCGCCGAAGGGCTGAAGGCAGCGGCGGAGCAGGCTGCCTAGCTCAGAGCTCGACCGTCGACAGCCCGCGGAAGTCGATCCACGTGCGGTCGCCTGCCTCGACGATCCGGATGAGGATCGCCTCGCAGCTCGGGCAGCGCACGACGATGCCGGCGGCCCGGTAGACGTGCAGCGCGCCCACTTCGTTCTCGGCGCCGCAATGCGTGCAGCGACCGGTTGCGAGCGTCATGTCGCGCCCGAAGAGCCCCTCGAGCACGCCGGCGATCGAATTTCCATCGAGGCGCTTCACTTCATGTCCCTCCAAACCGCTCGATCCGGATCCGCTCCGGCCGGTGGCCGAGCCCGACCAGGCCCTCGGCGACCGCCTCTGCGAAGTTCGTCGGACCGCAGACATACACGCGTGGCTCGCGCTCGGGTGGAAAGGCGACCTCGCGCAGCAAGTCACTGTCGACGCGACCCGAACGGCCAGTCCACCCGGGTGGTTGCACACGCGTCAGCGTCTCGACCACCTCGAGGCTGTCGTCGCGCCCGGCGAGCTCGTCGAGCTCGTCGCGATAGATCAGGTCGTCGAACGTGCGTGACGAGTAGAGCAGCTTGGTCGGGACGGTCGATCCCGCCTCCGCCCGGTGGCGGAGCATCGACCTGAACGGGACGATGCCGGAGCCCCCTGCGACCAACAGCAGCGGGTCGTCGGCGCCTTCCGCCTCCCAGACGAAGTACCCGCCGATCGGCCCGCGGAGCTCGAAGCGGTCCCCCGGCGCCGCCTCGTTGACGAGATAGGGCGAGACCTCGCCGTCGTCCAGGCGCTCGACGGTGAGCGCCGGTGGCTCACCGGGCGCCGACGCAATCGAATAGCTCCGCTCGGCCTGGTACCCGTCTTCAGCAGTGAGACGCACGTCGACGTGCTGCCCCGCCCGATGGGTGTGCCAGCCGGGAACGTCGAGGACGAGCGTCCGGACACGCGGCGTCTCCGTGTGCCCCTCGACGACCTCGGCGACGAGCCACGTCAGTCGCCCCAGTACCGCTGTTCCCGCCAAGGATCACCGTAGTTGTGGTAGCCGTTCGTCTCCCAGAAGCCCGGCTCGTCCTCGTCGCGCAGGCTCAGCCCGCGCACCCACTTCGCGCTCTTCCAGAAATACAGGTGCGGTACGAGCAACCGTGCCGGGCCGCCGTGCTCGGGATCCAGCGGTTCTCCGCCGTACGCGAACGCGACCCAAGCCTTGCCGTCCGTGAGGTCCTCGACCGGGAGATTCGTCGTGTAGCCGCCGTCCGAGAATGCGACTGCGTAGGCGCGGTCGTGGTCGACGCTCTCCAGGAGCGTGTCGATCGAGACGCCCTCCCATTCGGTGTCGAACTTCGACCACTTCGTCACGCAATGAATGTCCTTCGTGACTGTCTCGGTCGGGAGCGCGCGAAACTCGTCCCACGTCCAGCGCACCGGTTCCGCGCCACCCTGGATCGCGAACGTCCATTCGTCGAGCGGCGTGTGCGGCGTGGGACCGGCCGACAGGACCGGGAAATCGGTCGTCAGGTACTGGCCGGGAGGCAGGCGCCCGCTGTCGTCGCTGTGACCGCGCCCTCTGAAACCGCGGGAGACAATTCCCATCTCTTTCAGTCTCTCACCACTGCGCGGGGTTACAAAAATCTGAGCTGAGGGCCCGGGCAGGCGGGCGGGCCAGAATGTGTACGGCCGAGCCAGACTGAAGCCTGGCACGGCATTACGTGTCGAGCCGAGGGCCCGCACGAAGGTTTGAGCTGAGGGCCCGGGCAGGCGGGCGGGCCCTCAGCTCGACGCTTCCGCACGCCGTGCTGGCCTACGGCTCCGGCGGAAGCAGGCCCCCAGGGGTTCGGGGCCAGTCGGGACGGCCGGTCATGACCGCCGTCCAAGCTTCACGGTCAGCGTTTTGTGCGAGGTGCCTCGCACGATCTCCACCTCGATCTTCTGCCCGGGGTGCTTCGATGCGATCACGTCGATCAGGCGCTCGGCAGTCGGCGTCGGCTGCCCGTCGACCCGCACGATCACGTCGCCTCCCGCAGGCCAGCTCTCGCCCTCGACGGTGACCTCGTTCGTCGCCGCCTTCAGGCCTGCGTGCTGAGCGCCGCTGCCGTTGCGCACCGACCAAACCAGCACGCCGCTGTTCACGGGCAGATGGAAGAGCCGCGCGATGCCGGGGGTCAGCGTCTTCCCCTCGATGCCGAGGAAGGCGTGGTCGACACGGCCCTGCTTGATCAGCTGCGCGACGACGTCCCTGACGGTGTTGATCGGAATCGCGAAGCCGATGCCGACGTTCCCCTGACTGACGCCGCCGGTCTCGATCTGCGCGTTCACTCCGATCACCTGTCCCTGCGCGTTCAGCAGCGGACCGCCCGAGTTCCCGTGGTTCAGCGCGGCGTCCGTCTGGATCACGTGGGAGATCGAGAGGTTGTTGGGCGCCTCGATGCGGCGCTGAACCGCACTGACGATGCCCGCGGTCACCGACCGGTCGAGGCCGAACGGGTTCCCGATCGCGATCACCTGGTCGCCGACGCGAACCCCGTCCGAGTTCCCGAGGGGCAATGCCTTGAGCGCACGCGCCTTGACGTCCACCTGGAGCACAGCGATGTCGGTGGACGGGTCGACGCCGACGAGCTTCGCCTTGAAGCGCTCGTTGTTCGAGAAGCTGACCTGGATCGCGTTCGCACCGCGTACCACGTGGTAGTTCGTGACGATGTGACCGGCCTTGTCGAGCACGAAGCCGGAGCCGAGCGCGCGCTGCGTCTGCGTCCCACCGAACGGGTTGCCGAAGAAGGGGTCCTGCTGCTGCTGGACCCGCGTCGTCGTCTCGATGTGCACCACACCCGGTGCTGAGGCCCGATAGATCGAGTTGATCGACTCTCGCTTACCGGTCTGGAACGCGGCCGGCGCGGAAGAAGGCGGCGCCGCCTCCTCGCGGATGATCGTCGTCCTCTCCCCCAGCCTCCCCGCCGCGGCCGCGCCGCCGAGCGCAACGCCGCCACCAAGGAGTGCAGCGGCGATGAGCCCGACGGCGCGGCTTGGAAGGAGAGTGCGATGCATCCGCTCCCCTTCTAGCGAGGCCCGTCTTAACTGTGGGTTGTGCTGCGTTAACTGGGCGTTAACTAGGAGTCCGGCCTTTACACGGCTCTAAAGGTGTACGTCCTAGGGTTCCCGGCGATATCGGCCAGGAACCCGAACAGTGAGGTGAGGCAATGAGGGTGTTGAGACGGCTCCGGCCGTCGCCGTCGATGGTGATCGCATGCTTCGCGCTGCTGGTCGTCCTCGGCGGGACGGGCTATGCGGCGGTGCAGGCACTGCCGCGGAACAGCGTCACGACCGTGCAGGTGAAGGATCGAAGCCTGCTCGCACGAGACTTCGCGGCGGGTCAGATTCCGCGCGGAGCAGCAGGGCCGGCCGGGCCCGCCGGGCCCGCCGGACCGGCCGGGCCTGCGGGACCTGCCGGGCCCGCCGGCGGCGGCGCCGCGATGAAGTGGGCGCTGGTCCGGCCTGACGGCGGCATCGCGGCCCAGTCGGGCGGCATCACGCTCGCAGCGCATCCGACCACCGGCAACTACCTGCTGAACTTCGGCAGCGCCACGGCCGGACATCCGATCATCTCCTCGGGTGGCTACGCAGGCGATGCCGGCGACCAGCGCGGCGAGACGTCCGCCGGTCCCTGCGGCGGCGGCGCCGAAGGACGCACGTGCCCGACCGGCTTCGACACGACGAGCCACGTCTGGATCCAGACGCGGAACAACGACGGGATCCCCGCGGATCACTCGTTCTACATCGTCGTCTTCCAGTAGCTGAACGGTGAGCGCGCGGCCTCCGCGCCGCGCGCTCACAATGTCTCCATGCGGGTTTCGGCCAAGTCGGACTACGCACTGCGGGCGGTGATCGAGCTGGCGGCGACGGCGGACGGCCCCGTGAAGGGCGAGCGGATCGCCCAGGCTCAGGAAATCCCGCTGAAGTTCCTGGAGAACATCCTCGGCGACCTGCGCCACGCAGGCATCGTCCGCAGCCAGCGCGGGGTCGAGGGCGGCTACTGGCTCGCGCGTCCCGCCGACGAGATCACGGTCGCGGAGGTCGTACGAGCGGTCGACGGGCCGATCGCGAACGTGCGCGGCGCCGGGCCCGAGCAGGTCGAGTACGCAGGCTCCGCCGCACCACTGCGCGATGTGTGGATCGCCGTGCGCGCGAACCTGCGCGCCGTGCTGGAACGAGTCACGATCGCGGATCTGGCCAGCGGCGAGCTGCCGCTCTCGGTCGAAGAGCTGACGTCGAACCCCGACGCC
>Ga0137375_10003295_pt1 | contig 19218 bp, 20 predicted proteins | sample SagtaG_24_FD_104936 | JGI IMG/M metagenome (GOLD analysis project Ga0137375, IMG submission 104936) | Vadose zone soil microbial communities from Sagehorn Ranch, Mendocino, California, USA - Sage1_R_113_16 metaG | ecosystem: Environmental > Terrestrial > Soil > Vadose zone | place: USA...
CCTCTCCCGGGGGATCGGGAGTGCGGGTGGGAGAGGGGGCTAGGGGGTGAGGGTAGGGCGGGGGCGGGGCCTGTCCCCCTCGGCCGCGGCATCGAAGGCGTCCAGCTCCTCGTCCTCAATCCCGCCGGCCACCTCACCGGGATCGGCGAGCTCGGCGAGATCACCATCCGCACTCCCTATCTCTCCCAGGGGTACCTCGGCGATCCGGTGGCCACGGCCGAGCGCTTCACAGCCGATCGCTACCGCACCGGCGACCTGGGCAGGTACCGGTCGGACGGCGCCGTGACCTTCGCCGGCCGGGCGGACGCCCAGGTCAAGATCCGCGGCTTCCGGGTGGAGCTCGGCGAGATCGAGGCGGCCCTGGCGCGCCACCCGGCGGTGCGTGAGGCGGCGGTGATCCTGGAAGACGATTCGCTCCTCGCGTTCGTCGTCCTCGATCCCGCTGGAGACGCATCCGACCTGCGTGGCTGGCTGCGCAGCCGGCTTCCGGCCTACATGGTGCCTGCGGCCGTGGTCCCCCTGGAGCGCCTGCCCCTCACCCCCAACCGCAAGCTCGACCGCCGGGCCCTGGCGCGTCTCGGCGCCGGGACGGTCCGCCAGGTCGTGGTCGAGGTCCCGCGCAACCCGGTGGAGGAGACCCTGGCGGCCCTCTGGGGCGAGCTGCTGGGCATGGACCCGGCGCGGATCGGCATCCACGACGTCTTCTTCGACCTGGGCGGCCACTCGCTCCTCGCGACGCAGCTCCTGGCGCGGGTCTGGGACACCTTCGGCGTCGAGCTCCCCCTCTTCCGCCTCTTCGCGACGCCCACCGTGGCGGGGCTCGCAGAGGCCGTGGCCGACGCCCTGCGCGAGCGCACCGCGGAGTCCGCGCCGGCCCTCCCCTCGGTCACCCGTGTGCCGCGCCCGGCAGACCAGGCCGGCCTGGCCCTCTCCTTCGGACAGGAGCGCCTCTGGTTCCTCCACCAGCTCGAGCCGGGCAACCCCGCCTACAACCTGCCCTACAACCTCCGGTTGACCGGCGCCGTCGACGCCGCGGCCCTGGCCCGCGCCTTAGCGGAGGTGACGCGCCGCCACGAGATCCTGCGCACGCGTTATGCCGCCGTGGACGGCGTGCCCGTGCAGGTGGTCGATCCGTCCGATGCGATTCTTCCCCTGGTCGACCTGAGTGGCCTCCCCCCGGCGGCACGGGAGAGCGAGGCGGCCGCCTCGATCCGCCGCGATGCCCGGGAGCCGTTCGATCTCGCCGCGGACCACCCGGTACGGGCGCGGCTGCTGCGCCTCGGCCGGCTGGACCACATCCTCTCCCTCACCCTGCACCACATCGCGTCGGACGGCTGGTCGAACGGCCTGCTCGTCCGCGAGGTCGCCGAGCTCTATCGCGCCTTCCTCGCAGGACGGCCCGCCATCCTGGCCGAGCTGCCGGTGCAGTACGCCGATTTCGCGGTCTGGCAGCGCCAGGCTTTCGAGTCCGGCGCGCTCGACCCGCAGCGGGCCTGGTGGCGCGAGCGCCTGGGCGATCCGCCTCCTCCTCTCGACCTGCCCACCGACCGGCCGCGCCCGGCGAGGCCGACCTCCGCGGGCGCCCGGCAGGAGCTGACGCTGCCCTCGGACTTGGCCGCCGCCGTCGATTCCCTCGGCCGGCTGCGCGGCGCCACCCTGTTCATGACGCTCCTCGCCGCCTTCGCGACCCTCCTGTCCCGCCTCTCCGGCCAGGACGACCTCACGGTGGGATCGCCGATAGCCGGCCGCAGCCGCACCGAGCTCGAGGGGCTCATCGGGTTCTTCGTGAACACGCTGGTGATCCGTGTCGACCTGACGGGCGATCCGTCGTTCGGGGATCTCCTCGGCCGGGTGCGTGAGGCCGCGCTCGGCGCCTTCGTCCATCAGGACGTGCCGTTCGAGAGGCTGGTGGAGGAGCTGCAGCCGGAGCGCGATCTCGCGCATCCGCCTCTCTTCCAGGTCATGTTCACCCTACAGAATGCCCTGGCCGTGGACCTGGAGGTCTCCGGCCTCACCTTCCGTCGGATCGCGGCGGACAGCGGCGCGGCCACCTTCGATCTGACCCTGGCCTGCGCCGGCAACTCCCAGGGGATCGAAGGCGTCCTCCAGTACAAGACCGACCTGTTCGACGCGCCGACGATCGGCCGCCTGCTCGGCCACTTCCAGCATCTCCTGGCCGCGGCGGCGGCGCATCCGGAGAGGCGTCTGGGCGATCTGCCGCTGCTCAGCCTGCCCGAGCGCCATCAGCTCGTCGTCGAGCACAACGACACGGCGGTCCGCCGGCCGGACGACCTTTGCCTCCACGAGCTGTTCGAGCTCCAGGTGGACCGCGCGCCGGAAGCCGTGGCGGTCGTGGTGGCGGCGACCGGCGAGGAGATCACCTACCGCGACCTCGACGTCCGCGCCGGCCGGCTGGCGGCGTGGCTGCGGGCGCAGGGCGTTGGGCCCGAGGTTTCCGTGGGCATCGCGCTGGAACGCTCGCCCGAGCTGATCGTGGCCCTGCTGGCGGTCGGGAAGGCCGGCGGCGCCTGGGTGCCGCTCGATCCGGCCTACCCGCCGGAGCGTCTCACTTTCCTGATCGAGGATGCGGCCGTCGCGGTCCTGCTCGATCGGGAGAGCTGGCCGGAGGATCTGCCGGCAGCCCCGGCGCGGCCCACCCAGGATGTGATGCCGGATCACCTGGCTTATCGAATTTACACCTCGGGCTCGACCGGGCGGCCCAAGGCGGTCCTGGTACCGCACCGGGCCATCGTCCAGCACATGCGCTGGCTCCAGGAGACTTGGCCGCTCGGCCCTTCCCACGGGACGCTCCAGACCCTCTCGGTCAGCTTCGACGCCTCGTTCTTCGACCTCTGGGCGCCGCTCCTGGCGGGCGCACGGCTCGTCCTGTCCTCACCGGGGACCGCGCGGGACGCCGCGCGCACCGCGGAAGAGATCGCCCGCTTCGGCGTCACGCGCTACAGCACCGTCCCCCCCTGGATGGCCGAGCTGGTCGATCGGCCGGAGCTCGCGGCAGCCACGGCGTTGCGCCAGGTCTTCCTGGGCGGCCAGGAGCTGCCGGCCGACCTCGCCCGGCGCCTCCGCGGCCGCGGCTGGGAGGTGGTGAGCTTCTACGGTCCCAGCGAGGCCTCGGTCACCGCCACGGCCTGGCGGGCCGCGCCGGAGCCGGGAGACCGGAGCGTCCCCATCGGCCGTCCCATCCACAACGCCGGCGTCCACGTGCTCGGACCCGCCGCCGAGCCGCTCCCCCTGGGGACGCCGGGCGAGCTGTGCATCGGAGGCGCCGGAGTGGCGCGAGGCTACGCCGGCCGGCCGGACCTGACGGCCGATCGCTTCCGCCCCGATCCGTTCGGCGGACCGGGGGCCAGGCTCTATTACACCGGCGTCCGGGCGCGGCGGCGGCCCGACGGAGCCCTCGAGTTCCTGGGCCGGGTCGATCGCCAGGTCAAGGTGCGCGGCTTCCGCATCGAGCCGGGCGAGGTCGAGGCCGTGCTCGCAGGCCATCCGGCGATCCGTGACGCGGCCGTGGCGGCGCGCAGGACCCATGGCGAGGTCCATCTGATCGCCTACGCCGTGCCCCGGGAGCCGGTGACCGTGGAGGAGCTGCGCGCCTGGCTCCAGGAGCGGTTGCCCGAGCCCATGGTCCCCGCGGCCTGGGTCCTCCTCGACGCGTTGCCGCTCACGCCCAACGGCAAGGTCGATCTGGCCGCCCTGCCCGAGCCCGAGGCGGTCCGGCCGGCGGGCGAGCACCTGCCGCCGCGCGACGACATGGAGCGGGACCTCGCCGCGATCTGGGAAGAGCTGCTGGCCGTCCGACCCGTGGGTGTCCAGGACGACTTCTTCGCCCTGGGCGGCCATTCGCTGCTCGTCCTGCGCCTGCTGGCTCGCATCGAGCGGCAGCTCGGCGCGAAGCTCCCGCCCGCGGTCCTCTTCGCGGCCCCCACGATCGAGAAGCTCGCCGCGGTGCTGCGGGAAGGAAAGGGGGCCGAAACCGGGCGGCTCGTCTTCCTCTCCCCGGAAGGCGATCGCCCGCCGATCGTCTGGGTGCACGCCGCGGCCGGGACGGTCACCGCCTACGCCGAGGTGACGCGCCGTCTGAAAGATGCCGAGCCGGACCGTCCCGTCTGGGCGCTCCAGGCGCCGGCGGACCTCCCCTCGACCCTGGAGCAGCTGGCGGCCGGGCACGTCGCCGCCTTGCGGGCCGCGCGACCGGAGGGGCCGTACCGGCTGGCCGGCTGGTCGTTCGGCGGAGTGGTGGCCTTCGAGATGGCGCGCCAGCTCCGGAGCGCTGGAGTCGAGGTGAGCCTGCTTGCCCTGGTCGACTCCCGGGCGCCGGGGTCCATCGACATCCCTGGCGACCTGCCCTCCCTCCTCGCCGCCTTCGCCGCCGACCAGGGACTGCCGCCGGACGTGGACGTCCTCGATATCGAGACCCTTCGTCCGCTCTTCGAGACCTTCCAGGCGCTCCTCGGTATGCTGCGAGACTACCATCCCGAGCCCCATCCGGGTAAAATCGTGCTGTTCCGTGCCGGGGAGAGAGCCGTGCCGGCTCCGGACGATCTGGGGTGGGCCAGGCTGGCGAGCGGAAAGCTGGAGATCCGGCCGCTGCCGGGTGATCACGCGGGGGTGATCCGGGGAGAGGGAGCGGAGCGGCTGGCGAAGGAGCTCGCGGAGCTCTGACTCATCCGGCTCGCGTGCCGTTGGGCACGGGGCTCTCCGGAACCGCCAACGCCGGCTTGACACCGTCGGCATATCCGAGGTCGAAGAGCATCCCTTCTGAGACCTCCCCCATCATCTTCCTGGGCGCCAGGTTGACGACGAAGAGCGCCTGCCTCCCCTCCACCTCTCTGGGGTCGGACCGCTCCTGCTTGATACCCGCGAGGATCGTCCGTTTGAAGTCGCCGAAATCCACGATGAGCTTGACCAGCTTGTCGGATCGAGGCACGTCCAGGACGCTCTCGATTGTGCCGACGCGCACGTCGATCTGGTTGAGCACGTCGATGGTGATGGTGAGTTTGACGGGTGGCGGCATGAGAATTCTCCCTCGCTAGGGCTTCCTCGCGATCAGACAGCGGGCCATCGCCGCATACTCGGCGTCGTTTCGGATCGCGTCTTCCAGAATCGCGAGCGCTTCCTGGCCTTCCGGCTCATCGGGCAGGAGGCGCACCACGTTCTTGAGGGCCGAGAGCATCCGGTAGCGATCGAACCTCCGCTCCCGCAGCGGCTCGCGCCGCAACGCCAGGGCACGGATGGTCAGCCTGCCCTGGCGGCTGCCCTTCTTTGCCCTCGGCTGCTCGGCCAGGAACTCGATGTGGTCCTCGGGATTGACAGCTCCCCCGGGATCGATGAACAGCGGCTCTTCCTGATTGAGGTCGGCCAGATGATTGCGGCAGCGGCGGCCGGCATCGATCAGCGGGAAGAGGTTCTTCTTGAATCTCTGATTGCAGAGCTGGCAGGAGAGATACAGGTTGCCCCAGTCATACGCCAGCCAATAGTAGCCCGGGAGGCCGAGCGGGTCGCGGGGATGCTGGCGATAGCCTGCCTTGGGCCGAAAATGCTCGACGTCCCCGTAGCCGATGTGGGTGATCTTGGCCTCGCAAAAGCAGCACTTGCCGTGCTGCGCCGCGATCAACGCCTCCTTGACCGAGCTGTGACCATAGATGTCGGCGTGGAAGGAGAGCTTCGCGGCACCGCTGGCATAATCGGCCGGGGTTTGCTCGTAAGCCTGCTGGTCGCGGTCGGTCTCTTCACGGCCGCGGGTCTTCAGGATCTCGGGAGCTGCCGCGGGCTTGTGGACGGAGATCATGCGGTCAGCGGCCTTCGAGCTTGGCGGCGGCCCGCTGGATTATCTCCATGGCCCTGAGGTCCTCCGGCCTCTCGCCGGCGGGCAGCTCGGCGATCTGAGCCTCGAGCTTGTCGAGGGCCGTACGGTCCTGCGCATCGAGAGAGCGTTTGTCGAGAAGTGTGTTGCGCCGGGCGATCAGCTCGTCGTACTGGGGAGGCCGCGCCGTCTTCAGCCCGAACAGATCGCTGGTCAGCACCTGATCGACGCGCCAGCCGTGCACGGTCTCGACGTCGTTGTCGATGATCACGTGGTCGCCCTGACGCCGCAGCACGACGATGTTCTCGTTCTCCGAGGCCTGTACCACCAGCGGGCTGTGAGCAGTGACGACGAACTGCGTCGCGGGGAACCGCTCGGTCAAGTGGGAGCGCAGCTCGCGCTGCCACTTGGGATGGAGGTGGAGGTCCACCTCGTCGACCAGGACCACGGCAGGCTCCGCGAGAGGATTCGGGCTCTCGGGATGGAGTGCGAAGAGCCGGCTCGCCAGATCGACCGTCCAGGCGATCATCGCGCGGTAACCGAGACTGAGGTCGGAGATCGAGACCCAACCGTAAGGCGTTTTCACCTCGATGGCCGGCCTTGGGAAGCCGCGGAGAGGATCGCCGATACCAATCCGGATGTCTCTGACATCTGGCAGGAGATCGATCAGCACTGTCTTGACGCGTTCCAGGCGCCACTCAGCCTCCTTGGTAGCACTCCTGCTCCGCGCGTAATCCTCGGCGAGCAGCCACTCCTCCACGTCGATCAGACTCACGTCGTCCAGGAACAGGCTCGCAGAAGAGTCCCCTGGACTACGGGTCAGAGCCGCCGACCCCATCCGGCGAGTGGCGCCATAGCCATTGCATTGCAGCTCCAGGAGGCGGGAGCGCTCCGCAGAGCTCACCACGAGAGCCCGGCTTGTTACGGAGCTCGTGGGGACCACGACCTCTACGGTCTCGCGGGGCCGGTCGATCGGCCCCAGGGCGACATGGCCTCGGATCGAGGTCTCCCCGGGCTGACTCAGATCGCGATAGATGCGCCACCCGTCGCCGCCGCCGGTTGGCAGCTCGACGAGTGGCCTCTCCTCCTCCTGGATCAGTCGGACGAAATGGCGCCGGGGCTCGAGCGCCACCAGGCACTGGAGGAGGGTGGTCTTGCCGACCCCGTTGTCCCCCAGGATCACCGTCCACGGCGCGGGCCGGCCCTGAGCATCCGAGAGCCGGAGCGTCTGCTCCTCCGGCCCGAAGCAGCGGACGTTGCGGACCGTCAGATCGAGGAGATAGGCCGGTGGCGATTCGCTCTGGGATTGCATCGAACGGAAGTTCCTCGTTCCGAGTATATCCCTATTGGGTGCGCCAACTCGTCAGCGCACCCGCGCCCACCGCACCACTCTGGTCCCGCGGTAGGTGCGCACCACCTCCGCCTCGACCGAGCGCCGCTGGCCGGCGTAAGTACCGGTGGCTCGCACGAGATAGCGGTTCCCGCCGAGCTTCTCGACCTGGCTCGCGATCGCGCCCGCTCCGAACGCGTGCTCGCCCTTTCCGGGGAAGTCCTGGTCATAGGTGAGGTTGTACAGGGCTTCGGCCAGCGCCGCATCGGACAGGGCGCCGAGCTCCAGGGCCTGGGCTTCCTGGCGGACGAGCCGCATCCGGATCTGGAGCGCCGTGGCGAGGATCGCGAGAGAGATCGAGACCAGGACCAGCACCACGAGCGCGGCGAGCAGCGCGTATCCGTCCTCCCTGCGCCTCGCTCTCACCACCCCGCCTCCAACCCGCCGCCGCGCGGCGCGACCAGCAGGGACTCCTCGCGGACCTCGGTGAGCGGCCGGCGGGCGCCCGGCTCGACCACCAGAGGCGTCCGGCGCACGGCGCGCCGCCGGTAGGAGAGCTGGACGAAGAGCAGCCCGCCGCCGTCTGCGCAGGACCAGCTCTCGATCCCGCGCAGGACCGGGCCTTCCCCCAGCGGCCTCCCGTGGCCGTCCTCGACCCGCCGCGAGAGCATCCCCTCGTCGACGCGATAAACCACGGTCCCCGCGGGGTGCCCGGTGAGCCGGACCTCCTCCAGGGTCCCGTCCGGCCACCGGACGCAGGCCGCCTCCCGGGAAGCCTGGACGTCCGCGCGCAGCCGCGCCCGCACCAGAGGCATCGGAGACTCGACCATCTCGGCGGACGCGTCGGCGAGCTGCTGCGCCGTCTCCATGAGGAGCTGAGCCGCGAAGGCCACACCCACCATGAACAGAACCAGGGAGACCATCACCTCGACGAGCGTGAAGCCTCCACCGCGCCTCGAACGCGCCCCTCTCACGGGGCAGGCCTCCACAAGAGCGTCGTCACCGACCGGTCCCGGAGCTGCCCCTCGAGGAGATAGCGGGCGCTCACCTGGGCGCGATAGAGGCCGGGCGGATAGCCTTCGGGGGTGATCCGGATGGAGAGGACGATCCTCCGCGGGCCGGCCGGAGGCAGGTCCTGGGAGACGAGCGGCAGGGCTCCGGCACGCAGCGCCTCGAGCGTCGTCTCCAGACCGTGGATCGCCTCCCGCTGCACATCGAGCCGGCGGACGATCCGCGGGTGTTGGAGGACGAGGCCGAGCCCCAGCAGCAACGCCACGGTGAGGAGGGCGAGCGCGACCAGCGTCTCGACCAGCGTGAAGCCGCGCACGGCCCTCCTCTCTTTACTCCCGCACGAACAGATACTCCTGAATGCCGTGCCGGAGCAGGAACGAGCGGTCCACGTGGAAGCCGCTCATCAACTGGTTGATCTCCGCCGGCTGGAAGCGCGGACCGGGGCGCTCCAGGGCCGTGCGGCGGTCGTAGACGAGCTGCTCCGTCCCGTGGAAACGGAACCGGATCGGCTGCGCCGGGATCGATTTGTGGTACCAGATCAGCGCCAAGACCTGCGCGCCCGGCCGGCAGGCCTGCCGCAGGCGCGCCGTCAGGTGCGCCAGCTCCTTGCGCGTCAAGTAGTTGAACAGGTCCCAGGCGAAGACCACGTCGAACTGCGGACCGTTGGGGAGCGGGATCAGCTGCTCGAAGAACTCCGGTCCCAGCTGCTCCCCGTCCGCCGCCGACATCCTCGTCATGAAGAGGTCCTCGATCGACAGCCGGCAGCCGAACTCGGAGAGGTGCTCCACGTTCGAGCCGATGGCCGTGCCGAGGTCCAGGACGTTCGCCCTGGGTCCCCGCGCCAGGGCAGCGAAGACCGTGGGGAGAGCGAGGGAACGATGAATTTCGGGCTCGGTCCCGGCCTGGACCGGCGCCGCGATCGGATGCGCCGCCTCTCTGCGGGCGGTGCGGAACGAAAACCAGCTCATCCCGCCGCCTGCACCGCCACGGCTTCGGGCACCTTCGCCGGCCCCTGCGCCTGTCCCTGCGTTCCCGGAGCGTTCGACCGCCCCGAGTCCTTCGCCTCCATGTCGATGCTCCCCTTGAAGCGGGAGCCGTCTTCCAGCACCACCCGCGGCGCCGAAATGTTGCCGCGGATCGCGCCGGACTGGCGCAGGAGCGCCTGCTCATGCGCGAAGACGTTGCCGTCGACTTCCCCCTCCACGATCACCAGCCGGCCATAGACGTCGGCCTTCACTTTTCCGTTCTTGCCGATCGTCACATTGTTCTGCTTGAGATCGACTTTGCCTTCGACGCGGCCTTCGATCACCAGATCCTCGTCCCCGGTCAGGTCTCCCTTGATGAAGATCGAGGGGCCGATGGTGGCCCGCTCGCCCCGCCTCTGGGGCTCGGCAGATGTGGATGTCGGTGCGGGCGCTGTGGAAGGAGTCGTGGTTGCGGGTCGGGGCGCCGGGCTGAGCTCAGCGGGACGGTAGGTGGACGGTTCATCAGTCTTCTTCGGATTCCAAGCCATGGAGGGTCTCCTTACAACGTGGGTGCAAGGAGGTTAGGGGGCCGGAGAACGGAAGTCAAGGATAAAATAGCTTCGCGGCTATAAGACCCTCACCCCCGGCCCCTCTCCCACAAGTGGGAGAGGGGCCGGGGGTGAGGGTCACACCAGCCGTGCGTTCAGGCTGATCTCGACGCCGGCCAGGGCCTGGGAGACGGGGCAGCCTTCCTTGGCCTTGTTGGCGTGGTCCTGGAAGGTGCTCTCGTCGATGCCCGGGATCTCGGACTCGTTGTCGAGCTCGATGCGGGTGATCTTGAAACCCTCTCCGACCTTCTCCAGATGGACCTTGGCGGAGGTGGCCACGCGCTTCGGCGTGAAACCGGAGCGCCCCAGCCCGGCGGAGAGGGCCATCGAGAAGCAGCCGGCATGGGCGGCGCCGATCAGCTCCTCGGGATTGGTGCCCCCCGCCTCCTCGAAGCGGGAGCCGAACGAATAACGCCCCTCAAAGGCGCCGCTCCCGAGAGCGACGGTGCCGTGACCCTCCTTGAGACTCCCTTCCCAAACGGCGTTGGCTTTGCGAACCGGCATGGGCAGCTTCCCTCCTCTCGTCCTTACGGTTTCGGTTTGGCGTCGCGGAAGTCGAGCCGGGTGTCCCGCGGCAGCTCGCGCACTCCGGTGATCTGCACCGCCTCTCCCGGGTCCGCCGTCCAGTCGGCGTGGAGCTGGACTTCGACGACGTCGCCGGGCTCGATGCCCTGGAGCGAGACGCCTGCGGCGACCGGGAAGGGCATGGTCATGGTGTCCATGCCTTCGACCTTGCCGCTGTATCCCACCCAGTCGTCGATCGGCTCGTGGGTCAGGACCAGCCCGCCGCCCTGGCCCGGAAGCTGGCTCACCCGGGCGCGCACGGTGTAGGTATGGCCTTTGCTCTTCGTCTCGGTCCGGCCGGAGCAGCCGGCGGCGGCGAGCAGGGGGAGCAGAGCGAGGAGCGCCAGGCTCGTCTTCATCGCAGGCGGATCGTAGCATGTACCCTCACCCCGACCCTCTTCCGCTCTCAAGCTGCCACTCATCCGAGCTAGAATGAGAGCGTCGCCGAGCTTGGCGCCTGCGGAGGAGAGTATGCTGCACCATCTGACGATCGAATACGGAGACGACGTGCTCTTCAGCACAGGATTGACACGAAACGAGTTCGACAACGAGGCCCGCTTTCTCCTCGCAGCCAAGCTCTACGAGCTCGGCCGCCTCACGTCGGGACAGGCCGCGAAGCTCTGCGGCAAAGGGCGGGTCGATTTTCTCCTCTCACTACCCCGCATCGGCGTCTCCATTTCGAACCTTCGGCCGGAAGACGCCGAGGCCGAGCTGAGCTTCCTCCAGCGTGAGTGAGCGCATCGTCATCAACACAGGACCTTTGATCTCGCTGGCGCGAATCGGCTGTCTGGAGATCCTGGCTGGGTTGCCCTACGAGTTCGTCTGTCCCGAGCAGGTCCGGCGTGAGCTCGACGAAGGCGAGGCCACCGGCCATCCACGGGTGGTCCCCGAAGGGGTTGAGGTCGTCAACCTGGCCAAGCCGATTTCCCGAGTGAGCCTCGCGGCTCTCGATCCGGGCGAAGCCGCCGTCATCCAGCTTGCCGCCGAGCTGGGCATTCCCGTGGTCGCAATCGATGAATGGAAGGGGCGGCGGGCCGCCCTGGCGGCTGGACTCTCAGTCACAGGAAGCCTCGGACTCCTGGCCAAGGCAAAGATGCTGGGCCTCCTGACAAACCTCAAGCCTCTGCTCACCAAGGCGGTTACCGAGGGCATCCGGTATCACCCGGAGCTGATCCGCAGGGTCCTCGAAGCCGTCGGTGAAGAGCAAGCACAATAGGGAACGCGATGATCGGAGCATCAGATCCTCTTCTCAGAGGACGAACGCCAGAGGAGGGACGAGGATGAGCGATCTGGAAACCAGCGCCCTGAGCCTGGGCCGGTACGGTGAGGCGGTCGCGGCGCGGCTGCGCCAGTGGGATGGAGAGGATTTCAGCCGGCGCCTGTGGGCCCGGGATCACACGCTCTGGACGCCGGAGCCGGTCCCCGAGCTGACCGACCGGATGGGGTGGCTCGATCTGCCCGCGTCCATGCAGGGGGAGATCGACAGGCTGGAGCGCTTCGCCCTGGAGGCGCAGGGCGCCGGGATCGAGCGGGTCTTCGTCCTCGGGATGGGCGGATCGAGCCTCGCCCCCGAGGTCTTCGCGCACACCTTCGGCTCCCGCGCCGGCTTCCCGGAGCTGCGGGTCCTCGACACCACCCACCCCGACGCGGTTGAGCTCGCGAGCCAGGGCGTCGATCCCGCGAAGACCCTCTTCCTGGTGTCGAGCAAGTCCGGGGGCACCCTCGAGACCCTCTCGCTCTTCCGGTTCTACTGGCAGCTCTCGGGCGGGGCGGGCCGGCAGCTCGCGGCGATCACCGATCCCGGGACGTCGCTGGAGCGCCTGGCCCGCGAGCGCGGCTTCCGCACCGTGTTCAGCACCCCCGGGGAGGTGGGCGGGCGCTACAGCGCCTTCACGTTCTTCGGCCTGGTGCCGGCGGCGCTCCTCGGGGTGGACCTGCGTGGCCTCCTGGAGCGCGGGCGCGCGATGGCCGAGGCCTGCGGTCCGGAGGTGCCGGCCGCGCAGAGCCCCGGCCTCACCCTGGGCGCCGCCCTCGGCGAGCTCGCCCTCGCCGGCCGCGACAAGGTGACCTTCCTCACCACCCCGTCCCTGGCCTCGTTCCCGGACTGGATCGAGCAGCTGGTGGCCGAGAGCACGGGCAAGCACGGCAAGGGGATCGTGCCCGTGGTCCGCGAGCGCCCGGGCCGGACGGAGGTCTACGGCGACGACCGCGCCTTCGCCGCGTTGCTCCTCGACGGCGAGACGGAGGAGCTGGAGCCGCGGCTCGCCGCCCTGGAGGCGACCGGCCATCCGGTCCTGCGCTTCCGCCTCGGGAGCCGTCTCGACCTCGGCCGCGAGATCTTCCGCTGGGAGATCGCCACGGCCGCGGCCGGCGCGGTCCTCGGGATCAACCCGTTCGACCAGCCGGACGTACAGCTCGCCAAGGAGCTGGCCGCCCGCGCCATGAAGGAGCAGGCGAACGACCAGGCTCCAGAGGCGAGCCCGGCCACCGCCGCCGACGTCCAGAGCTGGCTCGCGGGGGTCCGGCCCGGCGACTACCTCGGCATCCAGGCCTACCTGGTGCCCGGCCGGGAGGACCTGCACGGCATCCAGGCGGCTCTCCGCGACCGCACCCGGTGCGCGGTGACCGCCGGCTACGGACCGCGCTTCCTCCATTCGACCGGCCAGCTCCACAAGGGGGGACCCGGGCGCTGCCGGTTCCTGCAGCTGGTGGACACGCCGGCGCAGACCGTGCCCGTGCCGGAGACCGACTACAGCTTCGCGAAGCTGATCCGCGCCCAGGCGGACGGCGACCGGCAGGCGCTCGAGCAGCGCGGGCGCGTGGTGCTGCGTCTCGATCTCGACGGCGACGTGCCCGGGGGGCTCGGCCGGCTCCGCGAGGCGCTGGGAGCGCGGTCGAGGGTCGAGGAGGAGGGCGACGAGACCCTGCCGCCGGAAGGAATCTGGCGGTGATCCTGGCGGGGGACGTCGGAGGGACGAAGACGAACATCGGTCTCTTCGAGGTCGTCCAGGGAGCGCCGCGGCTCGTCCGCACCGAGAGGTTCCACAGCACCGAGTACCCGGGGCTGGCCGCGCTGGTCGCGGCCTTCCTGGCGGAGCACCCGGGAGCGAGCATCGACTCCGCCTGCTTCGGGGTGCCCGGCCCGGTGCTGGAGAACCGGGCGAGCACGGCGAACCTGGCCTGGGAGATCGACGGCGGCCTGGTCGCCCGGGAGACGGGGCTCCCCAGGGTCGTCCTGATCAACGATCTGGTCGCCACCGCCGAGGGGATCCCGCTGCTGCGCGAGGACGAGACGGCCGTGCTCCAGCCCGGGGCGGCCGACGCGCCGGCCCGAGAGGGGAACCGCGTCCTCCTCGCCGCCGGCACGGGCCTGGGTATGTCGCTTCTGCCGCGGATCGGAGACCGCTGGATCCCGGTGCCTTCGGAGGGGGGGCACGCCGATTTCGCGCCGCGCAACGAGGAGGAGATCGGTCTCCTGCGCTATCTGCGCGAGCGCTTCGGCCGGGTGAGCGTCGAGCGGGTGCTCTCGGGGCCGGGCCTGGTCAACATCTACAGCTATCTGCGCGACGCCCACCACGCGCCGGAGACTCCGCTGGTGCGGGAGGCGCTCGGCCGCGGGGACGATCCCGCGAAGGTCATCGGCCAGGCCGGGCTCGCCTTCCCGGCGGACCGGCGGTGCGGTCTCTGCGCGCGAGCCCTGGAGATCTTCGCCGGAGTCTACGGCGCCGCGGCCGGGAACCTGGCCCTCATCGGGACCGCCACGGGAGGCGTCTGGCTCGGCGGCGGAATCGCCCCGAAGATCCTGCCGCGCCTGACCGACGGCCTGTTCCTCCAGACCTTCGTCGCCAAGGGTCGCTTCGTGCCCTTCCTGGAGCGCGTCGCCGTGCGGGTGATTCTCAACGACCGCACGGCGATGCTGGGCGCGGCCCGGGTGGCGCTGACAACGGTCTGAAATCGAACGGTATTCAAGGCATAGTGTCCGGGCTGCTTCTCACGAAGGTCCGGGACCAGCCCTACCCGTTGGCTTTCGAACGCGAACCGACCTGTCGAGCCCTACGCGGCGCGGGCTCTCCCAACTCCTCGCGAACGACCTGCCGAACGGCTTCGAGGATCGTCCGTTGATGCAGATGCGCGACAAGCGCGTCGTTGATCAGGGTCTGGTAGTTGCCTCCTCCAGCCTGATCGGCAAGCTTGCGGAAAGCCTCGATCACCTCACTGTCCAGACGGATGGAAATCTTGGTTTTGCCCGGCTCGGCCTTCACTACGGGTCCTCGCTTTGCCTGCGAGAAATCGATGTCCCGATAGGGCTCAGCGGCGACTTTTCGATGCCTTGGCAAAGCTGACTCCGTGTGCCTCGAGATTCGCTGCCGCCTTGGCAGGGTCCCACTCGAATCGCACCGGGTTAGTGTATAGACAAATTGTCCTCCAGGTCCAGATGCTCGTCCCCATGGCTCCGGGCGGTCGGCTGGCCTCGCCACAAGGCGGTCTCGGTGGGGAAGATCGCGGACGCGTTCGAGGCCGCCCTGGCGCAGCCGGTGGAGGACGAGTAGCAATGTCCCGCATCCCGACCCCGCTCACCTGGAGGCGCCGTAACTTCGTCGGCTTCGAACCTCTGGGGATGATCGACCGGCTCTACGCCGTCGCCGTCTCCGGGCTCGTCTCCGGTCCCTTCGCCATCTACAACTCGCCCCACGGGAGGGGGTTCGTCCTGATCCACCTGCCTTCCCAGGCGAAGATGATCGACCTGGACATGCAGAACGCCTGCAAGGACGCGGCGGAGAAGTTCGCCGCCCTGGACCTGAACTGGTGGACCTGCATCCCCGAGGAGGTCATCGGTCCGGACCTCCAGGAGATGCGGAACATCCACCTCCGCCTGAAGCCAACTCCCTGGATCGCCAGCGATTGGGGGAGGGGGGACCGGTGAACGGGCTCCTCCAGTGCTGTCAGCGCGGATACGAGCTTTGAACCCCTGGGGCCGGCGTCCTGCCGGCCCCGTCACCTTCCCCAAGGTCCTATAGTCCACGGCAGTCCGGCGAACGCGCTAGAATCTCTCCGCGAATGACCAAGAGCTTCGACGTCTTCCTGAGCCACAACAGCAAGGACAAGCCCGCCGTCCGCAAGCTTGCCGAGGCGCTTCGTTCCCGGGGACTGAAGGTCTGGCTGGACGAGTGGGAACTGGTCCCGGGCCGTCCCTGGCAGGAAGCCCTTGAAGAGGTCATCGAGACCACCGGGTCCTCCGCCGTGCTCGTTGGCAAGGATGGCCTTGGCCCCTGGCAAGATGAAGAGATGCGGGGTTGTCTCTCGGAATTCGTGAGCCGCAAGTTGCCGGTGATCCCCGTACTCCTGCCTGATGCTCCGGCTGTGCCCAACCTGCCTTTCTTCCTGAAGCGGTTCACCTGGGTAGACCTGAGAGGAGGACTGACTGAAGAAGGGATCGATCGACTCCAGTGGGGAATTACCGGCAGTAGGCCCGATCGCTCGAATACTACTTCCGCGGCGGCCCTGGATGTGGCCACGGCCGAGACGCAACTGGCAGCGGCCGAGGTGGGATCAGTGCCAACCATCGAATTGGAAGGCGCTGGAACGAATGGTCAGGCGACCCTGGTCGCACCAACTCGCAGAAATTATTTCAAGAACCTTTCTATCTCGAATCTTGGCATAATATTAGCCACAGTCTTGGCTGGGGTTTATGGGTACTTGTATGTAAATCAGAGGGTGCTGGGCGATAAGCCTGTTGATCCGTTGAAAATGAATAGTTCACCTGAAGGGCGCAATGCTCGCGAGCATCCTGTTGATTGGCTGTTTTTGATTGACACCTCACAGTCCATGGCTAAGATATTCGGTGACGTACAGAAGAGTCTCAAAAGTTTTGCCAGAACGACAAAGCGCGGGGATTCGGTAGCCATATATACCTTCGACAGCAAGGTAGTTCCAGGCCAGTCGATCCTTCTATTCAGCGAAAATGACAAGACGAGGTTAATAGAACAGATCGACGGTCTCGAGCCGAAGGGTCTGTTCACGCATACCGGAGAAGCAATCGATAGTGCGCTCGCGAGGCTGGAGGAGATGCGCCCGCCAGGGAGTGAATCGGATCGAAAAGCCTTCATGGTGCTTTATACGAATGGTATAGAGGACACGAGAGACGATCCCAAAGCCACTCGGATTGGGGATATTCAGATTCCGACGTATAAGAGAAGCTATTCTATCTTTGTTTGGCTCGGCAAGGACGTGCAGAAGTTCGAACAGTCCTCGCTCTCCACCTTTGCCTCAAGTCTCAGGGGCAAAGCGATGGTTCTTCAATATCCTGAGGCGAGAAATATCGATGGCCTGAAAGGGGAGTTGCAAGATGTCGCTGCCAAAGAGGCCAGAATAGTGCCGGACTCAACACGCTGAAGAGGTTCCTCTTCCACCTCTTCCCGCTCCCCGAACCACCAAGAAAGCACAGCTAGCCATTCCAGCCCTGTCTTTCGCTGGTGGCGCCTCCATCCCCGGCCAGGGGCTGGACCGATGAGGGCGGTTCGACGCTGGACTCGGGCCACGATATGGACCCGGACGGCTACTCGATGACCAGGAGCTCCAGCCCCCGAAACTGCCGAAATGCCGCATCGGTCGTCACCATTCGATATCGTCCAGCCAGAGCGAAGGCAGAGAGATAGGCGTCCATCCAGAGCTTCGGTGAGGCCGTCTCGCGCACTGCAAGCTCCTTCCACAAGGGCTCCACTCCTGCGGGCTCGTCTGCCCGGAAGGTGATCCGGTCATCGTCGAGAAGCGCTCCGTAGGCTGACCATGCCTGACGATTCGTCAGCGGCGGGTTTCCATATGCGCCGAGCACCGAGGCGTTGGTGAGGAGACGGAGAAAGGTCTGCTGGGTTGCGCGGCAAAAGAGAATCGACGCCGGCTCGTTGACGGTTTCCAACCACTTGCGCGCGGCAGTGTGATGGCTGTGCTTGGAGAGAGCCAGGGCCAGCCAGACGTTGCTATCGCAGAGGGTCACGGTGCGCCGCGGCCTCCTCTTCGAGCAAGACGTTCGCCACCCGCTCCGGAGTCATCTCCTCCCCCGGCCGGGCTTCATGAACGCACTCGACGAGCGGCAATTTGAGGCGTCTGTGGACCGTCGCCGGCCTGCCGTGCTCCTGGGTCAGGCCGCGCCTCAGGAGGTCGGCAACTGTTTCCTCGAGCCTCCTGTTCTCCTGGACAGCGCGGATCTTCACCTCGCGGACCAGATCCTCGGGCAGGTCGAGCGTCGTCTTCATGGGGCTAGCATACCAGCAAGCTGCGCCAGCAACGGGGCAGCCCGAGGTGGCATGCAGCCCCCCTTGAAAAAGGCAGGGACCGGCCAGCTCCAAAATCTCCAGAAGCCGCCGTAGATCCCGGGACAACGTCACGCCGTCCCGCAATCTGCAGCGACTTTCCGGATCTACCGCGCCGTCAGCTCACTTCAGGTGCTTCGCCAGGAACGCCGTCGTCCTCCCCCAGGCGTCCTTGGCCGCGGCGGGGTTGTAGTTGCCTCCCGAGGCGTTGGCGAAGGCGTGGTTCGCGTCTTCATAGATGTGGACCTCGACGTTCTTGCCGAGCCCCTTCATCGCCGCCTCGAAGGCGTGGACGCTCTCCGGTGCCCGGCGCAGGAGCCGCCGGGCTTTGGATTTTCGGCGGCGAAAATCGCGACCTGCCGGAGAAGTATCTGCCGAGCTTCGAAAAGCTATCCCCCCCGCCCCGCCCGCTCCACGTCCGCTTTGGCCTTCTGAGCCAATTCCAGAGTGGCAGCCTCCCGCCGGGCGGCCTCGCAGAAGAGACGGAGCGAGCCGAGGGCTTCGCGACGGATGCCTTTCGCCTGGAAGATCCGCTCCAGCGACACGGCGAGCTTCTTCACCGCGGCGGTGTTTCCCTGCTTCAACCAGTAGAGTGCCAGGTCCAGGCCCGCCAGGGCCGCATCGTAGGGGAGCGGCGGCTCGCAGCGGAGGAAATCGTCGCAGACCCTGTCCAGAATCACGATCGCTTCCTCCGTCCGCCCCAGACCGGCTTCCACGCGCGCGGTGAGCCAGCGGGTCCTCAAACGAGCCAGCGCCCCGAGCTGGTCCGCCAGCCCTTGGATTTCCGGCACCAGACCCTCCGCCTGGCCGGCTTTCCCCAGGTTGCACAGGCAGACGGCCGTGTTGAACCGCAGGCACCATAGATCGCGCGGCGTCCCGGCCGCCAAAACGTGCGGCTCCGCTTCGTGCAGGGTCGCGAGGGAGCGCTCGTGGTCTTCCATCTGCTCGAGCGTGGCCGCCTTGTTGAGGAGGATCGGCCCTCTTCTCTCTACAGGACTGAGCGAGAACGCCTCGTCGTGTAGAGCGAGCGCTTCAGGAAACCGCCTCTCCTCCCGGCATAACGAGGCTTCGCGGTCCGGCAAACGGCCCTCGTCCAGCAGCGGGGGGTCGCTTGGCGACAACGCGTCCCGCAGCTTGCGCGCCTGATCGAAGGCGGCTCGCGCCGGTTTGAGATCGTTGCAGACGCGGAGGGCGTTGCCCAGGTAGGGCAGGGCAAGAAGGGCCTCGACGCGGGCGCGCCAGCTCGCGGTGCCCCGGATCTTCCGGGCGACCTCCAGGGCGTGCCGGGCAAGCTCCAGGGCCTCCGCCGGCGCATCCGCCGCCGCGGCCTCGCTCTCGAAGGCGAAGCGCTCGACGAGGCTCCAGATACGGAACGCCGCCGATTCCCGGACGAGGCGGGCGCGCTGCTTGCGGTCGAGCCGGCTGAGACGCTGCCACAGCACGTCGGCCCGATCGCGGTCTTCCGGCCGCGGCCTCCCCGTGCCCTCCCATAGCTCGGGCGCCGGCTCCACGAAGAGGAGCGCACCGGCCTCTTCGATCGCCTCCAGGACGGCTCCGGCGACCTCCGCGGCGAACGGCTCACCCGGTGCGGCGGCTGGCTCGCCGGCGA
>Ga0137375_10003298_pt1 | contig 19203 bp, 20 predicted proteins | sample SagtaG_24_FD_104936 | JGI IMG/M metagenome (GOLD analysis project Ga0137375, IMG submission 104936) | Vadose zone soil microbial communities from Sagehorn Ranch, Mendocino, California, USA - Sage1_R_113_16 metaG | ecosystem: Environmental > Terrestrial > Soil > Vadose zone | place: USA...
TGGCCCCGGGTACCCGCCAGGCGTGTGCGACCGCGGTGGCGTGGTTGAGGATCGCCAGGTACGCGACGCTGACCTGCACCGAGCGCGGGTTGTCGCCCTCGTGGTCGACCACCTGCATCAGGTCGCACAGGCTCTTGTACGCCCGCCGGTCCGGGTTCCACGCAACGTTCCACCACCGGCGCGGCACGGGCCCGATTACCTCCCGCCACCCGCTGGTGGCACCCTGCGCATCGAGGGTGCGCACCAGCAGGTGGTAGTCGTGGCGGACCGGGGTGGGGCAAAAGAAGTGGTACTGCGGCAGCAGACCCAGCGGGTCCCACCGCCAGAGAACCGCGAGCCTCGGCCAGCGCGCCGACAACTGCACCAGTGTCGACAGCAGTAGCCAGATCGACAGCAGCACGGCCAGCGCGACGGCCCAGGCGTCCATCTACGCGGTCAGTGCGGCCTGGCGTGCGGCGAGCAGGTCCGCGACGCTCGCGTCGGTTGGCAGCCGATCGAGCAGACCCCGGTCGACGCGGGCGAGCACACCCGCGTCGGCGGACCGACCGCTGCCGCCGCTGCCGCCGCTCATGGTGACGCTGGCGCTCATCGACGCGCCCTGCTGGCCGTAGCCGAGCACGACACGGTCCACCACCGGGTCCGTGCCGAGCACACCGGCCACGTCGAGCGCCTGCCGGTCGAGCTGTTTCACCGTCATGATGATCTCCGCTTCTCGCGTGGAGCCGGACAATTGCCAACCGCACTCTGACAGCGACACCTCACCCAACGCGATCATCCGCTGACCTGCTTCTGACCCACTACGCCGCCAACATCGCCGACACACAGGCCCACACGTCGGCCGGGCAAGGAAGATGGAGCGTATGAGCGACGCGGCCATGTTCCTGTACGACGGGGACTGCGCCTTCTGCACCAGGTGCGCCAGCCTCCTCCAGCGCCACATGCACACGCCGGCGCGGATCGTCGCCTGGCAGGCCATCGACCTGGCCAGCCTCGCAGTGACCGAGGCTGACTGCGCCGCCGCAGTGCAGTGGGTCGTCGCCGGGCAGGTCGCCGCCGGCCCGGCCGCGTTCGCGAGCCTGCTGCGCAGCGCAACCAGAAGCCGCGGCCTGGGCTGGCGCCTCGCCGGCCGTGTCCTCGCTACCCGGCCCGTCCTGGCCGTCGCGTGGCCCGCCTACCGCTTCGTGGCTCGCCACCGCCACCAGATGCCCGGCGGCACAGCCAGATGCGCGCTCCCACACTCACTGGGCAGCTGACCGGCCGTCGGCGCGCTGTGCCCGCTCACCTGAACGGTCATGGCCTCCTCACCAGGAGGTTCTTCGGAGACGAGGGCCGCAATGAGGTCCGACCCGCTGCCGGGCCGCCCGCCGCAGCACGGACCCGACTTCTGCTCTCACTCGGTTCGCGGTGACCAGCTCCCAGTAGCGCGTACGTCGTGTCGTCACGCCGCCGCAGGTAGCCGTGGTACGTCAGTGTACGGACCAGGTAGTACACGGGTGGCCAGGTGAGTACCACACCGCCGCGCGATCTGCTGGACGCGCAACCCGTCCGGGCCAGAGGCCCCACGACCTCCATGATCCGCATAGCGCAGCCGACACTGCGGACACAGAGGGTAGTCCGAAGGCTCCGCGGCCGGATCGCGTACCACCACTACAGTGCCGACTCCAGTCTGGCCACGGCGTGCTTATCCGTCCTTCGCGGGGGTGGGGCCGGCAGGGGTCGTGGCCCTGGGGGGACTCGCGGGGGGACTCGCGGGCGACCCCTGCCGGCCCGTGGGGGGAGGAATGCTTGTTACGGCAGCGCCGTCACGGGTTCACCGCGCGCCTCGGGTGGCGCCGCACAGCCCGTCCCATCGCGGTCGGTCCCCCGTTTGTGGGATCCTTGTGCGGGTAGAGGGTGGGGTGGCCGGTGTCTTCGCTGTGCAGCCCTGCACAGCGGTTGGCAGATTCGCCCGCGACCACGGCACCCACGTGCAGACCAGGCACAGCGCCGTTCCGGGCGCCATCGGCAGGATCGGCCGCCCCGTGTCGTCTCGCATGCGCGCCAGCCGCGCGGCGATGACCTCGGGTGAATGCCGGTCCGCCGCCACCGGACTACGCCTCTTTGATCTCGTAATCCTTGACCGTCTCGGCCACGAACCCGCTCTTGAAACGGACCTTGTAGCCGTCACCGGTCTCCCCGATGATCTGTCCCTCGTCGCCGCGCCACGCCGCTCCGTTGCTGCGCTGGATCGACGTGGCCTCGACTTTGATCTTCTGACCTGTGCGGTACTGGCCCACTGGTTCCTCCTTCATGTGTCTCCTGGTCATGTGCATCAATCCGTCGCGGACGCCGGGTCGTCCCGGCGACCGTTCACGCTCGCCCTGACCGTCCTCACCGACACGGAACCGGGCGGTGGCCTGTTCGGTGCGGACCACGACCCAGGCGAGTTCCCCGGCCATGCTGGGAGGTAGATGTGGGGCGGCGGACGTGTGGAAGCCGGCGAAGTACGGCACGCGGGCGATGAACGCCCGGCGTGCGTGCCAGTACGCGGCCGGGTTGGGCGCGCGGGCCGCGCGGCGCAGGACGCACCGCAGGCTGACGATCTTGTCTGCGGCGCTGACGTACAGGGTCCACTGGTCCTGGGTTGTTGTCATGTCCGGGACGGGACGTTGATCGAGCGCGATGTGTTCGCGTTCCAGCCCTCGCACGACGTGCGTGACTCGGGTACCGAACCGGGCGGTCAGGGTCCCGTCGAGGTCGATGTACTTGGGCGCGTACTCCGGACAGTTGTGCAGGAGCGCCGCCGCGACCATCTCCGGGACCGCGTTGGGCACGTGCTGGCCGAGCACCAGCGCCACCTTGACCGCGTGGCCCAGCGCGGGCGCGCTGTCGATGATGTGCCCAGCGCACCAGTCCCGGGCCAGGTCGAGGGCGTCGGCCACCACGGGGTGGCGCGGGCGGGACAAGAGCGTCAACGTGGATGTCTCCCTAACTGCCGATTGAACTAGCTCCGATCGCGGGAGCCGGGCGTAGCTGCGACCTGCGCGGAAACGGAGCCGGGATGCCCGGACCGGTAGGGGTCGATTCGGTTGTAGCGGCACCGCCACAGCGCGGTGTCGCTGCCGATCTTGTAGACGAGAAGATCCTCGATGGTCTCGCCGTGCCGTTGGTGTTCCCAGCGTGGCGCGACGAAGCGGCGATCGATGAGTTCGTACCGGTCGGCCAGGTGCTTCTCCACCCGATCGAGCGGGAAAAGGGGATGGGTGTCCGTGATCACATACGGGGACATCAGGCCGGCAAGGTACGACTCCGGGGCCTGCATGTACTCAAGCACGGCGGCGAGAACGATCAGGTCATAGGCGTGGGTGTCCGGCTCGTCGACAACCGTGAACCCCTGCTCGGCCAGCCGCGCCGCGTAAACGGATGCTGTTTCGAGACAGTCCACCGGCGCAATACGTACGAGACGGCGGGTGAGGTGGCCCTCCGCCGCACCGACCTCAAGGATTCGTCGCGGTCGAACCGCTGCCGCCAGATGGGCGATCAGCCTGTGCCGCTCGACCTCGTAGGGACTGGTGCCAAAGCCCCAGACGTCTTCGTACTTGCTGCCGAGGTATTGGTGGTAGTCGCCGAAGTTGGCGATGCCCCAGTAGAAGATGTCCACGGCTGCGCGGCTGAGTCGGGCGAACCGTTCGTGGCTGGCTATCTCGTATGTGGTGGCAAGCTGCCCGTATTCCTGCCAGTAGATGGTTCCCATCACGTGTTGCTTGAGCTGGTACTCGTCGGGCGTCAGTTCGTGGACGAGTCTCGGGTACTGGTTCCAGGCGACGGAGAGCACGTCGTCGAACACGTGGTGGACTGCGAAGCTGACGTCCTGATGGTGCGGGTGCTGGTTGACCTCGCCGTTGGGGCTGTGGGTAAACACTAGGTCGTACCCCACAGGGGCGAACTGTTGAAGATCGGCGACAAGCCGGGCAGTGTCGAGACGGTGGCCGCCACGTCGGCGGGGATCGTCGGCGTGTCCGAGGATGTAGAGGTTGGCTACGCCCTGGGCGGCGGCGGCTTGCTCGATCTCGGCTTGCCGACGCCTCTGAGTCTCGTCGTCCCAGCCACACGTTACACAGATGACGTCGGTGCGGTATCGGGCCAATACGGAGGCGAACCACAACGTTTCGTCGTCGGGGTGGGCGCAGACGACGAGGGCACGGCGAGCGGTGCTGTCATTCGATGAAGTCGACACAGAAGCTCCTGCCGATGCGCTGAGTCATGCGCGCGATCTCGTCGTCTGACGGGTGGGTATAGGTCTCCCCGCCGGGTGGCTGGGGCATCGGGCTCAGCTCGCCGCGTAGGTAGGCGGTGACAGTCTCCGCGACCATGGGCACCGCCTGGAGGACGTTGAGGTGGTGTGCCTCCTGGGGTGTGAGCCGGTCGTCGGGTACGTGCGCGACGCGTGTGGCGAGCACCGGTCCGGTGTCGACGCCTTCGTTGATGAGGTGTACCGAGCATCCGATCAGATCGGGTCGGTGCTGGTACATGGCCCAGAACTCGGAGTAGGGACCGCGGTAGTACGGCAGCAGGCCGCTGTGGAAGTTGACCAACCTTCCGCGGAACTTCGCTACGACGGACGGCTTGATGATGCGGCTGCCGGCCACGACGATCAGCCGGATGTTCTCGTCCTCCCAGCGAACGCCGGCGCTGTTGATGTCATCGATGTAATGGACGCCCAGACCCCCATGTCGGGCGGTGCGTTCGAGGCTGTGGTAGCGGCGGGGTTGGCCGTTGGCGTTGTACCGCAGGGCGTTGATCCCGTAGCGGACGCGGGAACGGATGAACGAGCGCCTTCCCCACCATGGTCGCTGGATCACCAGGTGAGTGAGACCAACTCCGGCGTCGAGTAGACCGTTCAGCAGGGCTGACCCCTCCCAGAAGTAGGAGGTCAGGAAGACCACGCTGCCTGGTTGGCCGGGGAACGCCGCTTGGTCATCGACTATGCAGACCACGGTGACGTGCCTCCAGGAATGTGTTGTGGGGCGGATTTGGTTGGCGGGACTGTCGGTCCGGTGGCGCATAATGACCGCCGCGGACAACCCGAGGACGGATGATGCGAATGACCGAGCCGACAGAACCTGGGTACGACGGCGCGATCCCGGCGCAGACCGGCGCGATCCGGCGCGTTGCCATCGGTAGTGACCACGTCGGCCTGGCCTTGAAGGCGGCCTTGGCTGTCGCCTGCCGTAAGGCTGGGTACGAAGTTCTTGACGTGGGCGTTCACGAGACGGGTCGGGTCGACTACAACGATGTGGCGGTCGACGTGGTCCGCGTGCTGGCCTCCGACAAGGCCGACGCCGGCATCCTCGTTTGCGGGACGGGTGCGGGTATGCAGATCACGGCCAACCGCTATCCGCAGATCCGGGCGGTCGCGGTCAACGACCTTTACACGGCTTACTTCGCCCGCTCCCACAACGACGCGAACGTGGCTTGCCTTGGTGCGCGGCTGGTCGCACCGGAGTTGGCTATCGCGATCGTGGCTCGGTTCCTGGGGACACCGTTCGAGGGCGGCCGGCACCAGCGGCGGGTGGACAAGCTGTCCGAGCCGCCGACGGTCGGCGCCTCGTAGGTCGTGCGGCGTGAGGGAGGGATGGCCGGCGGTTGTCCTGTGCATCGCTGGCTCAGTCCTCCGGATCGATGAGCACGACGTGGCGCATAACCCGGCCCGCGGGCCAGCTATCGAGCAGCCGGCCGGCTTCGGGCAGAGTGCCAGTACGGATTGGATAGCGGGCGAGGTCGATCGGCACGTTCGCGGCAGCCCGCACGCAGCGGCCCATGTCGGGCGATGTACGAGGTACCACGTTGCGGACGTTGACGCTGCGAAGGTGCCATTGGTCGAGCAGGGCCGCCGCCAGTCGGTGGCCGGCACGGTGGTGGGCGACGAGCAGTAGCGCGGCTCCGGCGGGCAGTGTTGTCGTCAGCTCCCAGAGCGCATCTTCACTGCCGGTGCACTCGTACGCGGCGCCCGCTTCGGCGATCGCCTTCCGCAGGTCGGGCGAGTCCGGTTCGAGCACCTGAACACCTGCGGCACTGGCGAGTTCGAGTCGGTCCGGGTGGGTGTCGGTGCCGATGACGGGCCGGCCGGTGATGGCAAGCAGCGCGGCGATCAGTTGCCCGAGCAGGCCCAGGCCGAAGACTACGGCCGGGGAATCGTCCTTGGATGGGTCCTGCTCGCACGCGTTGACCGCGCATGCCAGTGGCTCGACGAGGGCCAGGTGCGGCCCGGTACCGGGAATGGGTGAGAGCTGCCATGCGGGCACCCGCATGTGCCGGGCGAGTCCGTGGTTGCCCATGCCAGCCACGCGGGTACCCGCTGGCCACGGCGACTGGTCGTTGGACTCGACGACCGTGCCGACGACTTCGTGTCCGAGGACGTCCGGCAGCTTGCGCGGTATCTCACCGGCCCAGATACCGACATCGCGCTGGCACAGGGCGCATGCCTCGATGTTCACCGTGACCTCACCGGGCGGTAGAGGCCAGCGACGGATCTCGCCGGTCCGGCGTCCGGTGACCACGAAGGCGTCGGTGGAGTCCATGAGAACAGCTCCTTGTCTACGGGAAAACGCGTTCGAGATAGGCCGCAACGCCGTCCTCCGCACACGGTTCGGTGACGGCGTCAGCGGCGGCGAGCGCGGCTGGATGCCCGTCCGCCACAGCGACGCCGTGCCCCGCCCATCGCAACATCGGTACGTCGTTCGGCATGTCGCCGAACGCGAGAACATCCGCTTGCCCTACGCCCAGGCGAGCCGCCAGCCAGTCAAGCCCGGTGGCCTTGGAGACACCGGCTGCCATGGCCTCGACCAGATCCGGCAGGCCAGAGTCGACAACGCTGAGATGCGAGCCCATGACCTCGGCGACGACGGCTCGCCATGCCGCGTCCGGTTTGCCGACCGACCTGATGAGCAGCTTGCTGACCGGACGGGCGATCAGATCATGTGTGGCGACGGTTCGCGTCGGGCGAGCAAGAGCACCAACCGCTCGCGGGAAGCCGGCCTCGTGAAGCAGCTCGGTGCCCCGCTCTACCGCGGCGACAGCGTCGGGGACCGCTCGACGGAGTCGGGCCAGCACGGCGGACAACGCCGCTGGAGGTATCGGTCGTTGCGCAAGAACCTCTCCATCACCATCGACGACCGTCGCCCCGTTGGCGCAAATCGCCAGCCCGGTAAGGCCGAGACGGCGGGCCGTCGGTAGCCACGACCCGATTGCCCTGCCGGTGGCGATGACGAATGGCACGCCACGGGCGGGCAGGCGTTCGAGCGCCGTGCGGGAACGCTCGGACAGTGTGTGGTCGTGCCCCAGGAGTGTTCCGTCGAGATCGCACGCCACCAAACGTGGTGACCATGCAGGTGGCGGTGGCGTTGCGGCCGCAGAGTCCAGTGGCATCGCGCCGCTCATCCCGTAGCCACCTCGCGAGGCGAACGGGGGTACATCAGCACCGCCGTGGTGGCGACGCCCAGCGACTCGGAGACCTGTCGTGCCGGTAGGTAGTAGCGGTCGCACTGGCCGCTGAGCAATACGGTCGCCGATGTACCTGGGGGCAGCTCGTCACCGGTGGGATAGGCGACGCTGGACAGCATGAACACCTCGTGGATTGTGTACGGGTGACCGTCGATGAGGACGGGCCAACGGCCGGCCGCCTGGGGCGGCAGCCCGTCGGCGTACCCCACGCCAAGGCGAACGGGCGTACCTTCTGGCGGCGAGCCGCTCTGGTAGCCAACGGCCCGGGTTGGCTCGTAGGCACTGGCGCTCGCCTGCCATGCCCATGCCGGAGTCACGCCGACTCCGTCACCGGCGTGGAGGGCACGGGGCATGATGCCGTAGAGCGGGCGTCCAACCCGGACCCAAGCGGCCGGCGTCGGACGATGCCACCGCAGGACATCACTACCACCAACGTGAACAATCGCGTCTGGGCAACGACGACGCAGCCGGGTCAGCGTGGTGTACGCGTCCCGCACGGCAGCCTTGGACGGGTTCGCTGGCAGATGACCCGCGAGCCCAACGACCCTGATCATCGGGCGGCCGAGTAGCGCGGAGAGTGTCTCGTCCGCCTGATCCGCCGGCACGCCGCCGCGTCCGACACCGAAGTCAATCTCGACATGGATGCGCAGCCGGCTTCCCGTCACGCCACGTGCCGCGAGGTGGCCTATCTCGACTTGGCCGACCAGCCACTCGGCCTCGATGCCGGTACTGGGAAGACCAAGACCTTCAGAGTCGAGGACGATGAGGCGTACGTTCAGCCCGGCGGCCCGTACCCGGGCGGCCTCCACGATCGAGCCGACCGCCATCAAGCGGATGCCCGCCGAGGTCAACACTGCGGCGCATGTCACGAGACCCAGTCCGTACCCATCGCCCTTGATCACCGCGATTATCTGGGGACCGTACACGCGCCTGAGCACCTCGGCGTTGTGTCGTAGGCGGTCGGGATAGACACGCACCGCGCCGCCACGCGGCGTCGGCTCGCCAGCGGGATCTACCCGCTGGCCGAGGTTCGGGTATGGGGCCGGTGCCATCATCGTGCCGCGGCCGACTCGACTGCCGATGCGGTGAAGGCTCGCCACGCATCCTCAGCAGGTCCCTCGCCCGCACCGTTCGCGGCGCCCCGCGCGGCTACCGATATCGCCCCGAGCAGACCGAAGACGTGGAACAGTTCGATGCCAAGGTGCGACACGCGCACGACGCGCCCGGCCAACGGCCCGAGACCGGAACCGATCTGGACGCCGGACACCTCGCGCACGGTCGCGACGAGTTCGTCGGCAGCGATGCCCGAAGGCGGCTCGGCGGCGGTAACGGGAGCCACCTCCACCGCTCCGCTGGGCCATACGGTGAATCCACAGGCGGACAGTCCCGCGCGCACGGCGCGGCCGATGGCGGCGCGACGTGCTTGAGCCTGCGCCAGCGGTGCGCGCCGGGTAAGCGCCTCCAAAGCGGCGTGCAGACCAGCCATGACGCTGACCGGGGGTGTCCACAGGGACTCGGCCGGGTCGCGCAGGAACGCTCGACGCACCCGTCCCCAGTCGCCCGCCAGCGTGGCGGGCGGCGCGACGGTGCGGGCGCGCTCCCAGGCGCGCGGCGTGATGGCCAGGATCCCGACTCCGGGCGTTCCTCCGATGCCCTTGTGGCTGCTGGTGACCACGACGTCCAGGCCGTGGTGGTCCATGTTGATCGGCAGTACGCCCGCGCTGGACACGGCGTCGACGACGCACAGCGTCCGACGGGCACGACACAGGTCGGCCAGGGTCGCGAGGTCGTTGACGCGTCCGGTCGAGGTCTCATGGTGGACGGCGAGCAGCGCCGTAGTAGGTGTTCGCAGCGCCCGATCGATCTGCTTGATGGGTAGTGGTTCGCTGTAGTCGGCTCGGACGTGAACCGTGTCGAGGTCGAGGCGATGGCACAGCTCGGCCAGGCGCTCACCGAAGTACCCGTTGGTGGCGACCACGACCCGGTCGCCGGACCGGCAGATGTTCTGGACGGCCATCTCCAGCGTGGCCGTGCCGGACCCGCAAACGGAATAGACGTCGCTGGTGGTACCGAGGATCTGGGCGAGCATGGCGGTGATGTCCCGCAACATTTGGCCGTACTCCTCGCCGCGGTGGTAGATCGGCGAGGCGGCTTGCGCCATGAGAACGGCGGGGTCGACGGTGATCGGTCCGGGAACGAACAGGGGGATCATGACACCGGCACCCCTATCCCCTCGTTCGGCGGTGCAAGGTCAACCCCGAGCATGCCGGCCAGCTCGACCACGGCTTGAGGTCCGGCCGGGTCGGTGCCGCCGTCTAATACCGCGCGGGCGAGGTCTTCCAGCTCGGCGGTCGCGGTGGGGAAGTCGAGGTCGTCGTCGATCGCCGTGGAGACGCGTTCGATCCAGGGACGTGGGTCCGGCCCGCCGGGGGCTTTGACGGCCGCGAGCAGAATCTCCAGGAGTCGCTCGCCGGCGGCGATGTCCCGATCGCGCCATTCGAAGCCTGCCGTGTACCGGTACAGCCGCAGCACGGCGAGACGGATCGCGCGTGGGTCGTTGCGGGCGAGTAGATCGCGGGCGAGCACGATGTTGCCCAGCGACTTCGACATCTTCTCGCCCCGGTAGCGCACGAACTCGCAGTGATGCCAGGTGCGTACGAATGGTTCGGCCTGCAACGCCAGTGTCTGCGCCTGTTCGCACTCGTGGTGCGGGAAGATCAGGTCGATGCCGCCGCCGTGCAGGTCGATGGTCGTGCCGAGAAGGGTTCGTGCCATGGCGCTACAGCCGATGTGCCAGCCGGGCATGCCGGGGCCGTACGGGCTCCGGATCGCCGGCTCGCCGTCGCGGGACGGCCGCCACAGCACGAAGTCGAACCTGTTGCGCTTCCGCGGGTTGTCGGGGTCGCCGCCACGCTCCCGCGCGTAATGGCGGCGCAAGTCCTCCGGGTAGCTAGAGAGCGTGCCAAAGACGTCGCTTCGTGCGGTGTTGAAGTACACCGTTCCGTCGAGTCGGTACGCGTAGCCCGCGGCGTCGAGTTCGGCGATGAACGCGAGCGTTTCGTCGATCATCTCGGATACTCGTGGCTCGGCGTCCGGCCGCAGCATGGCGAGTTGGTCCATGTCGCGGCGGAACTGGGCGATCTCGGCCTCGACCAGCTCCGAGTACGGCACTCCGAGTTGGCGGGCTTTCGGCGCGATGGGGTCGTCGAGGTCGGTGATGTTGCGTACGAGCCGGGTGTGGTAGCCGAGCTGGCGCAGTCGTCGTACCAGGATGTCGTAGGTGAGGAAGGTCGCGACGTGGCCGAGGTGGCTGGCGTCGTACGGGGTGACACCGCAGACGTAGATCTTCACGTCCTGGCCGGTCGGTCGGAACTCGATCGGGCTCGATCCACCTGCACTGCTTAGTTTGATCACTACTTGCGCTCCCGTTCGGTCGTCACCTCGGTCTATTCAGAGCCCGGCCGTGATGTCGCGTGCGGCGGTGCAGGCCGCCATCAGATCGCTGATCTTGGTGGGATCGTATGCCTGGCCGCCGTCGCCAGGCTGGTACATGCGTTGGGGAGCGATGTGGGCCTCGATGAGCAGCCCGTCGACGCCGAACGCGGCGGCGGCGAGCGCTACCCGGGCGACCGCGTCGACACGGCCCGCACTGTGGCTAGGGTCGAATACGACCGGCAGGCCGGTGCGTTCGCGGACGGCAAGCACCGCACCGAGGTCCGGCATGAACCGCAGCGAGTTGTCGAAGGAGCTGATCCCACGGGCGCACAGGATGACAGCCGGGTTGCCATGGGCGACGATGAACTCGGCAGCCCGCAGCCACTCCTCGACCGGCGTGCGGTAGCCGCGTTTGAGGAGCACGGGCCGCCCGGCGCCGCCCAGCTCCTTCAGGAGCGCCTGGTTGGTCATGTTCCGGGTGCCGACCTGTAGGCAGTCCGCGACTTCGGCCATCAACCCGACATCTCTCGGGTCGAGTACCTCGGTGACCACGGGGAGCCCGACCGCCGCCTTCAACTCGGGCAGCAGCTTAACGCCTGGACCCTGCTTGCCCTGGAAGTTGTAGGGGCTCGTGCGCGGCTTGAAGATCCCGATCCGCAGGGCATGCGCCCCCTGCTGACGCACGGCCAGTCCGGTGGCTACCGCGTCCTCGAAGGATTCGAGCGCACACGGGCCGGCGGCGCACCACAGCGGACCGCGGCCAACAGGAACGTCGCCGACGTTGACCGTCGAGGGTGTGACGCCGTTGGCACGATCCACGAACCAGTACCCCCGGGCGTTGGTCGAATGCCTGCCGACCACGATCGCGGCATCGACGTCGGGTACGCGTGCCTCGTCGCCGCTGACGGCCACGAAGCGTCGGCCGCCAATCGATACGGGCCACGCGGCGACGTCGTCACCAGTGGCAAGGGAGTCGCACAGCGCGGCGACCGCTCCAGCGTCCGCGTCCTTGTCGACCTCGATGATCATGTCGGTACCTTCTCCGTTCGAGTCGTTGCGTGTCTGGGTATCCGGCGGCTGATCGCTTCCTGGAAGACAGCGAGCAGGTCGGCGGCCATACGGTCGACGTGGTAATGGCTACGGGCGACGCTGCGGGCCGCGGTGCCCAGAAGGTCGCGCAGCGTCGAGTCGGCTGCTATTTCGACAAGGCGGGAGGACCACGCGGCTTCGTCGAGGGCGGCTAGCCCGGCGTGCTGAAGGATCGGCACTGTCACGCCAGTCGCCAGATGGTCGACGTGCGTGTGCTTGCCGAACCCGGTGTTGCTGATGACACACAGACCCAGGCCCATCGCCTCCAGCTCGGCTACGCCGAACGTTTCGACCAGTGCGGGATTGCAGAAGATGTCCCCGCGCCGAAGTTCATCGACAACCAGCGGGCGCGGTAGCGCGCCGAGGAAGCTGATCGCCGGATGCTGGTACCGGCTCATCGCGTCGGCGAGACGCGCACCGTCTCCCACGACCCGCAGTCGCAACCGATGCTCTAGCTCGGCAGCCGCCACGAAAGCGTCGAGAAACGGACGCCAGCCGCGTTCGCTGCTGATGCGACCGAGGTAGTGCACCGTCACCGTTCTGGCGTCGGGCGCCGCTCCCGCACCGCCGGTGAACCGGTCGATGGCGTGCCAATCGAGGCGGTGCGGGACAACCCTCAACTTGTCCGAGTAGCCGGGAAAGTAGTGCGCGGCCAGGTCGCGGGCCGTCGCGCTCGGCACAACAACAATGTCGGACGTGCCGAAACACCGCTCCTCGGCCGCCTGAAACACCGCGTCGTCCGGTCGCGCCCGCCAGCCGGACAGCGCCGAGTAGTGCCGGTCCACAACGTGTGCCGTCGTCACCACCGGACAGCCAAACCGGGCGCCGAGCGCGTTCGCGACCGACTGGGTGGTCCAGCCATCGTTGTGCACGACGTCGACTCGCCATCGGCCCAGCGGCCAGCCATCGGCAAGCCAGCCGACGGTGGCCGCGTTCCACGCCTCGACATCGCCTGGCGTGGCGAACATCTCGCCCGGCCGGCCCGGCGGTAGTAGATGCCGGACGGTCAGCTCGGTAGGCGCCTCGACGAGCTGTAGCCCGCCGGTCGCGGACACGTCGGTCGCGCGGTCGGCACGGCCGGGCGTGAGCACGGCAACCTCGTGGCCCGCCCGGTCAAGAGCCGCGAGCAAGTCGTCGTTAACCGTGCCCGAGCCGTACCGGGTGCGGCGGGGTGGATAGTCCAAACAGACGTGCAGGATCCTCATGGCCGCCCCTTGCTGACCCTGCCGCTTGTGGCGTCTACCAGTTCGCCTGCCGCGCTGGCGTCGTCGCGATCGCAGGCGGAGCAGACGAGGTCGTGGCGAACCTGGTCGCGGAGCGACAGCGCCAGGTCTCGCCATGGCGGAGGTAGCGCCTTCGCGTCCTGCTCGTTGAGACCGGCCACTTCATCGAACCCGCCGGGCATCAGGTAGTTGGTGAGGTCGTACACCTCGGGGCCGAACTGCTCTGCATACCGCTCGGTGATCTCGTCGGCGACGGTTCGGGCTCGCAGTTGCCGGTTCGCACTGACGTGCGCGCTATAGAAGCGGTAGGCACAGGCTGGCACCCCGCCGGGCAGGCGAGGCCGGAGGCTTATCCAGAGGGTTTCGAGTACCCCGACACGCCGGTAGAACTCCGGCTCCGTGAACGCCGACACCCGCATGGCCTCGTCCAACAGCCTGATGTCCTCGGCAGTCGCGAGGCCATACCGGCTCAGCCCGGCCAAGCGCCACTTGCGGTGGGGTACGAACCGGCTCCCGAGGGCGTAGAACAATTCGATGATCTCGTCAACCGCGGCGGCGAGAATGTAGTGACCGGCCGCGATGTCACCGCGAAGCACCATCCGCTCCGGTGCCCGCCGGATGTCCCACTCCAGCCGGCTGGCGAGCCGGATCAGTCGATCCAGCCGTTCGGAATCGTCCATCTGGGTCTTGTCCCTGATGAGCCGGCCGACGCGGCCGTAGCGGTCATAGGCGACCTGGGCCGTGTACGCGTGGGCCTCCCGCATCGCGTCGTCCCACACGGTGCGGGGATCCGCGTCGTACTCGATAACCCGCTGGTGAAGATTGACTTCGACCATGCCCCAGCGCAGCGGCACGTGGAACGAGAAGTTCCCCAGCCATGTCGGTAGTCGATCGGCCAACAGGCGGCGGGTGGCACGGGGATCCGGTCGCCACTCGTGGGACCGCATCCCGGCACGCACCCAGACGGTGAGGTCGATGTCCGACAGCTCGTCGAAGGTGACGCGCTGGCCGGTGGCCGCCATGCTGGACAGCACAGCGACACCCTCGACGTCCTGTCGCCGGACGAGTCGGGCCAGGAACGGGCCGAGGACTTCTCGGGCTTCGGCGATCAGCTCGGCCGCCTTCGATGTCGTCATGCCCGCCGGTCCGCGGCCAGGGTTGAGCGACGCAGCGCTGCCACTGTCTGGTCGATCCCTGCCTCGTACGGTGGTGGGCCCTCGTACTCGATGACCCACTGGCCGGCGAAGCCGACCCGACGCAGCTCGCCGATCGCCCAGGCAAGCGGGATGGTCGTCTCCACCCCGTGGGCGTCGAAGTGGTAGCTCTTGACGTGAACGTGGTTGGTGAGCGGGGCCAGACGCCGGATGGCGAACCGGCGGGCATCGGCCGGGAGGTTGCCGAAGTCAAGGCAGACCCCGAACGATCCGTCGGGGTACCGATCGCACAGGTCTTCGAGGAACGCCGGGTCGTTGGACAGGCCGCCGTGTGTCTCGACCGCCAACGCCACGCCGACTCGCCTGGCGTGCGGAACCACCTCATCGAAGGCTTCGAGGATCTGGCGTCGAGCGGTGGCGTCGACGCGCTGCCACCCCGTCCACGCGCGGGCAAGGCGGCAGCCGAATGACGCCGCGATGGTCAGCCACCGGATCAGGTGGTCGACGTTGTCGGCGACCGAGGCCCGACCACCGGTGAAGTCGTTCCGCAGCGCGATCGAGGGCATCGCGAGGTCACGGTCACGCAGTGCCTCGCGAACCTCGGCCGGGTCCCGCACCGATCGATCACACAGCTCCACGGACCGGAAGCCGAGGCTCACTGCCGCGTCCAGGAACTCCGCGGTGGTCTTCGCTCCCGTCTTCAGCTCGTCGCCGAAGCAGACGACGGCGAGCGAGACATCCGTCTCTAGCTGACATCGAAGGTCTTGGTTCGTGGGCATCGCCTACTCCTCTTCCAGCCGACGTGTCGGCACCGTCGCAAGTGCGCCGAACAAGGCCGTCGGGCTTTTGTTAGATATGTGACGTTCTGTGTTGCTTCGGCGCGGGGCAGGGGGCCTATCATGGGGCGTCGGTCGCCGCCTGGCCGTCCGGCCGCCTGTACCGGCTGGGCATATCGCGGCATCCACCGTTACGACGCGCAGGGATATCCATGTCCACCACTCATCCAGGAGGGACCGTGACGACCGGGCACCCGCTTCGGCTGTACAACTCGCTTGGCCGCCGGTTGGAGAAGTTCGCCCCTACCGGAGACGAGGTCGGCATGTACAGTTGCGGCCCGACCGTCTACGGGTTTCCCCACTTGGGCAACATGCGGGCCTACGTGTTCGCAGACACCCTGCGCCGGGCACTGCGCTGGAAAGGTCTGCCCGTCCGGCACATCATCAACATCACTGACGTGGGTCACGCGGTGGCGGAAACGGAACTGGGCGAGGACAAGCTCGAAGTCGCGGCCGCGAGGGAACGCCGCTCGGTCGAGGACATCGCAGCCTTCTACACCCGCGCGTTCTTCGACGACATGGCCGCGTTGAACATCCTGCCGGCGCACGAGTACCCCCGAGCGACCGCATACGTCGACCAAATGATCGACTTCGCCCGAAGGCTCGATGAGCGCGGCTACACCTACCTCATCCCGTCCGGGCTGTACTTCGACACCGCCAAGATGCCCGACTACGGCTCGCTTGCCTTGATCGACGTGTCCGGCCAGCGTGAAGGTGCCCGCGTCGAACAAGTCGCCGGCCGACGGAACAAGACGGACTTCGCGCTCTGGCGTACCGAGGAGCCCGGCCGCGTCCGGGCGATGCGGTGGAAATCGCCGTGGGGCTGGGGCGCACCCGGATGGCACCTGGAATGCTCCGTGATGAGCATGGCGCTGCTCAGTCCCCACTTCGACATCCACACCGGCGGCGTGGACCACCGAGAACTGCACCACGTCAACGAGATCGCCCAGAGCGAGGCGTACCTCGGAGACGGAAAGCCCTGGGTGCGGTACTGGCTGCACAACGAGTTCCTGCAAATGGGCGCCCAGAAAATGGCAAAGTCCGCAGGTGGCGCACCCAAGCTGGCCGACCTCATCGACGCCGGATACCACCCGATGGCGTACCGGCTCTTCCTGCTCGGCGGCCACTACCGCAGCCAACTGGACTTCACGACCGCGGCCGTCGAGGGCGCGCAAGCCACCCTTCAGCGCCTGATCACCCGCATCCAATCGCTGCGCCCGCTGCCCCAGGTCGACAGCCTCAGCCAGGTCACAAGCCTGATCGGCGGGAACGACCCGACAGCGACACGGCTGCTCGACCAGATCGATGCCGCGATCACCGCCGACCTCAACACACCCCAGATCCTCGCCGCCCTGCAGGATGGGCTTCGCGATCCTGAGATCACCGACGAAGGCCGGCGCGCCGTCGTCGCCACATGCGATGTGCTGCTCGGCCTTCGACTGGCCACCCTTGAGCCCGCCGACGTCCGGCCCGACCGAGACGCCAGCGACCTTGCCCCTGAGGAGCGCGCCACCATCGAACGGCTCATCGCCGAGCGAACCAGCGCCCGACAGCGGCGCGATTGGACGAAGGCCGACCAAATACGTAACGAGCTGGAAAGGCTCGGCGTCCAGGTCACCGATACACCCGATGGGCCGGTATGGACTCTTCGATAGCAGCCGTCGTTGTTGGCCTGTGCTTCGGACCAGCATCATCCTGACGACAGTCACGGTTGCCACCGATTTGCCGCTCGATCATCCAGGGTTGGAGGGCGAGGAGACGCGTCCTGGCAGTTGGCGCAGCATTGGATATCCGTCAATCGAGCCCGAGACCGCGCTCGACGCGACACGTTCGCTTCCGGACTCAGTGACGAGGGTGGGTTGGAAACGATCACGCCCATTCCCGCCACGCCTCCTGTGTGCGAGCCCTCTTCGCCCACCCCGCGTACAGGCACTTCCACTGCTCACCGCACTCGGAGCATCGGCGGGGTGGAAGGCTGATGAGCGGAAACGTCCGTCGCAACGCCACGGCAGGCCCGTCAGGTCGGTGAGCACGCAACAGCCGGCTGGCGTGTGCGAGCCGACGCCATCGTGGCCAGGTGATCTCTCCGAGACCAGGCACCGTCTCACGGATGGAATCCGTGTCGGTCATCTGCTCTTCGGCGCCGATACGAACGCGATGTGACATGGTCGGGACGCGCCAGCCCGTCGTAGCGGACTCGGTCGAGGCGCCGCAGGTTGTCATCTCGCCTCCTCCAGCCCACTGATTCCCACGTAAGGCCCGATACACGACCGGCCCATGTCGCACCCATCGATGGATCGCTTGTCGTACGTCCACGATCACGGACAGTCCAACCACGGGGAACGCCGACTAGCGGGGAGAGTTAGGGGGAGACTTAGCGGGCGACCAGCCCGTGAGCAGCCACTTCACAATGTTTGCGGGAATCGATGGGTGCTGGCGCCGCAGTTTGGGCGTTACGCTCGCGGCACTGTCCCCTATGCCGGAGGTGCGTCCGGTGATCAGCCCCTACGTGCGCCGCCGCCGGCTGGCAACGGAACTGCTTCGGCTCCGCGAAGACCACGGCTACTCGGCGGACAAGCTCGCCAAGGCGATCGGCGTCGCCCGCCAGCGCATCAGCAGGGTCGAGAACGGCCACGTCCGACCCGACCTCGACGAGATCATGCGGATCCTCGACGTGCTCAACGTCGGCCAGAAGCGGTGGGACCAGATCATGACCATCGCCCGGGAGGCCCAAGAGCGCGGCTGGTGGGAGAAGTTCGCCGACGAAATGGGACCACGCCAAGCGCTATACGCCAACCTCGAAGCCGGCGCCCGCACCATCAACGAGTACCAGATGACGTTCCTGCCGGGTCTGCTCCAGATCCCCGCGTTCACCGAAGCCAGAGCACGAGCAGACCGGGCCGCCTACACCGAACACTTCGACCCCGCCCGCGCCTTGGAGGCCCGCGCCGCACGGCAACGCCTGCTGGAGCGCCCCGGCGGCCCCACCTACGAGGTGATCATCGATGAACTCGCGGTCCGCCGCTTTGCTGCGCCCCCACCCGTTGTTGCCGCGCAGCTTCGGCACCTCGTCGAGGTTGGCAAGAACCGTAAGAAGGTCACCATCCGAGTTCTCCCCCTGGTCGCGCCCATCTTCGGGCACGCAGTGCCAAGATCGGCTTTCTTCACTTACCGTTACCCCGACCCTGGGGATCCGGTCGTCGTCGCCGTCGATACCGTGACCTCGGACCTCGTCCTCACCAACTCCGTCGACGTGGGTCGCTACCTGACCTTGTACGAGCGCCTCCAGGAAGCCGCGCTCACGCCCCCGGACAGTCTTGACTTCCTCGCCGCCGTGGCGCAGGAATTGCCGCACGAGACAGAGAAAGAACCGTGATGGAAGCCAGCACGTTCACCAACTGGCGCAAGTCCCGCCGCAGCAGCGGCGGAGACAACTGCGTGGAAGTCGCCTTCGCTGCCGACGGCAGCGTCGGCGTACGGGACTCCAAGAACCCCACCGGCCCCGTCCTCACCTTCACCCCAGCCGAGTGGGAAGCCTTCACCGGCGGCGTCTGCGACGGCGAGTTCGACATCAATATCGACTAACGCGCACAGCCAACCCGGGCGGGGGCGAACGAACATACGCTGCACCGGCAGCGCGTAACAGCCCCCGCCCATGCCCAGCATCGAGCTGAAATTTCCGCATCGTGTATCCGTCCTGCTGCGCTACCATGCTGGTCCAACCATTGGTACTGCCTGGTCGGGCCGGGCGCCGTTGGAGCGGGTCGGGTGTCTCTGGTTGGGGAGGTTGAGCGCGTGAGCGAGCGCCGCAAGCCGCCGAACCACCTGCTTCGGGAGGCCCGGCGGCGCCTGCCCTCCCCATCCGGCTCCGGGCGGCCAATGTCACGACAGGAGCTAGCCGACGGGGTCAACGCCTACCTGGCCAGCAAGGACGACGAGCGCTATCAGCGTGAGGCGACCCTCGACGCCAACCACATCGGCAAA
>Ga0137375_10003309_pt1 | contig 19186 bp, 10 predicted proteins | sample SagtaG_24_FD_104936 | JGI IMG/M metagenome (GOLD analysis project Ga0137375, IMG submission 104936) | Vadose zone soil microbial communities from Sagehorn Ranch, Mendocino, California, USA - Sage1_R_113_16 metaG | ecosystem: Environmental > Terrestrial > Soil > Vadose zone | place: USA...
CCGCTGGGCTGGGCGGACGGGGCGATCGCAGCGATGCGTGCGAAGGATCAGGCGCAGGCGAAGAAGCTCCTGGCGGAGGCTTCGAGGCTGGCCGCGGCGGACTCTCGGGTGCTCGCGCTGGAGGGGACGTTGCGCGAGCTCGAAGGGGACTCCGCGGGAGCAGTCGAGGCGTTCGAGAAGGCCGCCGCCATCAATTCGAAGGATCTCCCCTCGCGCTGGAGCGCGGCGCGGCTCGCCGGCGAGACTCCGGCCGGCCGCGAGCGTTCAATCCGCAACATCGAGGCCGCTCTCGAGCAGTCGCCGGCGAATCTCTTTCTCCTGGCGCGCCTTTGCGAGAAACGGCGCGAGGAGAGGAACCGGCCGGCCGCCCTGTCGGCCTGCGACCGTATGGGCCGCGCGATCGAATCCGGCGACGCGAAGCTCGAGAGATATCTCGGAGAGGCGAAGACCGCTCTCCAGTCGGGAGATGAGGAGGCTGGGTCGCTCAAGTACAGAATGGTCGAGAATCTCCAGCGCGCGGCCCCTCGCTTCCAGCAAGCCCGCCATGACGTGGAGCCGGGAGTCGTCGGCCTGCCGCTCGAGGAGTGGTCCCCGGCGCTCGCGGCAAGCCTTCGGGCGCGGCCGCCCGCGATCCCAGTCCGTTTCTCCGAAAGACCCGTCCCCGGCTTGTCGGGCCAGCGGGGTCTGACCGCGGTCAGGGCAGCAGGGAAGGACGGCCGCGACCTCGTCTTCGCGGGTCAGCGGGGACTCGTCCTTGCCGCCGCGCAGTCGGGATATCAGGCGGAAACGCCGCTTCCCGGCTCGGCCTCGGGCGGAGTCGTGGTCGCCGACGTGACGAACTCGGGAGAACTCGATCTCGTGACGCCGGGAAGGCTCTGGGTTCGGGGCAAGGAGGGCTGGCGGAAAACGGAGATCGCCTCGGGAGACCGCGTCCTGCCGCTCGACTACGACTCCGACGGTGATCTCGACCTCTATGTGTCCTCCCGGTCGGGCGATCGCCTTCTCCGCAACAACCTCGACGGCACCTGGACCGACGTCACCGCCCCGGCGCTGCCTGCCGGCGTGGCATCCCGATGGGCAGCCGCGGCGGACTTCGATCGCGACGGAGATCCGGACCTCGTCCTCGCATCGAGCGGCGGCGGACTCCTGCTGCTCGACAACCTGCGCGGCGGCCGCATCGCGGAAAAACCGGCGGGTCTGCCTCGAACCGGCGGGTTCCTCTCCGTGACGGCTGGCGACCTGAACGCCGACGGGCGGCCGGATCTCGTCTGGACTACGGAGAGCCGCGCGTTCGTGGCGTTGAACCGGGGCGATGGGGCCTTCCTGCCGGCGATGGAGCTTGCGGCGGGAGGAACTCCCCTTCTCTTCGACTACGACAACGACGGGCACCTGGACCTCTTCCTCGCGGGACTGACAGGCTCCGCGCTCTTTCGCAACGACGGCGCGGGCGCCGTCGCGCGGGTCGAATGGACTTTCCCCGCCGCGCTCGACGCCGAGGCAGTGGACTTCGGCGGCGATGGAGACCTGGATCTCGTGCTGGTCACGGCGGGCGGGGGAGCGGCGCTCCTGGAGAACCAGGGGGGCAACGCAAACGGCTGGCTCGACGTCGCGCTCGAAGGCCTTCCCACGGGTTCCGCCAAGGTCAACCGGTTCGGGTACGGCTCGGAAGTCGAGATCAAGTCCGGACAGCTTTATGCCATGCGGACCGTTTCCCGCCCCATTACGCACCTGGGTCTTGGCGCCAGCCGGAAGGCGGAGGTCCTGCGCGTCCTCTGGACCAATGGGATCCCCCAGAATCGACTCTCGCCGCCGGTCAAGACGCTCGTGAAGGAAGTGCAGCAGTTGAAGGGCTCCTGCCCGTTCGTTTACGCCTACGACGGAAAGGCCTGGCACTTCGTCACCGACGCGCTCGGACGAAGCCCGGCGGGGCTCCTCTACGACGGCGTTCATCAGGCGCCCGCCGACACTCGCGAATGGCTCGTCATACCGGGGTGGATGCTGCGCCCCTCCGGCGGCAGGCTGCTGGTGGATTTCACCGAAGAGCTGTGGGAGGCCGCCTACTTCGACTTCGCGGAGCTTCGCGCCGTAGACCATCCTGCCGGCGTCGAGCTGGTCGCCAACGAGAAGATGGTCCCCCCGCCCTTTCCGCAGAAGGCTCTCTTCACCGTCTCGCGTCCCTTTACGCCGAGGGCGACAGACGAGCATAGCCGCGACCGAACCGAAGAGATCGCGCGCGCCGACGGCATTTATCTCGCAGGCTTCACGCCGACCCGCTACCAGGGGATTGTCGCTCCGCACGGTCTCGTGCTCGATCTACCGCGGGCGCGCCATGGAAAGAGGGTCATGCTGTATCTCACGGGCTGGGTCTTCTATGCCGACACTTCGATCAACGTCTCGCTCTCGCAGGGCCATGCCCTGACGCCTCTGCCGCCGGTGCTCGAGGTCCCCGACGCGAGCGGCCGGTGGACGGTTGCGATTCCCGCAATGGGCTATCCAGCCGGCAAGACCAAGACCATGCCCGCCGATCTGTCGGGCCTGCTCAACCGGCGCGACCCGCGGGTCCGCATCCGGACGAACCTCGAGATCTCCTGGGACCGTATCTTCTACACGGTGGACGAAGACCCGGCGCCGCTCCGATCGACGCCGGCGCCCTTGGTGTCGGCCGAACTCTTCTTCCGCGGCTTCTCGCGGATGACGCGCGAGACGCCCGGCGGGCCGCAGGTCTTCGTGCACGACGAGGTCGAGACCGCGCCGCGCTGGGCCGACATGGCCGGCCTCTACACGCGCTTCGGCGGTGTGCGCGATCTGCTGCAGGCGGCCGACGACCGCTACGTCGTCATGAAGGGAGGGGACGCCGTGCGCCTGGAGTTCGACGCGGTGGCGCTGCCCCCGCTCGCTCCGGGCTGGGCCCGCGACTACGTCCTCGTGCTCGACGGCTGGGACAAGGACGCCGACAAGAACACGGTCGCCGGCCAGACCGTCGGACCGCTGCCCTTCCACGGCATGGACGACGCGCGCTATGGAGAGCCTCAACGATTCCCCGACGACAAAGCGCACCGTCGGTTTCGCACCGAGTGGCTGACGCGCTGCGGGGGCCCCGAGGAGTTCGTGGACGCGCTTCGATCGGCAACAAAGTGAAATCCCTCTCCCTCGAGGGGAGAGGGTAAGGGTGAGGGGTTCAGAAGCAAATGATGCGAGGCTGCAAAGAGCAACGGGAGAATTCGGGACGCCCCTCACCCCAACCCTCTCCCGCCGGGAGAGGGAGCAGACGGAGCTGCCAAAGGAGTCTCTTCGGGGCGGGGATACTCGCTCTGCTCGTGGCTTGCGCGACGACGGTGGCCAACTCATCAGGCGGCAAGGGCGTGTTTCGGGACATCACAAAGGCGTCGGGAGTCCACTTCCGTATCGGGTCGGACATGAGGCGGCTGAAGTTGATCCCGACGATGATCGGCGGCTGCGCCTTCGGGGACTATGACGGCGACGGCCTGCCGGATCTCTACGTGACCAATTCGATTCCGCGCTGGGGAAAGAAGAACGAGAAGAGCTGCGGCCGGCTCTATCGCAACAGGGGCGGCTCGCGCTTCGAGGACGTGACCGCGCGGGCGGGCATTCGCGCCTGCGGCCTGGGGATGGGAGCGTTCTGGGTGGATCTGGACGGCGATGGGAGGCTCGATCTGTATCTGACCAACGTCGGCCCGAACACGATGTACTGGAATCGGGGCGACGGGACTTTCGAGGAGGGTAAGGGTACAGGCCTCGAAGACGCGCTCTTCTCCGTCGGAGCGGCGTTTCTCGATTACGACGGCGACGGGCACCTGGACGTCGTCGTCGCCAACTACCTCGACTCGACGCCGGAGTGGGAGGCGCGGCAGCCTCAGTTCGAGCTGCGCGTCCCCGAGGACTACGTCGGCCAGCCCCCCCGGCTCTACCGCAATCTCGGCGGCCGGCGCTTCGAGGACGTGACGCAGAGGGCGGGCCTCCAGATGAACCCGATGGACACGAAGACGCTGGGGGTCGCGGCGCTCGACTACGACGGGGATGGGAGGCCCGATCTCTTCTTCGTCAACGATCGCGTCGGCAACCGTCTCTTCCGCAACCGCGGAGATGGGACCTTCGAGGAGACGACGGCCGAGACAGGCGCGGGCGTGCTCGGCGAGCGCGCGCGGGCGGGCATGGGGATCGCTGTCGGCGATCCGACCGGAGATGGTCGGCCTGCCCTCTTCGTGACGAACTTCGGCGGGGAGCCCAACAGCCTGTATCGCAATGTCCGAGGGGTGCTCTTCGAGGACGCGGGGGAGACGTCCCGAGCGGGGCCGGTCGGACTTCCGTTCGTGCGCTGGGGCACTCACTTCGCCGACTTCGACAACGACGGCTGGCCTGACCTCTACGCCGTCGGCGGTCATCTGGCACCGCGGATCGTCCGCATGGTCGGGCACTACAGGAGCAGGAAGGCAACCTACCTCGAGGCGGGGGATCCGGGCTACGCGCAGAAGACGGTCCTGCTCCACAACCTCGGCGGCGGCCGCTTCGAGGAATGGAAGACGGGCGGCGATCTCGCGATGCTTCGGATGTCGGGACGCGGCAGCGCGGTTGCGGACATCGACAACGACGGAGACCTCGACCTCTTCATCGTGGACCTGGCGGGACCGTCCCGCCTCTTCGAGAACGTGATCGGGAACCGCAAGAGCTGGATCCGCATCGAGCCGCTCACGGGCAAAGACGGAAGGACGGCTCTGGGGACGAAGGTGAAGGTCAGCGTCGGCCGCCGCTCGCAGACCAAGGAGTTCTTCGTCTCCCCGTCCTACGCCTCGGGCACGCTGACCGACCTCCACTTCGGGCTGGGAGACGCTGAGCGGGTAGAGGAGATCGTCGTCACCTGGCCGGGCGGCCGCAGGCAGGACTTTCGCGACGTGCCCGCCCGGAAGATCTACCGGCTCCGTCCGGGAGGTCCACTGGAGACGCGGTAGCTACGAAGAAGGAGTCGCGTCGCCTCCCGAAGGAGAAGCGCCCGGTCGGGTCTTGCCGGCGGTTTCGTCCGACGCCGACAGGATGGAGATCGCGCCCTTTCGTCCCCCCGCGGCTGTGGTCCGCGACGAGACCACTCCGAGGACCTCCGTCGATTGGCCCGTGATCATGATGTCGCCGGCCTCCGCGCCTGCGTCGGCGGTGATTCTCGAGCCCTTTTCAGTCCTGACCCGGCCGGTCACGAAGACCGAGACGTTGCCGCCGCTCCCGTTGTTCCGGTTGCTCGCGGAGATGAGCGCTCCGGAAGCGGCGCCTTGAGGCCCACGCATCCGGAAGTCTCCCGCCACGGCAACCTCGATCGGACTCCCGTCCATGACACCGTTCTCGGCCAGAATGGCGCTGCCCGCCTTCATCTCGAAATTTCCTCCGACGGCGATGCGGATCGGGCACGGCTCGGCAGGCGCCGAAGAGCCGGAGGAGTCGCACGTGATGGCCCCGCCGCGCGCGAGCGTCAAGTTTCCGCCGACGGTGAAGATGCCGTTGCGCGACCCGTCCGCGTCCTGCGCCGATCCGTCCAGGCTTGCGAGATTCTCGCGCGTGCTGATCGTGAGATTGGACGCGGCGAAGATGCGCTGGCTGACCACGAAGAGAACACATTCCGCCAGAGTCGCGGCAAGAATCCACTGCCAGTGTTTCTTGAGATGGGCCATGAGCGTGCTCAAGATTGGGTCAAACCGCCCCGGCTGTAAATTGGACTTTAGTCCAAGAGCGTGACTGTGTCTTGAGACGTCAGGGCTTTGCTTGGCCCTCGGTCAGCACGGAATTCGTGCCGCCCGGAAGATCGCGGTAGGCCTCGACATGGCCGTCGGGCCAGCGGATCTCGAGCCTGTCGATCTTGGCGGCGGAGCCGAGCCCGTAGGTCAGGGTTTTTTCGGGAGCCGAGAGATAGGACTGGCCGCCCGAGACTTGTTGCGCGATCGTCCGTGCGCCGATCGTCGCAAGGACACGCGCCCCGACCGCGTCGCGGCTGGACCTGCCGGTCCCGACGAGCCGGACTCGGACGCTCTGCCTGGAGCGGTCGAGGTGGTTCACGAAGATCCGCGCGGGGCCGCCGTTCTGGACCACAACGACGTCGAGGTCTCCGTCGCCGTCCAGGTCCGCGAAGGCGGCACCCCGCGCCACCAGCGGCAGCGCCAGACCTTCCGCCGCCGCGACGGCGAAGCGGTTCTCTCCCCGGTTCAAGTACAGGATCGGAGCCTGTCTGTAGGCCACGTCCTTCTGGACTTGCTGCACGGTCGGCTCGACGTGGCCGTTGGCCAGGAAGAGGTCGAGGCGGCCGTCCAGGTCCGCGTCGAAGAAGAAGAGTCCGAAGGTCAGCGACAGCAGCGAGGTCGGCCCCACGCCGCTTCGCGGAGACTCGTCCAGGAACACGTCGCCGGCCTCGGTCCAGTAGAGGGACTTCAATTCGTTGGAGAAGTTCCCGATCGCGAGCGCTGTCCCCTTGCCGTTCTTCGTGTCGGCCCAGGCCACTCCCATTGCGCCGCGCGAGCGGCCGGCTTCGTCCACGGCGACGCCCGCCTCGACCGCGACGTCTTCGAAGGTTCCGTCCCCGTTGTTCCGGTAGAGGTTGTTGGGGGCCGTGTCGTTGGCGACGAGGAAGTCCACCCGGCCGTCGCCGTTGAAATCCCAGGGAGCCACTCCGAGCGCCTTCTGGTTGGTGTTCCAGACTCCCGCCTTCTTCGTGACGTCCTCGAATCGGCCGCGGCCCAGGTTGCGGTAGAGGTGCGACGAAGTTCCGGGATAGCGCTCGGGCGTGCAGTAGGACTTGCTCCTGCCGTCGAGCGAGCAGAAGAGGTCTTTCTTCGGCGACCAGTCCACGTAGCGGCAGACGAAGAGGTCGAGCAGGCCATCGCCGTCGTAGTCGAACCACGCGGCGGAAGTCCCCCAGCCCGAGTCGGCGACGCCGGCCTTTACGGCGGCCTCCTCGAAGCGGCCGCCCAGGTTGTGGAAGAGGTAGTCGCGGTTGAGCGCCGTTACGAAGACATCGTCCCTGCCGTCGTTGTCGTAATCGCCGACCGCTGCACCCATGCCGTAGAAGACCCTTTCCAGACCCGCCTCGCGGGTCGCGTCGCGGAAATGCGGCAGGCCGTCGGAGCCAGGTCCTTCGTTGCGGTAGAGCGCGAGGGAGGACTTCATCTGCCTGCTCCGCGGATCGCCGGGCCAGTAGCAGCCCGAGACGAAGAGGAGGTCGGGCTTTCCGTCGCCGTCGTAGTCGATGACCCCGACGCCGCCCCCCATCGTCTCAGGCATCCATTTCTTGCCGCGGGCGCCGGTGACGTGGGTGAAGCGGATCCCCATCGCCTCCGCCTTCTCTTCGAAGCGCACGGCCGGCACCGGCGTGGGCGCCGGAGGGATCGCCGGCGCGGGCTTGATGGCTTCCTTCCTCCGGCACGCGGCGAGGAGGGCCGCGGTGAGGACGAGTCCTGCGAGCGCAAGCGTTCTGTTCGATCTCAATGGAGCGGATCCTTCGCTTCGCTCAGGATGACAGGTGTCGGGTTAAGGTGCTGAGTAGGGCCTGGGGCCCGCGCCGGGCTGACCGGCGGAGGGCCTGGATGGACGGCGCTCGTCGCGGGCTTCCCGGATGATCGGCGGGTGCGCGCGGGTCAGGTAGCCCATGTCCGTCAGGTATCCTTTCGGGCCGATCGAAGAGACCCACGAGGGCGCGGGAGCGGGGGGCGGCTGTGCCTCGGCGTGGACGTGGATCGGCAGCGACTCCCGATTGTCCCAGGGGTTGTCGCGGCGGTAGTCGGCGGCGAGGGCGCGCCCGGTCTCGTCCTCCTTGTATCTGCGGTATTCGGCTTCATGGAAGGCCGCCTTCGAGCGGTCCCCCAGCGCGCGGTAAACGCGCATCAAGTTGTAGTGGGCATTCAAGTCCTCGGAGTCGATCGCGAGGGTCTTCTGGTAGGCCTCGATGGCCCGGGGATAGCGACCGGCAAGCCACTCGATGGAACCGAGATTGTTCCAGGCCACGCGGTCGAGAGGGAACTTCGAGAGGACGTCCTGAAGGTCTCTCTCGGCATCGTCGAGTCGCCCCTCGTCCTTGGCGACGATCGAGCGGAAGAACGCCGTCTTCCCCCAACCCGGCCGCCGGCGCTCCGCCTCCATGAGCGACCGCTTGGCGTCCTCGAGGCGTCCCTCGGAGATCTCGGCCCGCGCCCGGTTCAACGGGCCGTCCGGCTTGTCCGGCGCGAGCTCCGCCACGCGCGTCCAGGCCCGCGCCGCGCCGCGCAGGTCTCCCTGCAGGAAGAGGCCGATGCCGTAGTCGTTCCAGCGCAGCCACGGTTTGTCGGGGTTGCCACGTTTGGGACTCGGGACTCGGAACTCGGAGCCCGGGGGGCTCGCCTGGTTCGAGTCCCGCGTCCCGTGTCCCGAGTCCCGGCTTACGGGGAGCGTGACGGTGTCCTTGGCAAGGGTGGTCACGGGGAGAGAGAGGGAGGAGGCTCCGAGGGAGAAGGTGGTGTAGTCGCGGGAGAACTTGCGGTAGTGGACTCCGGCGGAGAGCATGATCGCGCCCTTCGCGTCGTCGGGGACGCGGACGCGGTAGTGCACCACGCGCGCGGCGCCGGGGCCGATGCCGTTGTTGTAGAGCGGGACATGGATGTCCTGCGGCTGGCGGCGGTCCATGTGGCCACCGTCGTGATCGATGGCCAGAAGCGAGAGCGTGTCGGCCGCGGGATCGAGGCGGCCGTGCTCGTCGAGGACGCCGCTCCGGAAGAACTTGTCCTTAGCGGCGGCGCCCTCCACGGAGACCCAGGTCTCGTTGGAGTCGGACGTTCCGTTTGTGTAGGGGTGGCCCACGCCGCGCGTCCGCACGACGACCTCGAGGTCGAGGGTCTCGCCCGGCTTGACGGCCGGAGGATTCTCTCCGATCACGACGACCTCGTCGCCGCGCTTGATCGCGAAGAGATCCACCGACAGCACCTTGTTCTCCAGGAACTTGCGGATGCGCTCCTGCGTTTCCCGGTCGCCGCGGATGAAGGGGAGCGCCGTGTTGGCGGCGGGGAAGAGGTGGTCGTGGAGCTGCCCCTTCTTGTTGCCGAACTCGTCGGAGCGATACGGCGGCAGATGGCAGTCGCGGCACGCTTTCGCCTGCGGCGGGTCGTAGAAGGAGCGCACGGCGCGGCCGGAGACTCCGGAGTCGTACCACGTATCGTAGTGGTTCTGCCCGCGCATCCAGCGGTAGCTGTTGAGCGGCGGGATCAGCTCGACCTTGTGGCAGGTCGAGCAGAACTCCGGGGTTCGGTGGAACGGCTTCAGGAATGTCTTGCGGTGGAGGGAGGGCTCCATCCGGATCAGGAGCCGGTTGACGGCCGCGAGCGTCTTGTTTTTCGAGAAGGCGAACGGATACTGCTTGGACTCCTCGATGACGTAGGAGCCGTTTCCGCGGAGGTCTTTGATCTCCGCGATCGAGTGGCAGGACAGGCAGGTCAAGCCCTGCTGCGCCTCCCAGGAGTCGTAGGAGAATTTCGCCTGGGTCGCAGCGCCCATCTGCCCGGTGAAAAGGACGACCGGATCATGGCAGCCCGAACACCACTTGGTCCGCTCGCGGCCGACCCGGTCCGCCATCAGCTCGACGCTCTTGCGGTAGAAGGGGTTGTTGAAGGAGGAGAAACGGTGCGCCGAACGCTGCCACTGGTGGAAGGAATCGGGATGGCAGGACTGGCAGTATTCGTTGGCGGCGAGCTTCTTGCCGTCCAGGAGCCCCTGGTCGAACGTCTCCGAATAGGAAGGGAAGAACACCGTATCGCCGTTGACGTTGGCGATCCGCTTCGGAGGCTTCTCGAGCTTCGCGACGAGGCCCATCGCGGCGAGGAACACGACGACCGCTCCTCCCCAGGCGAACAGGCGCCGGAACTGCATCTGGTGGGTGTGCGCGCGCCGGTGCAGGATGAACGCGACGAGGGCCAGGGGGGTGGCGAGCACGTGCGCGAGCCAGATCGCCCGGTTGTTCAACGTCGCCCCCTTGAACGTCATGAAGATGCCCGAGGAGACGCAAACGACGGCGAGTGTGAAGATGGAGAGTCCCGCGATCTTCGCCCGCCTGTTCCACATGTGGATCATCCGCTTCGCGTGGGTTACGGCGAAAACGAAGAACGGAATGGCGATCAGCACTCCCAGCGTCAGGTGCAGGAGCAGCATCGAGTAGAAGAACGCCGTGTCGCGCGTGAAGGAGTAGAGATAGATCGCGTTGGCCGCGATCAAGCCGAGGGGGATCAGAAGCAGGCGATAGAGGCGGCGCTGCCAAGGCCGGAGAACGCCTGCGGTCTTCGGGGCGGAGGCGGCCGCCTCGTTCATGCGCGAGATTTTAGCCCGGATAATTGACGGACACCCAGCCGAAACACGTGCATCTCATTGAGAGATGAATGGGCTGTTGCGCCGATATTGCGTGTTGCCGAGGTACACCTTGTTCCCGCGAGAGGTTTTTCGTCGGGACGAGGAAGACCGACGACGGCGACCGTCCCCGGGGGGCACGGGGGACCGAAAGGTCCCCCGCCGTGCTCTGCCATCGCAGAGGAGGTCTGACGAAGTATCCGGCGGAAAAGATCCGCGGGACGGCTGGAGTCGTTCGTCAATTATGCGGGCTAGCCGGTACGGACCTCCATGGCGCCCGGTTTTCGGCTCAGGGTCGCGGGTTCAATTTCCGCGGCGTGCGCGACGACGAGGATCTCTTGGTCACCGCCGGTCTCTCCCCCAGCGGGATCAGAGTGACCGCGAAGAACTTGATCTGGCGGCGTTCGCCCGGGAGGCCGGTCGGGCCCGAAACGAGGTCTTCGACCCTCAGCGTCCAGACTCCGTTGGCCTCCCTGCCTGCGAACTCGCCTCTCCCGAAGATGGCGTTGATCGGGTGCTGGGACATGCCCGTCAGGCTTTGCAGGAGGGCCGACGTGCCGTCCGGACCGATCAGCGTCAGCCTCAGCTGCTCGGGTTCCGGGTGATTGATCTCGGCCCAGGCCTGGACAGAGGCGACCGGGCGCGTGAAACCGGAAATGGTCGCGGTGGCCGTGGCCGAACCCGAGCCATCCGGAATGTCCACGGCGGGCGCCGAGGAGACGGCGAAGCTCGAGGCGGCGAGCCGCACGGCCGCGAGGATGTCAACGCGCGGCGTCACGACTCCGTTTCGGGCATCCGTAACCGGCTTTCCCGTGGAGCGCAGGACTCCGATCACTCCGGCGGGCGTTAGGTCCGGACGGGCTTGCCGCAGGAGCGCCACCGCTCCCGCCACCGCGGGTGTCGAGGCCGAGGTCCCCGAAAACGAGACCGGCGAGCCTCCCTTCGTCGCGACGTTCCAGAAGGCGCCCGGGCCGAGCAGCGACAGGTTCGACGTGGAGTTGGAGAAGCAGACGATCCCGTCCGGGGTTACGGGCTGGTCGGTGCACAGAGTCGTGGTGCAGGCGTCGTCTGCGCACCACGACACCCGCGACCGGTTGTCCGCGTAGACCGCCCCGACGGAAACGGCCGAGGAGGCGCAGGCCGGCACGTCAATCTGGTTGCTGACGGCCTCATTTCCGGAAGCGACGACGACAACGATTCCGGCCGCCGTGGCGGCGTCGACCGCATCCGCAGAGCCCTTCGTGTCGGCGTCGGCGTCGGCGTCGCAGTAGCCGTGGTCCAGCGAGTCCTCGAACGCGCCCCCCAGGCTCAGGTTGATGACCGAGATCCCGAAGGTCGCCTTGTTGATGATCGCGTAGTTGATTCCGGCAATGATGTCCGAGAAGAAGGCCGTGTCCTTGCAGCTCGAGTTGCTCGCATTGGTCGAGGAGAAGACCTTGATCGCCACGATCTTCGCGTCCGGCGCCACTCCCCTGGACCCGGCGGCGACGCCGGCGACCTCGGTGCCGTGCCCTTCGCAGTCCATGGGATCGCTGTCCTTGTCGGTGATATCTGTTCCGCCGATCACCTTGGCGTTGGGGAAGCTGCCGCCCCCCAGGTCCGCGATCGTATAGTCCACGCCCGTGTCGATGACGGCGATTGTTTGGCCCGTGCCGGTAATCCCGAGCGAGTTGGCCTGGTCGCTGTGGATCAAGACCTGCGAGCTCTGCGGCGTTGTCTGGAGGAGATGGGCCTGCTTGTCGAGCGTGACCCAGGCGACCTTCGGGTGGTTGGCCAGGGTGAGCACGGCCTCCCGCGTGACGGTGCCGGCAAGCATGGAGAAGCTCTCGTAGTAGTACTTGACGGCGAGTTGCCGCGGCGTCATCTCCTCGGCCAGGCGCTTCTGGGCGGCCACGCGAAGGATGCGCCGCTCCGGCTCTCCCTCGGGATCCGGGCTGGCCAGAAGTCTCCTGGCTGATGGGGTGCCGTCCTTGACGCCCACGATCACGCGGACTTCTTCGACGCCGCGGTTTAACTCCCGCAGCAGGCCCGGAGTGGCGTTGGGCGCGTCGGCCGCGGAGACGAAGCTGACCGCCCCCGCGGAGGCCGCCGCGAGCAGGCACAGGAGGGAGGCCGGAAGGAGCTTGAAATGGCGCATGGAACCCTCGGAAAGATCGGTCATAAGTCTAGACGGGGAACAGCCGAATCCCGGCCGAATTCCCACCTTACGCTATCTTTACGGAGTGCGGGCGGTTTTCGCGGATTGCCATGTGGGGCGGCGCCCGGACGACGATGGGCCGTTCCTGGAGGCCCTGGAAGAGGCGGCGCGCCGCAAGGCGACGGAGATCTCGCTCCTCGGGGACATCTTCCATTTCTTCATCGCGCACCCCAAGTTCGAGACTCCGGCCATCGCTCGGTTTCTCGAGAGCGTCGAAAGGCTGCGCGGCCGCGGGGTCTCCGTCACTTACATCGAGGGGAACCGGGAGTTCTTCCTGCGCGGCTCGTATGCGCAGCGCCACTTCCGGGAGATCTGCGAGGAGCAGACCTTCGACCAGGGAGGGCGCCGCTTCCTGCTGACGCATGGAGACCTGTTGAACGAGAAGGACCTGCCATACCGATTCTGGAGGTTCCTGTCGAAGAACGCGGTCTCCCGTGCGGCGATCGCCCTCGTTCCGAAGCAGGCGGGCAACCGCTTCGTATGGAGAGTCGAGGCCCGCCTCTACCGCTCCAACTTCAAGCACAAGACTCGTCTGCCCGTCGAGATGATCCGGGCCTTCGCAGAGCGGCGTTTCCGCGAAGGAATCGACGTACTCCTTCTGGGCCACTTCCACAAGTCCTGGACCGAGAGGGTTGGCTCCGGAACAGTCGAGATCCTCCCCGCCTTCGTCGAAGAGCGAAAGTGGATGGAGATCGCCGATGATGGCAGCACGCGCCTTGTGGCGCTGGGCTCGTGAGCCGTCAGCCGTCAACCGTCAGCCGGGGCGCGGGGAGGCCGTATCCACGGCTCACGGCTTACGGCTCACGGCTCACGACCTGATGACCGAGTACATCGCCATTCCGCCGGCGAAGGAAGTCCGGGGGACGGTGGTCGCTCCGCCATCCAAGAGCGCAACCAACCGCGCTCTGATCCTGGCGGCGCTATCGGAAATGGAGGTCGAGATCGAAAGCCCGCTCGTGTCGGAAGACACGCGAGCGCTCGTCCGCTGCCTGACGGCGATGGGCGCGACTGTTGCCGCCTCCCGGTTGGGGTTGAGGGTGCACGGGCCACTGGGCGCGGAGCCGGATATCGAGGTCGTTCTGGATGCCGGCGAGTCGGGGACCGCCGCGCGGTTTCTGGCGGCTCTGGCGGCGGCGACTCCGGGGCATTTCCTCCTCACAGGATCTCAACGCCTGCGCGAGAGGCCCATCGGAGAGCTGGTCAATGCTCTGTCGTCTTGCGGCGCGCGAATCGAGTACGCGCGAGAGCAGGAGCGTCTTCCCGTCGAGATCGCCGGCGGAAGCCTGCATTCCGGGCGAGTCACGGTGGATGCTTCGCGGTCGAGTCAGTTCCTCTCGGCGCTGCTCCTCGCAGGACTGGCTCTCCCCGACGGCCTCGAGGTCTCCTCCGCCGGCGCCGTCGCCTCCGCTCCCTACGTCGCGACAACATTAGAGTGTGTGCGCGCTTTCGGACACGAGGTGATCGGGAGTCCGCCGGCGCGAGCTTCCGGCGCCTGGACGATCGGCCCGATCCGCGTGACTCGGGGCCGCGACTCGGTCGCGCGCTACAGAGTGCCCGGCGACTATTCTTCAGCTCTCCCTCTTCTCGCCTGCGCCGGAATGGTCGAAGGCAGCGTGACAGTCACGGGACTCGTCTGGCCGAGCGGCGACGCCGATGCCGGCGCGCTTCCCGTCCTCGAGCGCATGGGACTCGCGATCGAAAAGTCCGCGGAGGCGGTCACCGCCCGCTCCGGCCGCGGCCCTTTGCGACCCGTCACGGTCGTTGCCACCGATTTCCCGGACGCCGTGCCGGCGCTCGCGGCTCTCGCGGCGCGGGCAGCGGGCCGGAGCCATCTGGAAGGCATCGCGCACCTGCGTTTGAAGGAGAGCGACCGGCTCGATTCGATCACCTCGCTGCTGACGGCGGCGGGCGCGGGCGCGCAGGCTCTGGCAGGCGGTCTCGTTGTCGAGGGCAGGAGCGATCTTCCTCCGGCCGGTCCTGCGCGGAAGCTGCCGACATTCGGGGATCATCGCATCGCCATGGCGGCGGCGCTTCTCTCTCTCGCGCTTCCCGACCTTCTGATCGAAAACCCGGCGTGCGTGGCCAAGTCGTATCCGCGTTTCTTCGCCGATCTGGAAGCCCTCCTCGTCCGGTAGTCGGTTCGTGACCCCCTGAACTCGATCCATGACCCGCTCAATGTCGAGGACGATGCCGTAATGACGGAGCAGGCTGGGACGGATCCAGATCCGGAATGCGCCCCGAGGGATTACAAGACCTCGGCGCAGATACTCCGGCGGCTGAGGGCCGCCATAGCGGGAGCGCTTGCCGGAGGGGAGCAGGAAGCTCCCCTCGCGGCGCTCGGCCTCTCCGGACTCTCCGTCGCCGACGGCGGCGGCCACGAGGTCTTTCGCCTGGGCTGCGTGGCGCAGGGCGCCGCTCGCCGGCGGCTCGAGGCCGGGACGGCGAGCTACGAGCTGTCGCTATGGCCCCCGGTCTCTGAGGAGCAAACGGCTTCGATCGCCTTCCTGCTCGAGACGATGCTCTTCCGCTCTCCCGCGCCCGAGCTCCCTTCCGATTTCGCGGAAGGATGGAGAAGGCTCGGCGTGACCGCCGCCGACGTCTCGATGGAGGAGCCGTACCGCCGTCTGGTCCGCTTCGCGCCCGCGGCCGTCACCGTGCTCGTGCTCGGCGAATCGGGTTCGGGCAAGGAAGCGACCGCGCGCGCCGTGCACGCTCTGTCCGCGCGGCGCTCCGGCCCCTTCGTGGCGGTCAACGTTCCGGCGATTCCGCCGGCCCTCCTGGAGAGCGAGCTCTTCGGGCACGCGCGCGGCGCGTTCACGGGCGCGGACCGGGACCGCAAGGGCCTGCTCGAAGAGGCGGAGCACGGCACGATCTTCTTCGACGAGATCGGGGACCTGACACCGCCTCTGCAAGCCAAGCTCCTTCGCGCCCTGCAGGAGCGGGAGATCCGCCGGGTCGGCGAGAACCGGCCGCGCAAGCTCGACGTCCGCGTCGTCTCGGCCAGTTCGCGGCAACTGGAGCGGGAAGTGGAGGCGGGCCGATTTCGGGAGGACCTCTTCTATCGGCTCCACGTTGCCGTCATTACGCTTCCGCCGCTGCGGGAGCGGGCGCGCGACGCGCAATTGCTGGCGCGCCAGTTCCTGTCGCGTTATGCACGCGAGTACGGGCGGGGAGACCTGACTTTCGCTCCGGAGACTCTCGCGGCGCTGTCCGTCCATTCCTGGCCCGGCAACGTTCGCGAGCTTCAGAACGTGGTCGCGCAGGCGGCAGCGCTGGCGGAGCGTGGCGGGGTGGTCGGACCGGAGCACTTGCCGGAGGCCTTGCGGCGGAGCAGGCGCTCGGCCGGAACCGACAACTATCGCGCGCGCGTGGACCAGCACCGCCGGGGACTGATTGCCGAGGCGCTGGAGCGGTCCGGAGGCAACCGCAGCCGGGCGGCGCGGGACCTCGGCCTGTCGCGCCAGGCGCTTCTATATCTGATAAGAGCGTTGAACGTGACCACGCGGCCGCGCGACCGCCATTGAATGGGTTTCATGCGGACGAAGCGCGACAAGTGGCCATGGGCAGCCCTGCTTGTCGCCGCCTGTATTCTCACGTACGCCAACGGCCTCGGGGGGGGGTTCACCTACGATGACAAGGCGATCGTTCGCGACAACCCGCGCATCCGATCGCCCGGCAACGTCTCGCAGATCTTCGCGACGTCCTACTTCGGCGGCCCTCGGGGTGCCGGCACGGCCTACCGGCCGGTGCTCCTTCTTTCCTACGCGGTCCAGTGGTGGATCCACGGCCGGCAGGCGGTCGCGTTCCACGCGGTCAACGTGCTCCTGCATGCCGGAGCGACCCTGCTGCTGGCGGCGCTCTTTCTGCGCATCGCCATCCCCTCCGCCGTGGCTTTTTCGGGGGCGCTGCTCTTCGCGGTCGCTCCGATCCACGTCGAGGCCGTCACGAGCCTTGTCGGCCGGGGGGAGGTTCTCGCCGCCGTCTTCACCCTGATCTATCTGCACATGGCGCTTCGGCATCTCAGCCTCCCGCCCGCCGCCACTTCTCCTTCGCTCTCCGGACTTCGAAGGACGCGCCGCTTTCCGGCCCTCCTGGCAGCGCTTCTCTGTTACGCGCTCGCGGTGCTCACCAAGGAGAGCGGATCGTCGGCGCCGGCGCTGGCCCTCCTCCTCTTCGTCTTCGTCGAGGAGGGGAAATTGCGGGAACGCCTGAGACGCGCCTTCGTCCGAGGGCTTCCGCTGCTCTGCGGCTCGGGGGCGGCTCTCGCCGGCGTCTTTCTCCTCCGGCGGTGGGTCCTTGGAGGATTCCTCAAATCGCCCGGGACGGGGATCTTCGAGGTGGAGAACGCCCTGTTTCCAATCGACCCGCTCTCTCGGGCCGTCAACGCCTGCGTGATCCTCTTCCGGTATCTCGGCAGGACGGTTTTTCCGCTGCATCTCTCGGCGGACGAATCGGCCTGGTCGATCGAGGTCGTCTCGGGCAAGTCCCCGCTCGCGATCGGCGCCGTGCTCCTCCTGGCGGGGATTACCGCCGCGGCGCTCCGGCGCCTAAGCTCCCGCTCGCCTCTGGCTCTGGGATTCCTCTTCTTCTGCCTGGCGTTCTTGCCGGCGTCGAACCTTATTTTCCCGATCGGAACGATCTTCGCCGAGCGGCTCGCGTATCTGCCGAGCGCCGGCCTGTGTCTGGCCGCGGGGGCTCTCATTGCGGGAAGCGCGAGGAGCCTGCCGGCGCTCACGCCGCGGCGGTCGCGGCTCCTGGCGGCGGCCGTCGTGCTTCTGGGCGCGCGAACGATCGTGCGCAATTCCGTCTGGTGGAGCGACGAAGGTCTCTTCTTGAATCTTGTCCGGACAGCGCCCGAGAGCGCGAAGGCTCACTACGACATCGCCTACATCTGGGCGGAAGAGCGGCAGTATTCGCGCGCCCGCGAGCAGTACGAACAGGCGACGGAAATCTACGAGGACTACTGGGACGCGTGGGCGGGCAAGGGAAGAGTGGAGAAGGAGATGGGACTCCTGTCCGACGCCGAGGATTCCTACGCGAGCGCGATCGAGGCCAATCCCCGGTACGAGAATGGTTACTTCGGCCTGGGGCTGGTGCGCGAAGCGCGCGGAGACCCGGCCGGGGCGGAGGAGATCTACCGCCAGGGACTCGCGCAGAAGACGGAGTCGCTGCCGCTTGCGTATCGGCTCGCGATGGTGCGCTCGAGGCTGCCGTGGCCCGGGGCGCTCGAGGACTGGCGCAGGGCCCTGGCCCTGGGGCCGTCGACACCCTCCGTTCACGCGGATTTCGCGAGCTGGCTCCTGCGCGTGGGAAAAACCGAAGACGCGGCGAGAGAGGCGCGCCAGGCGCTTGCCTTCGAGCCGCGGTATCTGCCGGCCTTGCGCCTCCTCGCCGAGCGCGACGCTTTCTCCGGTCGGACCTTCGCCGAGGCGCTCGCCCGCGAGAAGATCTTCCGCCTCTCCCGCTCGCAGGAGGACTGGGCCGCGCTTCTCCGCATGGCGGCCAGGAGCAAGACGTACGCAACGCGCTTTGCGCGGCTCGAGGGATCACTCGCTGCGCTCGTCAGGCCAAAGTCCAAGGTCGAAGGTCCAAAGTAGGTTGTGTCGAATCACTCCTTCGAGGAGCGGGAAGCGGGGCTGCCGTGAATCTTGAGTTTTTCGGTTGTGCGGCGGTGAGCGGCGCGAATCGCGACTCGGGGATGGCGGCGGTGGTACAGGCGGAGGATGGCGAGGAAGAGCCCGTAGGTTGCGACGGCGATGAAGGTCGCGATGACCATCGTGCCGACGAGGAAGGAGAGAAGACGCGGCGCGAAGGCGGGACCCTTGAAGGCGTTCCAGAAATCGCTGTGGAGCAGCCGGTCCCAGGCCAGCCCCGGCACGCTCCTGCGGTCGTAGTTCAAGAGCCGGCGGCCCAGGCGATATCCGAGCGCATAGATGGCGGGGAGAGTCCAGGGATTGCCCACGAACTGCCCCAGCGCGGCATCGATCTTGTTTAACCGAAACAGGAAAGCGAGACCGAGAGCGATCCAGATGTGGAACCCGATGAACGGAGAGAATCCAACGCCGACGCCCACCGCGATGGCCGCCGCGACACGCTCGGGAGATTCTTCGCGGCCGAGCAGGTCGAGCACGAGCACCTTCCAGCGACGCCTCCATTTCAGGCGGTGGTGGCGGCGGGGCCTGAACGCGCGCGGGACGTGAAAGAGCTTCACCGGCCCTTCTCGAGGTGGTCGTGCCCGAGAGAAGAGACGTCACGCTCTTTGGCGCCGTCGCGCAACAGGACCCCGTCGCCCTCTTCCAGGCGGCCGATGGGAGTGATCGGGACCTCGCGGCTGGCGAGCGTTTCTATCGCTGAGAGCGCGCTCTCCGGCGCGGCGAAAAGCAGCTCGTAGTCGTCTCCACCGCCGAGGATCCAGTCGAGCGATTCCTTGTTTTCCAGCGCGCCGAAGGCCGCCAGCGCGGGGGAGACGGGAAGGCTCGCTTTCTCGATCACGGCGCGCAGACCCGAGGCCCGCGCCAGCCGGGCCGCGTCCACGCCGATCCCGTCGGACACGTCGATCGCCGCGCTCCAGAGATGGCGCCGCGAAAGCTCGAGACCGAGTGCCACGCGGGGCTCGGGGTCGCGGTAAGCCGC
>Ga0137375_10003315_pt1 | contig 19171 bp, 14 predicted proteins | sample SagtaG_24_FD_104936 | JGI IMG/M metagenome (GOLD analysis project Ga0137375, IMG submission 104936) | Vadose zone soil microbial communities from Sagehorn Ranch, Mendocino, California, USA - Sage1_R_113_16 metaG | ecosystem: Environmental > Terrestrial > Soil > Vadose zone | place: USA...
ACCATCGTCGTCGGGGCGGGGCCGGCCGGCTTGGCCGTCGGCAAAGAGCTTCGCGAGCGAAAGGTACCTTTCCAGATTCTCGAGAAGGAAGCGAGCATCGCGCCGAGCTGGCATCGCCATTACGACCGACTGCATCTGCACACCGCCAAGCGTTATTCGTCACTGCCGGGGATGCCATTCCCCTCCCATTCGGCGAACTATCCCTCGCGCCTCGAAGTCGTGGAGTACCTGAACGCCTACGCAGAGCGATTTGGATTGAAGCCCCGCTATGGCGTGAACGTGGAACGCGTGGAAAGAAACCCCGTGGGTGGGGGTTGGCGGGTACGGACCAGCGAGGGAGAGATCGCGGCGACGCGCGTCGTCATCGCCGCCGGGTACAACGCGATTCCCTGGCGGCCACAGTGGGCAGGCATGGAACATTATTCCGGAGAGCTGCTGCACAGCTCGGCCTACCGCAACGGAGACCGCTGGAAGGGCAAACACGTGCTGGTCGTCGGCGCAGGGAACTCCGGAGCGGAGATCGCGCTCGACCTGGTGGAAAGCGGCGCGCGCGTCGATTTGTGCGTTCGCGGCAAGCTCCACGTGACCTTCCGTGACACGCTCGGGATGCCCACGCCTTTGCCTACGATTCTGTTGACGAAGCTACCGCTCGGTGTCGCGGACGCGATCGCGCGCGCGATGTTGCGCGTGACAGTGGGCGATCTATCGCAATGGGGCATCGAGGCACCCGACATCGGCCCGATTCGGGGAATCCTGGAGCACGCCCGCATTCCACTCATCGACGTGGGCACCCTCGCTCGAATCAAGAGCGGGGAGATCGTCGTTCGCAAGGGGATCGAACGGTTCGAGTCCGACGGCGTGACATTCGTCGATGGGAAGCGGCAAGCCTACGATGCGATCGTGCTCGCGACCGGCTTTCGGCCGGGATTGGACCGGGTTCTCGAAGATAGCGGCGAGTTGATCGACTCGTACGGGCGCGCGGCGCGTGGCGGGTTCGAGCTCCGGCCGGGTCTCTACCTGGTCGGCTATTCGCAACCGGCAACCGGGCTTCTGCGCGAAATCGGATTGGAAGCGCGTCGGACGGCGGCCGATATCGCCACGAAGCGCACCGTGCCTAATAGCAACACCGGCCCGAAGGAATGAGCGGGATGACCTCCACGGCGCCCGGGCCCGCGTTGGAGCAGCCGGGTGATTTCGTTCCGGTCGGGCCCTGGGACGCCTGGTTGAAGTCACCGACGAATAGCGCACCGTAGTTGATCCGCCCGATCAGCGGAGGCTCCGGTGAGCACGCTCCCGACCAGCCGTCGTTGACGAACGCGGTAATGACCAAGAGTCCGTCACCAGCCGTGATGATCGATGGGGCGACAAAAGCATTCTTGTCCAGATCGACGAGGGCCCCCGGGTAGAAAGCTCCGTTGGCGTCGACTCCCGTGTACGCAACGACGGCGCCGTAGCTGTTCACGCCTCGGCTGAACGCGAAAACGTTGTGAAGCGGTTCATTAGCCACGGCGAATCGGTAGAGCCACCACGCATGAAAGTTCGCCGTCGCGTTGGCCCGGTTCGCCTGGCGGGTCCATCCCGGCGGTGCGGTCAGCGTCGCGTCGTATCGATCGGCGTAGAGGGTCAAGAAAAGCAAGTCACCCTGACACACGAACGGTATCGCGATGTCGATCGAGTCGAGGTTCGACTGCGCGCCGGCGGAGCTTCGGAATGTGACACCGAGATTGGGAATATCCGCGTCGGCGAGCGGATCGCCGACCTCGTCGCACCTGCGATGCACCGCTGTCGGCTGATCGGTCGCCGCGTCGCGAACGTCGAACTCTCTCGAATCGTACCGAACCGCATCCGGCAAGGCAACGGTCGGAGCGGCGTCCGCGATCCGCAGCGTCTCGCTCGGCTGCTCGATACCGGCGACCGCGTTGCACGCGCTCGCCGTCAGCGCACAGACGAGCCAGCGCGCGCCCCTCTGCGCCCAACCTCCTCGAACATCGCGCTCACCAGGCCGAGGCTGCGCGGGGAGCGGGCTGCACGGCCAGCGACTATAGGCACGACGCTGGCGGCTCATGCGCATTCCTACCGCGGCGACAGATGGGCGTCGAGGAAGCGCGCGGCGCGGCATGATCTCTTGTAATTTTCAGCGGCCACTTGATACTCGCAGAGAGGTCACTCGCGATAAGAGCTCCATCATTCGCTGGTCGCATCGGTGACCACCCGGCGCCGCGACAGAACACGCGCATCGACTCGACAACCGTGGTAAGCCCGCGTCGACGCCGACGTTAGGCGCGCTCGAAGGTGACCTATGACGATGCAACCCGCGCCTACGGGCCTATTTTCGAAGGTGTATGGCTTTGCGAGTGCGCGTGTCGCAATGGCAGTGCTGCTCGCTGCGTGCTCGGCGATCACCGGGCGGGGGGAGCAGACTTCAGGGGGCGGATCCGTCGATCCGAGCGGCACAGGCGGCGCGTCGATCACGGGCGGCACGGGAGAGGGAGGCTTGGATGACGTCGACGCCGCAAGTAGTGGTGGCGGCACCGCCGGAACCGACATCGATATGGGAGATGGCTCCACGATAGGCCCGGGGGGAGGACAAGATGCGGGCGAAAAAATGTGCCTCGGCGATCAGGGCGTGCCGACGGTCTGCGATGTCACCTCTGCCGATGCGGGATGCGCTTCCGTCGGTGCCTACTGTCAGAGGCTGAGCACGTTGTTGAAAGCCGGCGTCGCTGCGCAGGCGATATCCTGCATCAATCTCGTCGCGGGCTGCAGTCCACAGAGCGTGGCTCGATGCGTCAGAATCGCGCTGTTCAGCGCCTGTGCCGACCCCGGCGCCGACGCTTCCTGCGCGCGAATATCCGAGCTTTGCGCCAACTCCATTCCGACGTCCGTCGAGGAGTGTCACGGTTTTCTGAACGGCATGACCGAGGCGGGTCGCCAGGCCGTCCTCTCCTGCGTCGCACCCGATGGCGGAGCGACTTGCACCCAGGACCTTCCCGGCTGCGTCCGGGCGCTATAGCGGGACCTCTTGCGGCCGGATGCGTTAGGGCGCGTCCGGACCCACGTCCGCCGGCTCGAGCGGATGACGGATCAGGGGGCCGGCCGCCACCTCGTCGGCTCCGACGTCGGGGGCGTTGCGAGGCTGCCCGTCCATGTCGTCGGTAACGAAAGGAAAGTCTCCCATGCCAGCATCGATCGCCGGGCTGGTTGCCGACAGCTTGAAGATCGAGCCCACTTTCTGCAGCGTCGGGTCGAGCACCTTGATTTGATCGGGAGGCTTCGTAATCCCACGCGAAGCACCGGCCAGCGGATTGACGATGTTACCCATGTACGAAGTGTTCACGCCGTGAGGCTCGGCTATCATCGAACCCGACGAGCCCTGCACGATGTTGTTGGCGATCACGCAGTCCACCGGCGCGTATTGGTGACCGCCCCCGACATTGATGCCGCCATCGACTTCGACCAGCGTGTTGTAGGCAACCATCGTTCGGTACACGCGATAGTGCGCCGTGCCGGCCTGGTTCATCGCGTCGCTGTCACCCCCCTCGAGAAGAATCCCGTCGTCGGAGGTGAGGTCCTGGAGGTAGTTGTCGAAGATCTTGTGATCCTGTCCGCAGACCCGAATCCCCCCGGACGGAGAACCCTCGCCCAAGATGAAGTTGCCGTAGACGAGAGTGCGGTTGCCGTGACGGAGGGTGATCTCGCCGTTGGTGGACCGTAGCGTGTTGTAGCGAACGATCACGTCCGATGATTTCACCGAGATCGTTTCGGGATCGCCATCGCACTTCTTGAATAGGTTGTATTCGATGATGGTGTACGCACTCGAGAGCGCCAACCAGCTGAGGCCGGCTCGGATCGTCTCCCAGCCGTTGCCGCCGCCCCGCGTGATGTCGTGAAAGTAGTTGTGATCGATGCGCGTGTGCTGGACGACTTGTGCCGGTGACTCGACCCCACCGAGCATGACCATGTTCGAGAGACGCCGCTTGGGGCCGAGATCGTTGTGATCGATGCGCGTGTAATCACTCTTGCCCTGGACGTCGATCCAATCCACGTCGGTTACCTCTTGAGGTGCAATACGGCAGCGCGTGATGCGGCAATGATCGCTGTCGGTAACCTCGATATTGCCGCTGCTATTCCAGGTGAGGCCCTCGACCACGACATAGGAGCAGCCTTCGAGATTCAACGTGCCGGTCGAGACGACGGCCTTGCCGCGATTCGCCGCGCGGATGACGATGGGGTGCTCCGCCGTTCCCGTCGCGTGAACGGCTGCCATCGTGTAGTTCCCGTCCCCGAGAACGATGCAGTCTCCAGCCATCGCACTCGACAAAGCGGTGTTCATCGCGGGGCTGCCGGCGACCATGATCGTTCGCATGCAAGGAGGTAGAGGAGCGTCGTCGATCGCGCTGCCCCCACCATCCATCGCCATCGGGCCGGCGTCGCCGGTATGGCCGGATGACCCGCCAGTGGCGGCGCCGCCCGCTCCGCCCGCACCGGTGGTTCCCGACGTGATTCCCGCGCCGGCCGCACCCGCGCTCGACGTCGTCGTGCCCCGTCCCTTCGCGCCAGGTGGATTCGTGATGATCCCTTCTCCGCATGCCACGACAGCGACTGTGAAAAGCGCAATCAGGCCGAAACGACGGCATGGCTCGCCACCGCCGCTGAAGCAGCCGTATTTCGGTAATGGTCTCATTCCGCGCTCATTGCAAACTGCTCTATGGGGAATCCTTCGCCCCCCATGAGATCGGTATCTTCAAAGTCGGTCCCAGCCGGATCTCCGCCCAGCCACGTGCGTGAACCAACGCATGGCGAGCGCTCACCGATGCCGATCAGGACCGGGTCAGCTCTGGCTACGGCAAATCAGGATCGACGATTTCCGCGTGGCGGCCGTGGAAGCCTCTTCGGCGCCGCCGAGAGTCGGTTCCACGTGTTCGATCCGTAGATGGGTGGGACTATGTCTTGGCCATGTAGGTGCACGTAGACACGAACGAATTGCGCGTCCCTTGCGTTCGATCATTCAAGTGGTGCGAGCTATCGCTCAGCGGACCACAATTCGTCGGCTTTCACGCGCAACGACGCTATTCGGTTGCGTAGAGCGTGATCCCCTTGTGCCAGTCGGGGGCCCGATCGGGATTCGCCTCATATTGATAATGCCATTCGAACCGAGCGATGTACGTGCTCTTCGCCGTTTCGAGCAGGACTTCACTGCCGAACGGAGCCTCGTGGTTGCGGAGCATGTTTTCGGCTAGGCGGATCAGCTGCGGCGTGAGCTCGTCGGGCCGGAGAAGACGTACCTTGACCGGCGGCGCGGGGGCCAGCTCGTCCACCCGCACGAAACCGCGGTGTTGTCGCGCCAGCTGATCGGTTTCGATCAACGCGAAGTGTCGCCCCTTCGACTGCCGTCCCGCATCAAAAAGATCACTGCCGCCGCAAGCCGACACCATGAGCAAGAGCGGCGCGAACGACATCAGCCGGTTGAGAATCCGCCTACCCGCAGGCTTGCTCGAGCGGCGCCCTGCTTGGAGGGAGGTCTCTCGTTGACATCCGCGCGACCTCATAGCGACTTATGCAAGTCGCACAGTGGCGTTCGTTCGTCAATACGCTTCTCACTCCTCGGGTCCACCGTGCAGGAGTCGTGCCCTCACAAATTCGAGAACATCAAATTCCACCCGTTCTCGCGGTATTTCGCGTACGGGCCAGCACATCAGCGCGACATGTATGTCCTCGAAATCCCATTGCGCATGTTGGTCAGGGTGTACGTCCCGTTCAACTGCACGACGGCTTTGATCCCATAGGCGAGGTCGGGTTCGGAGACGTTCGCCGTCAATGCTTCTTCCGCATTGTGGTTGGCATCGTTGACGAGCACGCGATGGAGCGACCACACATCGCGGAGCCCGGGTGAGGCGCGCAGAACATCGAATGTGGCCGCCGATCCCCCCTTGTATGCGCCGTTGTTCATCACCGCCACCGCGGGGGCCAATGCATGCACGAGCTGCGGCGAAGAAGAGATGTCCATTCCATGATGATCGACCTGGTAGAGGTCGATGGGGCCAATCCGATTGGTCGGGCACATCAGCATCTGCTCGATGTTCCAAGTCAGATCTCCGAGAAGGACGAAGTCGAACTTGCCGTAGCGTCCAACGAAGCCGACGCTCATCGGATTCTCGGGCCCGGCGACCTCGCTCTTGCTGATGGCCCCGGCGCAGGTCGGGTTGCTCGTCGACGTGGGCAGCGGATCGATCACCTGACCTGCCGACGTCACGAACGTCAGCTCGAGCTCGCCGAGCGTCAACTTGTCGCCCGGCTTGACGATCATCCGCTGGCCCGCATTGGCCAAGGTTTGATAGGCATCGAAATCGACGCTTGGCTCGACGCTGGTGCCGTGGTCGACGAACTTGCCTATGGGCAACGAGCGCGCGAGAGCGGTCACGCCGGTATGATCCATGTGGTAATGCGTCGTGATCATGTAATCGACACGGTTCGTTGGCGCTTCACTCTTCAGCGCGTCGGCAATCCGTTGGGAGTCGCGATCGCTCGCCCACCCCGCGTCGACCACGATCGTCTCGCCCGTTGGCGCCACGACCAGTGTTGCGGCTCCCCCCTCCGTGTCGATCCAACGAATGCGCAGGGCGGCAGGCGACACCGCTCCATCGGATTGCGGCTCCGACCCACCCTCGCCTGCGTTTCCCCCGTTTCCCCCCGCACCCGCTTGACCGCCGCTGCTTCCCGCAACGCCGACGCCAGCGCTGCCGGTCACGGTCGTCCCGACAGAAGCGCTACCGCCCTGGCCACTGGCGCCGGCGGAGGCGGCGTCGGACGGTGGAGCAACGCTGTTCTGGTCCGATGGGCCGTCGCATGCTTGATCCAAGACCCCGGCAAGGACGAACAAGGAAAAAATCGAAGAACGAAGATGATTCCAAGGCCGCGAAGCTGCCGAAGCGTGCATACAGGACCTCAACCCAAGAGCCAATCGGAACAGTACCCGCCCGCGGTGCGCGCGCGCAATGGGGCCTCGCCTCAACCATCTGGCACCGACGACTTGACGCGGTCATGCAACGCCTCGATTGTCGGCCGGTGCCATCGTCGGGTACCGTTGCATGCAGCATGGGAATAGATGCGCGAACGGCGCTGACGATCGTGCTTGCGTGGTCGCTGATTTTCGCGGCATGCGGCGGCGGCTCGCGTCCGGCGACGTCACCCCCGTCGGAATCGGCTCCCGCTGGTAGCGCCTCGGCGAACGCCGCCGGCGCCGAAACGGAGGGTCCGGTCGGGGCGTCGACTCCCGCGGGTTCGGCGGAGGCCGCGCCCGCCGCGCCTCCGGCGAGCAAGGGCCCGCGCCCCCCTCGCGAGATTCTGGAACTGAAGGACACGATCTTCTTTCTTTCGTACTCGGACTCCGAAGCAAAAAGCCAAGCCGACGCGGCTTGCTCGAAGTCCGCCGGCCGCAATGCGAAAAAGAAGGCCGCGTGCGTGGAGAAGGCACGCCGGCAGATCGACGGCGAGGGGCATCATTTCGAGGAAGACAAAAGCGGCCATCTCTGGTGGTTCGTCGTGCAGCGCAAGGGCAACGCCATCGTGACCCTGCACAAGATTCGTTTTGCCTACGGCCCGCAAACGGACACGACCGTCGTCGTCAAGCCGCAGGGCAAGGACATGGGCTCGAAACCTTGGAAGAGACCTCCCGCCGAGGTGAAGTTCGAGGTACTGACCGAGTACCGCATCGTCCTTCGCGATCCGACGCGCGGCAAGCTCGTTTACGACGCCAAGTCGGGCATCGGCGGCATCAGGTGAACAGGGCTCGCGCGTTTCCACCAACTCACCCGCGCCGCCGCAAGCGTGACGTCTGAGTCCAGTTGTTCCGGCGAGCGGGGTGGGCTATTGGTTCAATATGAGGAAGTTTGCCCTGCTGTTCGCGTTGCTTGCGGCATCCTCCGCGGGGGACGCTCAGGCGCAAGTGGACAAGCCCACGGCGGAGGCGCTCTTCGCGGAAGGCCGCAGGCTGATGGCAGCCGGAAACTACGCGGCCGCCTGCCCGAAGTTCGCCGCGAGCCAGAGGCTCGACCCCGGCGTGGGAACGATGCTCAACCTCGCCGATTGCTACGAAAAGAGCGGGATGACGGCGAGCGCCTGGGCGGCGTTCCGCGAAGCTAGCTCCGCCGCGCGAGGTTCCGGATCGCGCGAGCGCGAGCAGGTGGCACGCGACCGGGCAGACGCATTGGAAAAGAAGCTCGCTCGGCTGACGATCATCGTCGACGCAAAAGATGGACGCGACCTGCAAGTCAAACGTGACGGCACTGCGCTCGATCCGGCGGCGCTCGGCGGCCCCATGCCCGTCGATCCGGGCAAACACGTCATCGAGGCGAGCGCCCCCGGGAAGCAGAAGTGGACCGAAACGGTGGACGTGCGACCCGCGGCGCAGATGACGCTTCGAGTCCCAGAGCTCGCGGCCAACGCGGGAACGGGCACCGGAGGCAACGTGACGCTCGATACGACGTCGACCCAAGAGGGTGGTGGCGGCGTCCAGCGGGGCGTCGCGATCGGGCTCGGGGGGCTCGGCGTCGTGGGGCTGGTCGTGGGCTCGGTGTTCGGGCTCAAGGCGAGCTCGAAGTGGTCGGATGCCAAGCAGCGTTGTGCCACGGTCCCCGACAACTGCGATGCCGATGCCATCGGCCTGCAGGAGGATGCCACCAGCGCGGCTCGGGTATCCACGGTCGGGTTCGTGGTGGGTGGCGTCGGAATCGCAGCAGGGGCAGTGTTGTGGTTGACGGCCCCTCCGGGAACGTCCACCCGCACGGGGGCGACGGTGGGATTCGGCGTCGATTCGTCACAACTCGTGGTTCGCGGAGGTTTCTAGTGAGGGGCATCGGTTGGATCGTCGTAGGATTCGTTCTTCTCGGCACCACCTATCTCGCGAACAGCGGATGCGGCGTCGTTCTCGGTATCGAGGAACTGCACGCCGGCCCGGACGGGGGCACCTCGGATCACGGTGGCGCTGCGACGACCGCCACCGCGGGCTCCGCGGGGGCTAGCGGTATGAGCGGCACGAACGGGGGAGCGGCTGGTGACAGCGCGACCGGCGGATCCGGTGGAAGCTCGACGTCGTCCGGAGGATCGGGCGGCGCGCCACCCGGCGACGGGGGGCCGACGACCGTGCAAGGGACGATCATCGATTTTTGGCGCCACCGCGTGCCTTCGATTGCCGTTCGTGTGAGCAGCAGCGGGGGCGTTGCGTCGGTGACGACCGACGCAACTGGGCAGTTTTCGGCCAGCAACGTCGTTCCTCCGTACGACGTCTCCTTCACGATCAGCACGACCGGCGGCGGCGGCAACGTCGTGCACGCTTGGCTTTTCAAGGGATTGCGTCGGAGCAACCCCACGTTGCAGGTCTACCGCGGCGTTCCCGCTCGATCGGGCGTCATCGACATCAACTTTTCGAATTTGTCGTTGCCGGCCGATTCCACAATCGGTGTTGCCGTAGGAGGAACCGATGGGGCGTTCCAGCTCACGACGACCGGTCCGATAATGTACCAGTCAGGTTCGTGGAGCGGGCCGGCGACGACCAATGCGTCGGCGCACGCGCTCGCCTGGAAACATATCCCCAATGGCTGGCCGATGGATACGACCACCGGCTTCGTCGCTTACGACTCGCGGGTGGTGGCTCTCAGCGAAGCGCCCCCCGGCGGCAGCGTCACGTTCGATCTCGCCGCCGAGGCCGTGGCCTCGGGTTCGATTTCGGGCACCGTGGTGAGCAACGGCTCGGATCGGGAGAATGACGTCTACATCCATTTCACCAGCGGAGCAGCGATTCAGCTCGCCTCGCTCAGCGTTACGACGGCGGACTTCACCTATTTGGTACCGACACTTCCGAACGCATCGATCTCGATCGCGGGCCAGACTGGGACAGCCGGCCGGCCTCCCTTTGCGGTCGCCCATCAGGATGGGCTCGCGGCAGGACAGACCGGAGTCCGCATCACGATTCCCGTTCCCGCAACGCTGGTCGAACCCGCCGACAATACGAAGCCTCTCGCCGCGAACACCGTCTTTCGGTGGACGGGGGGTTCCGGCGTGAGCGTGTGGCATCTAACGAGCGTCAATTTCTATGAAGACATGTTCATCGTGACGGCCGACAAACAAATTCAAATTCCGACGCCAACCGAGGGCGGATTGCCGCTCGGCAACGGCCAAGCGTACACATGGTCGGTCGAGAATCACGGAAGCATCGCCACGATGGATGACGCGACTGGGTCCAACGGCTTTCTCGATTCTTGCAGTCGCGACGGGGAAGTCGTTGGTCCTCGCCGTGAGTCGGGGAGCTACATGGAATCGGCTCGACGTTTGGTCACCCCCTGATCAGCGGCCGGAGCTACCGCACGCAGCGGGCTCGGTAGGGGTTCTCCAGCACGTTGGTGTACGATACGCCGCTGTAGAAGTTGACGAACCATGCTTCCGCGGGGCCGCCCACCAACGGCGAAGACGTCCAGAAGGCTTCGCTCGGCGTTCCGGGAAAAGCGGCACCGGCGATCGCGGGGCTCGTCGCCCGCTCATCGACGAGCGTTTGTAGCTCCTTCATGTTGGGCAGGCGCCAACCGGGACCGGCCAGCATGAGACCGGCACAATACGCATTCGCTTCCGACCAGCTGCGGGTGGCCATGTCGAGAGTCCTCTGCCAGGTGAGCTTGGTCACCTTATCGAAGACGGTGCCGTCGCCGGCGATCGTGTAGCGTTCCGTCGGCGTGGCCGTTGCCTCCGAGCGGACGCAACGAACACGATAGGCGCTGTCCATCCCACCGCTGTGCGTGTTCCCATCGAAGAAGTACACGTACCACGCCGTCGACGGATTCTCGGCCAGCAGTGACGACGTCCAAAAGTAGTCGCCCGACGTCGCGGGAAATGCCACGCCGTCGAGAGCGGGATCGGTCTTCGTGAAGTCGACGATCGAAACGAGCTCGATGCGGGTGGGAAGCCGCCAGTCCTGATAGCCGCCGAGCGCCAGACAGGCGCAGTAGGCTTGTGCTTCGTCCCAGCTGTGGCTGCCGGGATCGACCTTGCGCTCCCATGTCAGGCGCGTCACCCCGTCGATCACGACGTCGCCGGAGCTCGCGTCGTAGCTCTGCGAAACTCCGCCATCGCGCGTGGTGGGATCCGGCATCGGCCAGGCCGCCCAAATATTTCCGGCAACCTGCTGGCACGACGGTGCATCGCCTCGGACGTCCTCGCCGGCGAGCGGGACATCCACCTGGGCATCGAGCGGCGAGGCTCCGGAGTCACGGCTTGGGATCTCGTCAGCAGGAGAGGCGCAGCTTCCGGCGGACCACAAAAGCCACATCCATGTAGCTCGCATCACCGCGTAAGAGATGGCCGAGCCGCCTGCTCTTCGTCGAAAAAAGCTCACGGCGCCACCCTTCGCCATTGATCCGCGAGCCGCTTTTCGGAGATGGGCTCGGCGGTCTTGAGCTCTTGCGCGTAGAGCGAAACGCGCCATTCCTCGAGAAGCCAGCGGTACCGTTCGAGCTCGGAATCGCGAAGGCCCTGTTTGGCGAGATCCGCCGCCCGTTGCTCGTACTGTCGAACGAGCGGCGCGAGGAGCGCGGCGCGCTCGTGATCCTTTTGCGGAGCCTGACGCATGCGCTCGATGCGGAGCTGAATCGCCTTGATATAGCGCGGCAGATGCGGCAGACGCGACCAGGGGGTATTCGTAATGAAACCAGGATAGACGAGCGTCGCCACGTGAGCGCGAATGTCGGCGACTTGATGCGCGCTGGTGACGAGCGGCAGCGCACGCATGACGTCCTGGTACGCCGCGAGAACGGGCGCGATCCGATCGCAAAGCTCGCCGGCAACGCCAGCGAGCTCGCCGCGCCCCTTGTCGGCAAACATTTCGAATTCGCGCGCGGTGCGAACGAGAGGCGCGTCGGCGATGCACGCACGATCGATTGCGGCAGTCATCAGATCGTCTTTCAGCTCGTCACCGGTGCCGAGAAGAGCAAATGAAAAGCTCAAGCCCTGCATCCCAGGTAGATGGCGCCGGACGTGCTTCACGACGTCGGCGAGCCGAACCGCGTAGAGAGCGCGCAGGCCGGGTCGGTGTGCTTGCTCCGCTGCGGCGTGCGTAGGAAACACGCGAAGCGCAACGCCGCCATTTTCTCGGACCAGAGCCGGATAGCCGGGCACCGTGAGCTCGCCGTGAGCGAGCAGGATCGATCGAGGCAGATCACCGAAGCTCCAGGAGGTCAGCCGCTCGCGCTCCATGCCCGACGTCGGGAGGCGCTCGAATGCCTCCTTGGCGCGCAGACTCAGCGTTTCCAGGAGCGCATCAAAATCGCGTGATGTGCCAACCGTCTTGCCGCTCTCGTCGACGACTCGGAAGAACATCGAGAGGTGCGCAAGCAAGGCATCGGTACGAAACGCGCTGGGCGGGACGATCAAGCCCGTCGTTCGTTCGAGCTCGACCGCCAAGGCTTGCGTGAGTGGTGTTTCGCTCGGGGAGAGAGCCTTCATGCATCGTTCGGCGGTCTCGCGCACGGGCACGAGCTGCTTACGGAGAGCTTTCGGAAGCGACTCGAACAAGCTCGTGATCTTCTCGAGCAAAAATCCAGGCACCAGCCAATCGAAGCTTCCGGGCCCGAGCTGCTGAAGCGCGCCGAGCGGCACCGTCACCGTGACGCCATCTTCGGCGTGACCGGGGTCGAAACGATAATGGAGCGGAAGACGTACGCCGCCCACCTCCATGACCGTCGGGAAAGTCTCCTCGGTGATGTCCGAAGGATACGAAACGAGGATGTCGGCGCGGCAGAGATACAGGGTCCGCGGGTCCTTCGCTTCCGCGTGCTTGCGCCATTTTTCGAACCTCGCGGCCGTGTGGACGTCGCTCGGCACGAGACGATCGTAAAAGGCGTAGATCGCCTGCTCGTCGACCGAGAGGTCGCGCCGGCGTGAGCGCTCTTGCAGAGCTTCGACCTGCTGCACGAGAGCGAGGTTGTGGCGCAAGAACGGGGCAGCCGTGCGCAGCTCGCCTTCGACGAGCGCCGTGCGAAGGAAGATCTCGCGCGCAGCCTCCGCATCGATACGCGCGAAGTCGATTTTGCGCTTGAAGACGATGGTCAGCCCATAGAGCGAAACGCGCTCGTAACCGATGACTTGACCGCGTTTCTTGTCCCAGTGCGGCTCCGAGTAGCTGCGGCCCACGAGGTGATCGGCCCATGGCTCGATCCACGCAGGGTCGATCTTGGCGGCCGTGCGTGCGTAGAGGCGATCGGTTTCCACGATCTCGCCAGCCATGATCCATTCGGGTCGCTTGTGAACGAGCCCGGATCCCGGAAAGAGGCTCATCTTGACGTTGCGTGCTCCGATGTACGTCCGATCGTCGGCTTTGCGCGCGACGCCCCCCAAGAGGCCGCTCAAGAGCGCCTTGTGCACGTCGCCAGCGCGCGCCGCTGTTTCGTTCGGTCGCATGCCCATGGCGGCCATCAACCGATGAAGCTGATCGTGCACGTCCTGCCATTCGCGCATGCGCAGATAGGACAAGAATGCTTCTTCGCACCACTTGCGGAGTTTGCTCGTCGAAAGACGCAGCGCCTCCTCTTGAAACGCCCTCCACACGTTGAGAAAAGACATGAAATCGGAAGTCTGATCTCGATAACGGGCGTGCGCTCGATCGGCGTTCTCTTGCTGATCGTGCGGGCGAACACGCGGGTCTTGCACCGAAAGTGCGGCCCCGATGACCAGCATTTCGGCCAAGCAGCGGAGATCGCGCCCCGCGAGAAGCATGCGCCCTACCCGCGGATCGACGGGCAAGCGCGAAAGCTCCCGGCCGAGGCGCGTCAGGCGATGCTCCTCGTCGATGGCTCCGAGCTCGAACAGTGTGGCATAGCCATCGCGAACGGCGCGTGTCTCGGGTGGATCGAGGAACGGAAACTCCTCCACGGTGCCGAGGCCGAGCGACTCCATCTGGAGAATCACGCCCGCGAGATTGGTCCGCCGGATCTCGGGAGGCGTAAAGACTGAACGCCCGAGAAAGTCCTCTTCCGAGTAGAGCCGAATGCAAACACCCGCACTCGTGCGCCCGCAGCGACCGGCCCGCTGGTTGGCAGAAGCTTGCGAGATGCGCTCGATCGGAAGGCGCTGCACCCGGCGCCGCACGTCGTATCGGCTGATGCGCGCGAGCCCGGTATCGACCACGTACCGAACACCGGGCACGGTCAGCGAAGTCTCGGCAACGTTGGTGGAGAGCACGATTCGCCGGTTGCGATGAGGCCGAAAAATGCGCTCCTGCTCGCCTGCGGAGAGCCGCGCGTAAAGGGGGAGGACCTCGGTCTGGGGAAGCTCTCGCTTGCGGAGCACGTCGGCGGTTTCGCGGATGGCTTGCTCGCCGGGCAAGAACACCAAAACATCGCCACGAGCCCCCTCGAGCTGGTCGAGCTCGACGATCGCGTCGACGACGGCGAGCTCGGGGTCATGCTCGTCGGTACCCTCCTCCTCTTGTCGATCGCCGCCGAGGGGACGGTAGCGTACGCTGACCGGGTAACCTCGTCCCGACACTTCGAGCACCGGGGCGCCGCCGAAGTGCCGGGCGAACCGCTCGGGGTCGATGGTGGCGGATGTAATGACGAGCTTGAGCTCGGGACGCCTGGGAAGAAGGCGCTTCAAATAGCCTAGAAGAAAATCGATGTTCAGGTTGCGCTCGTGAGCCTCGTCGATGATGATCGTGTCGTACTGCGCGAGAAACGCATCCGACTGCGTCTCGGCAAGGAGAATGCCGTCGGTCATCAACTTGACGTAGGTGTCGTCACCGGTCCGATCGCTGAATCGGATCTTGTGGCCGACGGCGCGACCGCCGGCGACGTTCAGCTCCGAAGCAATGCGGGCCGAAAGCGTGCGCGCAGCCAGACGTCGCGGCTGAGTGTGACCGATCATCCCGTCGATGCCACGGCCGAGCTCGAGGCATATCTTCGGAAGCTGGGTGGACTTTCCAGAACCTGTTTCGCCGCACACCACGACGACTTGGTGCTCGCGAATGGCGGCGGCGATTTCATCCTTGCGCTTGGTGATGGGGAGCTCTGGCGGGTAGGTCGGCCGCGGCACATTCTGCGCACGACGTTCGCGCTTGGACTTCGACCGCTCGACCTCGGCCGCGATCGCGTCGAGCATCGCAGGCGCGGATTTTCGCAGCCGGGACCGCAGGCGGTGACGGTCCCGAATGAGGCAGCAGTCGATGTCGGCCGCAAGCGCCGCAAGCCTAGGATGCACAGAAGGAGATTTGTCCTATTTGCGGCGGCCCGCAACGCGGGAGGCCATCACCCGAAGTGATAAGCGGACAGACGCATGCCCCACATCGTTCCGTTGAACGCGACCGAAGCGCGGTCGGCGCCTGCCGCGCCGGCCACCACCATCAAAGGCAACAAATGTTCTTCGCGCGGGTGGGCCAGGCGGGCCGAAGGTGCGTGTGCCCAATCGGAGAGGCGTCGATCGCGCTCCTTTTCGTCCCCCGTCGCCGCGTCTCGCAACCATGTGTCGAACGCCTCCGAGACCGGGCGTGCCCTGGGATCGCGAAAAGCGCGCAAGTTGTGGAACGTCATGCCGCTGCCCAAGATGAACACCCCTTCGTCGCGCAGCGGGGCGAGCGCGCGCCCGATGGCGAGGTGCTCCTCGGGGTCGAGTCCGGTCTTGAGCGACAGCTGCACGGTCGGCACGTCCGCGTCGGGGTACGTGAGCTTGAGCGGAATGAAGGTGCCGTGATCGAAGCCGCGCTCGGCGTTCGCCGCCGTCTGGAACCCCGCGGCACCCAGGAGCTCCTGCACCCGCGCCGCGAGCCGCGGGTCCCCCGGCGCCGGCCAGGTGATCTGGTAGGACTCCGGCGGAAAGCCGTAATAGTCATAAAGAATGGGGGGCCGCTCGGCCGTCATCACGGTGGGTACCGTCTCCTCCCAGTGGGCGGAGACGACCAGCAAAGCTCGAGGGGCCCTGTTCGGCAGCGTCCGCAGCGAACGCAAGTACCCGGCAAGCTCGTCGACGTCGCTCTTGCTGAAGCCGACATCGACGAACGGCCACGGGCCGCCGCCGTGAGGAAGAAAAACGACCGGCATGCGCTCGGCGCTAGCAGCCGGCTTCGGCCGGTGGGACGCAGGGTCGGCACCGCTGCCACTGACGACCGGCAGCGCCGCTAGACCGGCCGCTCCCGCGAGCCCGGCCACCACGGCTCGACGGCCACTGCGATCCTGTTCTGATTCGTGGGTCATGACAGGAGCAGTCTAACCCCGTTCCTCCTGGCACACTAGGTGCCTATCTGACATAAGCGCGTTCCATGACTGGAACGCTCGATTTGAACCTGCTACCGCTGTTCATTGCCGTCGCCGAGACGGCCAGTATGTCGGCGGCCGCGCGAAAGCTCGGCCTGCCGAAATCGTCGGTCAGTCGGGGCATCGCTGCGCTGGAAGGGTCGCTCGGCGTGCAGCTGTTTCACCGCACGACCCGCAACGTCGGGCTTACCACCGCGGGCTCGGCTTTCTACGAAAGGGCACGTCCGCTCGTCGCTTCGTTGCGTGACATCACCGGGGGCCTTCCCGAGCAAGAGGTGGAACCCTCCGGGGATCTCGGGATCAGCGCTCCGATCGACATGGGGCTCACCTTCCTACCCCCGCTGGCCGCGCAATTTTCGGCGCGCTATTCCGCCGTCCGCCTGGACGTTCGCCTTTCCAACAAGAGGGTCGACCTCATAGCGGAGGGGTTCGACGCCGCCCTGCGTGCGTCCGCCAAGCTCGCCGATTCGACCCTCGTTGCCCGCAGGCTGAGCGCTGTCGAAATGGGTCTTTACGCGGCGCCGCACTACGTTGCACGGCGAGGCCAACCCCGCGCACCGGCGGACACCGATGCTCACGAGTGGGTGTGCGTCCATGGCATGAAGACGCCGCCGCCGCTCGCCGCGCCCAAGAAGCCGCGGCTCGCGACCGACGATCTGATGTTCGCGCACCGGTCGATCCGGGAGGGGCTCGGCATTGGAGTTCTTCCCACGTTTTTGGCGCGTCAGGACGTCACCTCGGGGCTCCTCGTTCGCATTCTTCCCAAGTGGGCGCAGCGGGGGAGCCATCTTTTCTTCGTGCACCCCCGTGCCGAACACGTCCCCCGCAAGGTCGCCGCCTTACGCGACTTCCTTCTCGATTTCTTGGCACAGCGGCCGCTCGTCTCGAAAGGCGATTAGCACTACTGCCGCAGATTTCCGCTACCAGATCGATCGTCGGAGCGGCCACAAACCCGCCTAAAACTGACCGAACAGGCGGATCTCTCGTTGTTGCGGAGCGAGGCTGGCCAGGCGTCGCGGCTCGTTTCGCATGCGGGGGTGATTCCGACGGGCCTCGCCGTAGTTTGCGTTGGGTTGACGCCAAATCTGCAGATCGTGATCTGCCGATGCCAAGACTGCGGCAGTAATGTTAGCCGACAAAAAGGCTGCCCGGAGTGACTGATTAATGTTAAAGCTACGAAGCAAGCGGGAGGTTTGATGTTCCTCGCGTGTCCATGTCGTGGCTTTGCGGTGCGTGCGGCGTTCCGCAGTCTTTTGACATGCATGCTCGCGAGCCTGCTCGCGTGCAGCGATGCGGGATCGGGGAGCTCGCCCCACGATGCCGGCACGGACGCTTTCGCGTGCGACCCCGAATCGAGCAACACCTGGCCGCTGACTTGGCGAGCACCGAGAGCTCCCACCCCAGGCGCGTGTACTGACCTTCAGATCACGGATTACGCGAATCGATGTCTCGACAGCTCGCCCGACTCCGATGTGGAGGCTTGCTACGCGATTCAGCGCGATCCGGCCAACAGTATTTGTCTGAAATGTCTGTTTTCGACAGTCCAAGATGAGCGCTATGGACCCATCGTCATCGGATGGGACAGGCGTTGGTATGTCAACGTAGGCGGCTGCATGGCGCTGATCGATGGCGATAGAACCGAAAACGGTTGCGGCGCCAAGGATACAGCGCTCCAAGCGTGCCGGTCCGCGGCATGCACCAACTGCACCACCTCGGCGGCATTGAGTGCGTGTTGGCGGCAGGCGGGAAGCACGGTCTGCAAATCCTACTTTGACGATGCGGTTTGCGAAACGTCACCCGAATATAGCTCATGCACCGATTACTCGACGTTCGACGAGTATCTTACCTGGGTGGGCGCGCTTTTTTGCTCCACCGGTTTTGGCGTCGCGCCCGAGCCCACATGATCACTTGCCTTTTCGACCGACGTCATTGGACCCGCATTCGCAGCTGGCAACTCGTCCGCGTAGGCGGGGTCGCCCTGGCGTGCCTTTTTGCGAGCACCGCATCGTGCGGCGAGGAGGCCGGCCCGGCCGCATCGACCGATGCGTCGACGGATGCTGCGTCGTGCGGTCCCCAGGTTGCGCCATGGGATTCGACTTGGACGCCTCCGCGTCCGTTCGGGCCGGGCGCGTGCACGAGTGACCAGATCGCCGGTGAAGCCAAATGCAATCCCTCCTTTGCCAGCTTCGACCCGACCGCCTGCACCACGTTCGAGCGAAGCCCTGCCAACGCCACCTGTCGACAATGTCTACTCTCAACCTCGGGAGATCCGACGCTTGGTGCCATCGTCGTTCATCCAGATGGTCGATGGTTCATCAACGCCGCCGGCTGTATCGCTCTCATTGATGGCGATTCGAGCAGAGAAGGGTGCGGTGCCAGGTACGAGGCCAATCTCGCTTGTCGTCAGGCGGCGTGCGACAATTGTTTTTCGGTATCCGCCTACAACGATTGCTGGCGGGAGGCGGGAAACAGCGCTTGCAAGTCAGTCGCAGACAAGGCTATTTGCGCGCAATCGCCGGTGTTCGGGCCGTGCCTCGATTATGATACGTATGAAGAGTTATATGACGCATTGACCGCGCTCTTCTGTTCCACCGGCTTCACCGTCCCTGCCGATGCCGGATTCGCATCCGATGCATGGGTGGAGGCGACGACCTCCGAGTGATTGTGTTACAGTTCGCTCGACCGGTACATGAAGCAAAGTACTCTGTATCAGCGGGGCGCCCGTATCGAGCGCGCTTTTCGCGTCTCCTGTTTCGCGCTGGCAGCCATTGCGCTTGCAGCGTGTAGTAGTTCCGGGGGCGACGATAGCGGCACGACGCCGAGCGGTCCTTGGAACAGCCTTCCCTCGATGAACATGCCTCGCGTCTACGCGGGAGTGGCCGCGC
>Ga0137375_10003319_pt1 | contig 19150 bp, 20 predicted proteins | sample SagtaG_24_FD_104936 | JGI IMG/M metagenome (GOLD analysis project Ga0137375, IMG submission 104936) | Vadose zone soil microbial communities from Sagehorn Ranch, Mendocino, California, USA - Sage1_R_113_16 metaG | ecosystem: Environmental > Terrestrial > Soil > Vadose zone | place: USA...
AACATGAGCGTCGCCGTTTGGGTTGGACTCATCGCGCTTGCTGGACTCGACGCCGAGACAGGTGTCGTCATGCTGCTCTACCTCGATCACGCCTGGGAAAAATTCCGTGGTGAAGGTCGGATGAACAACACCCGCGACTTGCACGACGCCGTCCTCGAAGGTGCCGTCGGTCGCGTCCGACCGAAAATCATGACTGTGTGCGCGATCCTGTTTGGCTTGTTGCCGATCATGTGGTCGCCCGCGATGCAAGCCGGCGCCGATGTGATGAAGCGCATCGCCACACCGATGATCGGCGGAGTTATCACCTCTGCAATCCTGGAGTTGCTCATTTATCCCGTGATCTACGTCATCTGGCGGCGACGCGAACTGCCGGATAGGACTGAAGAAGAGCCTGCGCCAATTGTGCCGCCGGTGCTGGTACCATCTCACCGCCTCCGGCATCATTTGCCAAGAATCATTGCCACCACCTTCATCGCGATTGGGCTGATTTACGGCGCGAGTTTCGTCTGGCAGAAAATTCGCCCCCACAAAATTTCAGGCGCATCGTTCGCGACTCAGACCATCAACGACTTGACGGTCAATTTCATTCGTCCGCTGGGCCAGGTCCGCCGCGGCAACAACGAATCCCTCATTGAATTCCGAGACACGCGAGGTCAGCTCGTTGATGTTGGGAACGTGAAGTTCGATATGGATATGAACATGCCTGGGATGCAGATGCATTCCGTCGGCACAATCGAACGGACGAGTACGCCGGGCCGGTATCGTGCCAAGATCAAGATCGACATGGCTGGCGATTGGAACGCCAAGATTTCCTTCGATGGCCCGCACGGAAAAGGGCAACGGATTTTTTCACTGACTGCAAAATGAAATTCACCGTCCCTGGGATTTGGACGTGACTAAGGTCGAAAGGGTCGATGACAAAAGGAAACCTGGTCCAAGACGAAACAATGCACCGTACAGGTTCGCGCGCTGATGCTGTACGGCTGGCGCTACTGCTGACATATATCACGCTCGGCTGGATGACTATCGAAGGAGCCGCGGCGCTCCTGCTCGGCTGGGCGTCGAAGAGTTTATTGTTGGAAGCGTTCGGCATCGACAGCGTCATCGAACTTTTCAGCGCAGCTGTTTTGTTGTGGCGACTCCGAGTTGAAGCGAGCGGCGTTGCGGCAGTCGAACACGTCGATGTTGTTGAGCTTCGCGCAGCGCGTTTGGTCGGCTATTCGCTCTACGTCTTGGTCGTTTACGTCGTTCTTAATTCCGGTTACGGATTGTTCATCGCCAAGCGCATCACCGACACGCACGAAAGCGTCTGGGGCATTCTTATCGGCGCAGTCGCAAAGGTCGGCATGCCGATTCTAGCCGCTTACAAATTGAAAGTTGCAGCTCGCCTGAATTCCCGGGCGTTAAGAGCGGATGCAGTCGAGTCGATCACATGCGGCTACCTGTCGATCGTTTTGATGATCGGCTTGGGCGCAACCCGATTGCTCGGCTGGTGGTGGCTTGATAGCGCGGCTGCGCTCGCGCTGATTCCATTTCTTATCAAGGAAGCTCGTGCCGCCATTTCTGGTGAGCCTTGCTGTACCTGCAAAGACACGAGTTTGCTGCACCAGCGACGCGATGGGGAAGAAGGTGGCTAATAATGACGAAATCTCGGAGGCTGCTGCCGGTGGGACGTGTGCTTCGCATCCTACCCGGCCTCGTTCTGATGGTCTACGTGGTGCCTGTTTACTTTAAAGTCCGGGCGCAAGTTGCCGCAGGGTCGTTACTGCTGGTGCTCGGGTTAATTGGACTCTACGTCCTAATTCATATCCTTGTATCGCGACGAATCTTCTCCTTTGGGCCGTCCCTCGGAACCGTTGTGGCGTCCGGGTTGCTCATCGCGCTGTACGTTGCCGGTACCTCCGCGCTACCGATCGTTGGCCATGGCAAGGGTCAGCTCGCAGCAGTCACCTTCTTAGGTATCTCATTGGTACTCGCTGGTGTGCGTTCTACTCCTGGTTGTGAACTCATGGCGATCCCGGATGTCCTCCTTGGCAAGCACACCGAACTGGCGTGCCTCATCTTCTCCCCTCTCGACAGGCTTGAGCGTAAGTTACGAAGCAAGCGCGACCTCTGAGCGGCACTGCGCCTTGCGTAGGCAATAATTGCGGTTGCCTATATGCCTAATCAGGTATATAGATTCGCATGACGCTTTATGATTTAGAGAATGCGCTCGAGGCGAATCCCAAGCGGTTTCCGCGATTTGTGTTGCCGGATGGTGATTACATCCCTGCACACGCCCACGTCACTGAAGTTGGACACGTGATCAGGAATTTCATCGATTGCGGCGGGCTGACCGGAAAAGAGGAAAAGATCGTGCTGCAAACGCATGTCGGCAGTGACACCGATCATCGGCTTCGATCAGATCGCTTTGCGAGGATCCTGCAACTGGGAAATCGCGTGATTCCGAGTGCAGACCTCGATGTAGATGTTGAGTACGACTGCTGCGTCGTAGCGCAGTATCCGATTGCCGAAGCCAGACCAGACGGCGAGCACCTGAATCTGATCTTGCGCCGCAGCCGAACGCAATGTCGGGCGCGTGAGCGGCGTGATAGCGAAACAGCAGCGTGCTGCGCAACATCTGCGGCTTGTTGTTAATCGTCATGGACTTGATTCAGATCTATCAGTGCTTTTGCGATCGCACGCGATTGCGCATTCTCAATCTTCTTGCGAGATCTCCGCTCTGCGTCTGTCATTTTCAGGACATTCTTGGTGAACCGCAGGTCAAGATTTCCAAACACCTTGGTTACTTGCGTCGCAAAGGTATGGTGGCCACGAAGAGGGAACAGAACTGGATCATCTATTCGCTGCCCGAACAGAGGGCGGACGAATTGGAACGAAATCTAAAATGTTTACAGGACTGCGTCCAAACAGATGCGGTGTTCAAACGCGATATGGAAAAGCTTTCCAGACTTGCAAAGAGCTGTTGTAAGCCGCGCAGCGTATTCAGGCGCGGTGTCAATGGAAGGAAAACAAATGAGAAAACAAAAGGTTCTGTTTATTTGCGCTCATAACAGTGCCCGTAGCCAGATGGCGGCAGCATTGTTGAATGAGACGTGCGGTGAATTCTTTGATGCGCAAAGCGCGGGATTAGAAGCAGGCACAATCAATCCGCTGGTCGAGGAAGCGCTTCTGGAGCTCGGTGTCGATATCTCGAAGAACACAACGCAGCGCGTTTTCGACGTTTGGACATCAGGACAGATATTCCAATTTGTGGTGACAGTGTGTAGTGACGTTGAGGCTGAAGGTTGTCCAATTTTTGCTGGCGTCACTACCCGGTTGCACTGGCCATTTGACGATCCTTCCAAATTCACGGGCACGCACGAGGAACGGTTGGAAGGAACACGTCGAGTCCGCGATCAGATTCGCGCCAGGATCGATTCTTTCTGCGAAGAACACTGCGTCCCGAGCCAAGTGTGAGGAAGCTCGCAGCGGAATTCATCGGGACCTTCTCCCTCGTGTTCGCCGGGACAGGGGCGATTGTGATCGACGAGACGACCTGCGGCGCAGTTACGCATGTTGGCGTTGCGCTGACCTTTGGTCTGATCGTGCTCGCAATGATTTACACAGTCGGTGATATTTCCGGTGCGCACCTGAATCCTGCGGTCAGTCTGGGGTTTTTTGTAGCGCGACGCTTTCCACTTCACCAAGCTATCCCATACATCGCCAGTCAGTGCGGCGGAGCGTTGGCAGCTAGTGGCGTGTTGCGCCTTCTCTTTCCGCAAAACGAGATGCTGGGCACGACAGTTCCCGCCGGCTCGGCAATCCAGTCATTTGTTCTCGAGCTGATTTTGACTGCGACTTTGATGTTTGTGATTCTTAGCGTCTCGACCGGAGCGGCTGAGAAGGGCATCACAGCGGGGATCGTCGTTGGTGCTGTGATTGCGCTCGAAGCGATGTTCGCCGGGCCAATTTGTGGCGCGTCGATGAATCCAGCCCGATCGCTCGGACCCGCCGTGGTGTCGGGCCATTTCACATACCTGTGGATTTACGTTCTCGCTCCCGCAATCGGTGCTTGTATTGGTGTTCTGGGCTGCCGTTGTGTGCGGGAATCCGGATGCTGCTCTGCGGGTGCTTCGGCAACTTCAATGCTGAAAACCAATCAGCTTAATCAATCCTGAGGTTGGCGGGCCACGTCGCGCCGCCATGGCAATTTTCCTTCAATTTCCAATTGCAACGACAAACTCAGGAATGTGCGGATAAGCACGATCATTCCCAGGACGACCACATTTTGCAGGGTTGGCGCGACCACGACGGTCCGAATGATGTCGCCAGCAATGAGAAACTCGAGACCGAGCAGGATCGCGCGCCCTACATCCTGCCGGTAAAGCGAATAATAATTGCCCGTCCCACGGGCACGATCCCGCAGGCGCAGGACAAGTCGGATTGTGGCAGCCACCATGCCAGCGGCCACAATGAATACACCCACGCCATCCACACTCGTGCCGACCACTTCCATGATGTGTCGAAAATATTCCATGACTGCGTTCATAACCGGAAAGCACGCCGACTTTCAATGTTGTTTCTGGGCAACGCGTTGAGGAGTCGCCGGGGCGACCGTTCCACCTTCGCCTCAGGGCTTCGACTGCGGGGTGCGCAACTGACAATCGGGCCATGTCGGCGAGTCGGGCGCGTTTAATGCGCTCATCGGTGCGGGAAATAGCGCCGCCGGATCGGGCACGCCAATGCGCTTGTTCACCCAGTGCGTCTGATACGCCCACGCGGGGAGCGGCGCGGCCTTGGGCGTGCACGACCAGTTGTTGAAGTGGAGATTCACGAGATAGAAGTTCCGTTTCAGTTTCCGGAGCACCTCGACAATCTTCGGATTCTCGAAGCCGTGCATTTCCATCGCAATCTGAGAAATCGACGCCAACAACTCGTCGGGCACTGCGAGGAGCGAATCCCATTCCGCACCCTCGATGTCCATCTTGATGATCAGGCGCCGTCCGGTGTCGCCGTTCTTCCTGATTTGATTTTCCAACGTGTCAAAGAAACGCGACTCCCTGTAGCCGCTCCGATCGCCGACACATTCGTTGTTAAACACGAACGTGCCGCCGTTGCAGGTTGGCCGCGCGGGATCAAAACAATCGTACTGATGCACCGTGACGTGATACCGGCACGACACCTCGCAGCCCCAGTCATCATTCCTGCCAACGCCGTAAGAATACGCTGCGTCGAGCGGCGCAATCAGATTCTCGCACATCAGGTATCCGCCGTCATTGGCGCTGCCGAAGCGCTTGAACGTGCAGTTCTTCAACGCGACTGGCTGGAGTTCCGCAAGAATCGCCTCACGCAGTTTGCGTGCCGCGGACCGGCGCGCGACATCGCCAGTCGCGATGGCGGCCGCTGCTGCGACAGCAATGAAGGCAAACACGATGCGGATGGCAGGTCGTCTCATGAAGGCGCCTTGCATCGATCGCGGCCTCTTGAAAGCATTCTCACGCTGTAATCCTTCTGAGCATCTATGCCTGCTAAGAAGGCATACCTTCCAGAACCACACACGCGACCGCGTGGTGCTCGGTATGGCTAAGCGTGACGAGTGCAGCAGTAACGCCGCGTCGTGTCGCGAGTTCCTTGGCCGGCCCGGATAAAACGAGGAATGGTTCGCCGCTCGGCTTTTTCTGGATGTCGATATTGCGCCAACCTATCGCTTTGCCGATGCCGGTGCCGAATGCTTTCGAAACGGCCTCTTTTGCCGCGAAACGCGCGGCCAAATGACGCGCCGGGAATTTCATCGACATCGAATATTCAATTTCGCCATTGGTAAAAACTCGGTGGAGAAAACGATCACCGAATCGATCAATGGAGCGCTGAATGCGGGCGCACTCGACAAGATCGACACCAGTACCGATCACGCTCATCTTGAATTGCCATCGCGTTGAGGACAACGCGATCCACCTTTGACGCTCATCCTGGATATTTTGCCATCACAGCGAGCATTTCTTTCACGGCAGTATCAAGCCCAACCCAGACTGCACGCGACACGATGGAGTGACCAATGTTGAGCTCCGTCAAACACGGAATTTGGTTGATAAGCCCGATATTTTTGTAGTTGATGCCGTGGCCGGCGTTGACCTGGAGATTTGATTCCGATGCGGCGCGCGCGGCGGCTCGCAATTGCTCAAGCTCTTCTTTTTGGATCTTTTCTGTAAACGCGTTAGCCAGGCTGCCGGTATGCAGCTCAACCATCTCGACGCCCAGCTCTGCTGCGGCGTCGACTTGTTCCAAAGTGGGATCGATGAACAAGCTGATTCGAATACCGGAGGTGTGCAACCGTTTGATTGTCGGTTCCAATGTCTTGCGATTTGCGATGACATCCAAGCCGCCCTCGGTGGTAACTTCCTCCCGTTTCTCCGGGACAAGGCAGACTTCATCCGGCACGATGCGCAGCGCCACATCGAGAATCTCCGGTGTGTTGCCCATTTCGAGATTCAATTTTGTCATGATGTTTTCGCGCAGCCGTTCGATGTCCCGGTCCTGGATATGCCGGCGATCGCTGCGCAGATGGGCGACGATTCCCTGCGCACCTGCGCGTTCGCACATTCGCGCCGCAACGATGAGATCTGGTTCAGCGTTCTTGGACTCCGGCATCGTGGCATAGCGGGCCTGGCGTAGCGTTGCTACGTGATCGACGTTGACTCCCAGACGCAGACTGCTCATGTGTTTCGAAAATTTTCGCGAGTTGACCCCGAATGATTTCAGGGTTGATCGCGGGCAAAATAGGACTCATTCAACGAGGTTGAGCAAGTCCGAAACGAAACGGCGAGACGGTGAGTCGGCGATTTTCTTGATTTGGTCCGCGACGCGCTTTGCACGCTCGCCGTTTCGCCGGCTCGCCGTGTCGCCGTTTCCTCGCTTCTCTAGCGATCAGTCGGGCCGGGCGTATTAGGCGCCTGATTTGTCGATTCTTGGCCGCTGGTTTCTGCCTTCGCCTTGTTCAGGGCTGTTTTGGATTTTCGATGAACTGTCTTGGCGCTTTCTTTTGTTTTCTGGCCTACAGTTTGAGCCGTTTCCTTCGTCTTTCTGCCGACAGTCTTGGCGGTCTCTTTGGTTTTTTCTCCGACTGTTTCAGCGGCTTCCTTGGTTTTTTTGCCCGCAGTTTCAAGTCCGTCTTTGACTGTCTGCCCTGTTTTTTTTGCTCCGTGCTTTACTTCTTCCAGTGTTCCTTCCTGCGCGAGCGCAACAAGCGCCGTAGCCACGGTCAAAGTAATAATAAGGCTCGTTATTTTCATGACTGCCTCCTTTTCATTTGCTCTCCCTGTACTAAGAAAACGGATGAGACGTGCGAGCCGCGCGCAATATCCTTATCACGCCGACAACTCAGTATGGCGTTTGCAGCACGTACGCTGGTAAATGGACGCGAGTTTCGAAAGTGGGATGCCGAAAACATAAAGCATCGCGATAAATCCGTAAGCCAGAGTCAGACGCACGCGTCCAATGGTTTCGTAGCGCCTGGGGCTCGCCATGATCCGTTTGCGACTGTATATCACGCGACCGTGGCGCCGGAGCTGGCGAAAAAATTCCACGTCCTCCATTAGAGGCACTTCTGGAAAGCCGCCTATGTCCAGAAACGCCGTGCGCCGGCAGAATATCCCGTGATCGCCACACCGCATTCGTAGCAGAAGCCCGGCATAATGCGCGAAGTTGTCCGTCAATCGATAGATGAAGGCTTGCGGCAGGCGAATTCGAAAAAAACCGCCTGCGACATTCGGATCATCCATGATGCACTCGATCTCTTCCAAACAGCCCCACGGAACTTCGGCATCGACGTGTACAAACCAGAGAATGTCGCCGTGCGCGGCGCGCGCACCAGCATTCATTTGTACCGCCCGATTGCGCTTGCTTACGACAAGTTGATCGCAAAAGCCCGTCGCAAGATCAGCCGTGCCGTCGGAGCTTCCACCATCCGCGACCATGATCTCTGCTGCCGGCGCGCGCTCGCGCAGGCGCGCGAGAAATGGCCGTAGCAGTCGCGCTTCGTTAAAAACAGGAACAATGATTGAGAGCTTCATTCGAATGCTTTTCACCAAATCGCCTGCCAGGGATATTGATCCAGGAATAAAGGGCTAGGTGATGCCTAGTGAAACATCCACACCGCAATCAGCAGACGAAGCAAGAAGAGGGGAATTCGTATGTTTTCAAGACTAATTATTGCAACAGCCATTGCGCTGTTCTTCGCACCGGCGGGATGGATCCTTGGCCAGGAGCATCCGGAACATCCCGAACACCCGCAAAAGGGCAAAAGCGCCGAGAAACAGGTGAGTAAGGTCGATATTTCAACTGGCATCAGGAGGAACATCGACACCCAAAGCAAAAAGAGCGCTGACGGGAAGTTTCACGTCAACTACGAAGGTCAGGATCTTGCTCTCGATCTAATCCGAGTGCATGACGACCGGCTTTCCGATCTTGGCGGAGGCAAATACTTTGCTTGCGTGGATATGAAAGGCGCAGACGGAAATACTTATGACATTGATTTCTTTCTGAATGGCCAGCCGGGTGAAATGAAAGTCACCGAGACCTCTGTGCACAAAATCGATGGCAAACCGCTTTACGATTGGAAGGAAGACAATGGGAAGTGGCATAAATTGCCGGCCAGCTAATCTTGTTTCCCAGTTGCCCATGCGGCTACTGATTCTAGCAGTCTTTCTCGTCGCGGGCGCACTTGCGACTGGCGCCGTTGACAATCCGGGCATCGTCAAAGGCACTGATCAATTTGAGTTCGTCTATCGAGTTAAACTTCCTGAGATCAAAGGCGAAGCTCGGGTCTGGATACCGCTGGCCAAGACCGATGCCTTCCAGACTGTGAAGGAGGAAGAACTAAACATCCCAATGAAATGGGAAAAGGTGCAGGATCGGGATTATCGAAACGACATTTGCGTGCTTCATCCCCAGTCTGAAGACAGTGGTAAAACGATCGAACTCCGATACCGCGTGGTGCGCAAAGAAAAAGCCGCCTATCCAGCAAGCAACGCAGAAGCCGCGCGTTACTTGCATCCAGAAAAGCTGGTGCCCATTAACGAAACTTTCAGAACTCTTGCTCAGAAGGCGGCAGCGGGAAAAACCGACGACCTCGAACGCGCGAAAGCTCTCTACGACCATGTTATGGGCCGAATGCGCTACGACAAATCCGGGACCGCCTGGGGCCGGGGCGACGCGATTTACGCATGTGACTTTCGCACGGGAAATTGCAGCGATTTTCACGCTTATTTCATCGCTTTAGCGCGAAGCATCGGCATACCCGCTCGCTTTGCAATCGGCGCTACCATTCCAGCTGATAAGAACGAAGGGACAATCGAGGGCTATCATTGCTGGGCGGAATTCCTGGCAGATGGGCGCTGGGTGCCAGTGGATATCAGCGAAGCGTGGAAGAATCCTAAACTCGCGGATTACTATTTCGGTCATAACCCGGCCAATCGATTCGAACTGACTAAGGGTCGCGACCTGGTTGTCGATCCCGAGCCGGCAAGTGGCCCGATCAATTTTCTCGCCTACCCGCTGCTGGAGATGAACGGTGAGATAATCAAGCCCGAGACCACGTTTACATTCCACCGTATCGGCACATAGAACGCCCTGACAAACACGCAGTCGTTGTAACCACAGCGCTGTGTCGCTGTGCCGTCCAAGCGCCTCGACGCAAGCTAGGCGGCTACAACTCCGGCGCTTGCGCTGAGAGTAGATTTGCTTATCAACTCCACATTGCCGCTGCCTATACGGCGATGATAAAATCAGAGCGGCAACACGCCAGACCGTGCAAAAAATTCCGCTAATGGATTATGTCGGCAGACCGCTGCTGGCTTGTGTGTTCCTCGCGCTGCTCTTGCTCCAGTGGCGTTTCCCTCTGCGACGTCAGTATTTCAGCATGTTGCACCGGCTCGTGCGCAACTTTGTGCTTTCAATTCCCGGCTTCGCGATTGTGCGTTTCGCCATGTTGCCAATCCCGATCGCCGTCGCCATATGGGCCAAAGAGGAACATATTGGCCTGTTAAACTGGTTTGGCGTGCCGTTTTTGATCACTGGCATCGCTACGTTTCTTCTGATGGATTACGCCTACTGGTGGTGGCATTGGGCGAACCATATGATTCCCCTCTTCTGGCGATTCCATAACGTGCATCACACCGATCTTGATCTCGATGTAAGCACTGCCGCGCGATTCCATTTTGGTGAGATGATTTTTTCGATCGGATTTCTTTCGGTGGCAGTGATGATCTTTGGCGTCGCACCGATAATGCTCGTCGCATTCTTTGTCACACTTGAAACTGCGACCCTCTTTCATCATTCCAACTGGCGGCTGCCTATAAAGCTGGAGCGGCTCTTAAATCTGATAATTGTGACACCGCGGATGCACGGCATTCATCATTCGATCGTGCAACGGGAAACGAATTCAAATTGGGGCACCATTTTTTGCTGGTGGGACAAACTCCATCGCACGTTGCGGCGCGATGTGTCGCAGGACGAAATCACGATCGGAGTGGCCGCTTATCGCGATGAGAAGGAGCTCACGCTCGGGCAACTATTGGTTTTGCCGTTTCGCGGACAGCGCCCGTGGCGATTGCCAAGCGGCGAAGAGCCTGACCGTACAATCCAGGCCGCAGATGAACTTGCGGAATAGCAACTTGTTAGATTTCCCCCAATATAATCGACCGGGAGTGTAAGGGAGCTATTCTGGCAGGCCATCGATGAACCGTTTCACGCGCGAATTGGCGGACCACTCGGCTTCACTTCGTCGAGGGCGTCCCGAGATTCTTCAAGTGAATGTGGGCAAGCTTTGCAATCTCACCTGCGTGCATTGCCACGTAAATGCTGGTCCGAAGCGCAAAGAAATTATGACGCATGGAACCATCGAGCGGATTGTTTATTGGCTGGCCAAAACGCAAATTTCAACCGTCGACCTTACTGGCGGCGCGCCGGAAATGATTCCCGACTTTCGCTTTTTCATCGACCAAGTGAAAAGACTACAGCCGCCACGACACATCATCGATCGTTGTAATTTGACGATCTTGCTCGAGCCCGGTTATGAAGATCTGGGCGAATTCCTCGCGAGAAACAGGGTCGAGATTGTTGCATCAATGCCGTGTTATTCAGCGGAGAATGTGAATGCACAACGGGGCGAAGGCGTTTTTGACGAGAGCGTCGCCGCTCTGCATTTGCTGAACTCGTTAGGCTACGGACTCGACCCAGAACTGCCATTGCACCTCGTTTATAATCCGGTCGGCGCATTTTTGCCGCCGTCACAGGACGAGCTGGAAGCCGATTACAAGCGCGAACTCAAAAAGCATTTCGGAATTGTGTTTAATAACCTTTATGCGCTGACGAACCTTCCAATCGGGCGCTTTGCAAGCTATCTGCGGCATAGCGGTACACTGCAAGATTACATGCAACTGCTCATTCACGCGTTTAATCCAGCAACAATCAGCGGATTGATGTGCCGTAATACGATAAGCGTCGGCTGGCGTGGCGAAGTTTATGATTGCGATTTCAATCAGCAACTTGGAATGCAATGGTCCGACAATAGCGGGAGGAGGCTTTTTCTTTGGGATATCGATCCAAATTCGCTCGAAGAGCGTGTGATCATGACCGGCGATCACTGCTTAGGGTGCACGGCGGGCGCCGGCTCAAGCTGCGGCGGAGCAATCAGTTCACAGTTTTGACAGGGCTTTGGTCGTACGGCATCGACGCACATCTCGCGAGTCGTAACTGATCAAGAGAGCGTCCGCGTCGCAGAGGCGGCCGGCAGCAATCGCGCCAGACCAAACTCAGCGTGGATCAGTTGCGCTGCGCGTTCGGCATCTTTTTCATCGATGATAACTGCTATTTTGATCTCCGAAGTGGAAACCAACTGGATGTTGATTCCGCTTTTTCCCAGGCATTCGAACATCCGTGCCGCTACTCCCGAATGCGATCGCATGCCGATTCCGACCACGCTCAACTTGGCAACGCCGGCTGTGGTGTTCAACCGCTTCGCGCCAATCTGGCCAATCACCGGCATCAGGATTGTACGAGCGTTTTCCAGTTCGTCTTCATGAATGGTGAAAGAAATGTCAGTCGTCCCGCCGATTGAGGCGTTTTGCACAATCATGTCAACAATGATGTGCGCTGCGGCGATGTTCGAAAAAATCCGGGCAGCCATTCCCGGCTCGTCACGCACGCCTGCGATGCTGAGTTTTGCCTGGTGCCTGTCGAGACTGATCCCGCGAACCAATACGTCTTCCATGCTGGGAGTCTCTTCTTTGGCAATTGTCCCGCGCCGTTTCGAAAAGCTTGACCTCACCTCGAATTCGACGCCGAATTTTTTAGCAAATTCTACCGCGCGCGATTGCATCACCTTTGCGCCGCTGCCCGCCATTTCGAGCATCTCGTCATAGGCAATCTCACTAACTTTTTTCGCGTCGAGGACTACGCGCGGATCGCATGTGAACACGCCATCGACATCGGTAAAAATCTGGCAGGCATCAGCGTTCAACGCGCCCGCCAGCGCAATCGCGGTCAAGTCCCCGGCACCCCGGCCAAGCGTGGTCGTATCTCCTTCCGGTGTCTGGCCCTGAAAACCAGCCACGATCACGATGTAGTCCTCCGACAGTATCTCATGAATCTGCTTTGGACTGATGTTCGCGATCCGCGCCTTGGTGTGATGCCCGTCGGTTAAAATTCCTGCCTGGGCGCCGGTCAACGAGATAGCTGTTCCACCCAACGCGTTCACGGCCATGGCAGTCAAGGCGGTGGCGGCGTGCTCACCAGTGGCAAGCAGGATATCGAGTTCGCGCTCTGTTGGGTGCGGCGAGACAGCTTTTGCAAGCTTGATTAACTGATCGGTTACGCCCGCCATCGCCGAGATGACCGCAACGACCCGACAGCCTTTGCGCTGCGTCTCAAGAATTCGGCCGGCCACTTTACAAATTCGCTCCGGTGTCCCGACGGAAGTGCCGCCATACTTTTGAACGATCAGGCGCATGACTTGAATAGATTACGGAACAGGAACAAGAAGTTCCAAAACAAACTAAGAATTGGTTTGCGTGGCAATACTTGATAATGCGCGTCGGCAACTAGAGCCCAACCGCGCGTCGCACATCATTCACGGTCGCCGGGACGGATTTTAATTCCTTCATCTGCGTGGTGATTACATCGGGATCCTTCAATCCATGTCCAGTGACCGTGCAAACAATCTGGCTCTCCTCCGGAATTTCCCGAAATGAGTATGCTGCCTCTTTCGAATCGCAGCATTTGAAAAGCCCCGCGACGGACGCCGCGCTTGCTGGTTCAACAAAAATTCCCTCGTGCTGCGCCAGCCAGGCCTGCGCCGCAAGAATCTCTTCGTCATTAACAACATCAATCGCGCCATGTGATTCGGTGATCGCGGCGCGAGCCTGCTTCCAACTTGCCGGATTGCCAATTCGAATCGCCGAAGCCACCGTTTCCGGTTTTTCGACGATGCGATTGTAAAAAATTGGGGCAGCACCCGTGGCTTGAAAGCCAATCATCGCTGGCAACTTCGTCGACCTTCCGCGCGCGTGATATTCTCGGTAGCCTGCCCAATACGCGGAGATGTTTCCAGCATTGCCTACAGGCAACAGATGAAAACTGGGCGCGTCGCCCAGATCATCAATAATTTCGAACGCAGCGGTCTTTTGCCCGGCGATTCGGTCCGGGTTAATCGAATTTACAACGGCGAGATCACGCTGTTCGCCAAGCTCCCGAACGATCCGAAGGGCGTCGTCGAAGTTGCCTTCCAAGGCGATGATTTTTGCTGCACAGGCGAACGCCTGCAGCAATTTACCAGTTGCGATTTTGCCAACAGGCAAGACCACAGCGCACGAAATCCCCGCCCGCGCCGCATAGGCCGCCGCGGAAGCCGACGTGTTCCCGGTTGAGGCGCAAATGAGAGCTTTTGCGTTGCGCTCCATCGCTTTCGATACGGCCACGGTCATGCCGCGATCCTTGAACGAGCCCGTTGGATTTATTCCTTCGTTTTTGACGAAAACCGCGCGGCCGACGCGTTTGCTCAATCGCGCGCAAAACACCAGTGGCGTAGTCCCCTCACCCAGGGAGACAACCGGCGTCGATTCAGCAACCGGAAGATACTCCCGGTAACGCGCGATCACTCCCAATTTTGATGTTGTCGTTTCGGTGTGCATTTTCTATTCGAGACAAATTCGTGTGATTGTCGATCCGTAAGTGCCGTGTAAGATCATGCCGTTATGCCTGCGCTCAGCAAGGAAGATAAACTGCGACTCTTAACCACAATCCTGGAGAGTCGCCATGCGGACCTGCGCGAACAGAATTTGAATCGTCAGGGCAAGGGACATTTTCATGTTTCCGGAATGGGCCATGAGGCGCTCGCTGCAGTCTCGATTCAGATGGAACCGGACGACTACGTCGTCTCGTATTATCGCGACCGCGGTCTTGTTCTTGGGCGCGGAATGACGACGCGCCAGCTCGGACTCGAATATTTTGCAAAGCGCAACACCGGAAGCGGCGGCCGGCAAATGCCGTCACACTACAGCAATGCGGAGTTGCACATCTGGAGCGTGCCAACTCCGACCGGTTCCCAGTTGCTGCCCGGGTGCGGCGTCGCCTGGGGCATTCAGCTGGACGATAAAAAAAATCTCGTTGTCACGACGGTCGGCGATGCGGCGACCCGCCAGGGAGATTTTTTTGAGGCGCTCTGTTTCGCCAAGGAAAAGAACCTTCCCATGCTTTTCCTCGTCGAAGACAACGGCTACGGCATCAGCATGCCGACGCGGAAGAACAATCCGCTCGCGCTCAACGTTCTCGAACCTGACAACTGGCGCCGAATCGAAGGACAAGACGTGCAGCAGGTTTACGACGCAACGGCAGAGGCGTTCGAGAAAATTCGCGCGGGAGGCGGGCCGTTCTTTTTCTGGATCAGGATGGAGCGTCTTTCCAGTCACACCAGCTCTGATGATCAGAAATTATATCGCAGCGCTGAAGAGTTGCAGGCCCTGGAAAAATCAGATCCGCTCAAATACTGGAAAGATCAACTGATCCAGGAAGGCGTGATCACCGCCGAGCAATTCGCCAAGCTCGATAATGAAGTTAAAGAGCGCATCCGCCGTGAGTATGCCGAGGCTGAAAAGGCCGAGGATCCTTCGCCTAACGAGTTACTTGCCAATGTTAGCAAATTGCCTGCAAAACTTAACAAGGAGATTCTCCCGCCCGGGAAGTATCGCATCGGCGACACAGTGAATAAGACATTGCGCGTCGGCCTGGAGGAAGATCCGAGACGCGTGATCTTTGGTGAAGACATTGAAGACCCGAAAGGCGGCGTGTTTCGTCTCACGCAAAGGCTTTCAACCGAGTTTCCGAAACAGGTGTTCAATTCCCCTCTTGCCGAATCGACGATCCTCGGTGTCGCGTGCGGTCTGGCGGCGTACGGCAAACGTCCGGTCTTCGAATTGCAATTTATTGATTTCATTTATCCGGGATTCAACCAGCTCGTCACAAACATCTCGACTTTGCGCTGGCGATCATTTGGCAATTGGAAATGCCCGGCGGTGATTTATGCGCCCTATGGGGCTTATCTGCCCGGCGGAAGCTTATGGCACAGCCAGGCAAACGAAGCAGCGCTCGCTCATTATCCCGGCCTGAACATTGTAATCCCAAGCTCGCCGGCTGATGCCGCCGGATTACTCTGGTCCGCAATGCATGGTGAAGATCCCGTCATCTTTTTGATACCCAAACATCTGCTTTGGGCGGAGCACAAATACTCGGAGCCAATTCGCGCGGTTCCGTTGGGCGAGGCGCACAAGTTGCGTGAAGGCTCTGATGTCACTGTTGTTGCGTGGGGTAACACGGTCGAGAAATCGCTGGAGGCTTTAGACAAGATCGGCAACAAAATCAGCGTCGAACTGATCGATCTGCGCTCCATCGTTCCGTGGGACAAAGCCGCGATTGAGAAATCAGTGACCAAGACTCGCAGGCTGGTTGTCGTTCAGGAGGACACCGAAAATTGCAGTGTCGGTCAGATGATAATTTCTCACGTCACGAGTATTCCCGACCTTTGGAATGAAATGATCAGCCCACCGATTCTGGTCAGCAAAGCAAACGTCGTAATCGGATATAATCCTATCTATGAGTACGCGGCGTTGCCTGACGTGGAGCGGATCGTCTCCGCAATTCAGCGCTCGGTTGAGACCAGACACGAACGCGTTGCTGTAGCCCCGGGCGGTGAACGCGGCCACTTTGCCCCGTCCCTTACGCACATCCCGTCGCCGGGGTCAGCGGTGCGAGGCGCACTGCCATCTCCGGATACAGCAGAAACCGGCAAAGAGCGGATACAAAACATCACTGTCCCAGTGATGGGTGAAGGCATTCGCAACGCCAAAGTTGTTTCGCTTTTGAAAAATCCCGGCGACAACATCGCGCTCGATGATGAGCTCTGCGAAGTAGAAACGGATAAAGCCGTTTATCCCATTCAGTCGTCGTTTGCCGGCGTAATGGGTGAATGGAAAACAAAAGTAGGCGAGACCGTCGAGATTGGTCAGGAGCTTGGCACGATTATAACCGCGGAGCCATCGTTCGCCGACCAGTTTCAAGAAGCAGCTGAAGAATCGGCGGCTGGTGCTGTAGCCGCGGGCACTGACCGCGGCCGCTCAGTGTCCCCACGCGAGATGACGCGGCCGGGGTCACCGACCCCAGCTACAGGTATCGAACCTGCGCTCGCACCGACGATCACGCGCAAACTTCTTCACGTGATCCCCGCCAACCTGCAGATCGATGCACGATGGGATGCAATTCGCAAGGCGCGCGATGTGGCAAAAACGAAAAATGGGAAACACGCCCCTTCTCCTTCGGTGATGATCGCGTGGTCGGTGGTGCGAGCCATGGAAAAACATCCAGCTTTCCGTCGCCTCATTTTGGAAGACGAGCGTATCGTTGAGAACGAAAATTTCGATCTCGGTATTGCAGTAGCGCTGGAAGACGATCGCTTGGCGACAGCAGTGATTGTCGATGCGAATAAGAAATCCTGGCCGGAATTCGTGACGGCTTACAACGAAACAGTCAATGCTACTCGCGGCGGCCGTGTTGATGCGATGAACGCCCCTGTTGTGATTACAAGTCTGGGTGCATTCGGAGTAAAGGCCGGCGCGCCTATTGTTGTGCCGCCCTCAGTCGGAACGTTTTTCGTCGGTACCGCTCATCGAGAGTTGATTCCAAACGGAAAGAAAAACGAAAGCGCGGAGGTCATTACGCTTTCGCTTACGTTCGATCATCGCGTCGTAAACGGGGCCCGCGCCGCGAGCTTCGCAAACGAAATCAAAAAACAGATCGAAGGATTCAAAATTCCCAGGTCAGAGGCGCGCGCAGTTTCGGTTTAGATTTCCTAGTCAGGAGCGCTTTCGCGGTCTTCGCCGCTTCGCCGATGAGGAATTTGCGTTTCACGCAATGGAGCCGGCTGGCGCCGAACGAGATAGATAAGCAGCCCGAAAGGTAAGCTCGCTGGCGCGAGCGAATCAATCGCCCTACAATTATCTGCGCCATCCACGTTATGACTACGGCCAACAAGATCACTGTCGTCCGGATCCTGATGATTCCGGTTTTTGTGACGATGGCGATCTATTATGGCGAGAGCATCAAACGCGGCGATCCGCTGGAGTGGCAGCGTTTCACGGCGATCATCATTTTTATTCTTGCTGCCGTAAGCGACGGTCTCGACGGGTACGTTGCACGCCGGTATAACCAACGCAGCACGCTCGGAGTGTATCTCGATCCAATTGCGGACAAAGGTTTGCTTTTGAGCGGCATCATCACATTGAGTATCAGCAACTGGAGTCAATCCGATCCTGAATACGGAAGCTTTCCCGCGTGGTTTCCGGTCCTTGTGATTACACGCGACGCAGTCATTCTAGTCGGCGCGGTGATTCTGCATCTCCTCATCGGCAACAAAATGCGAGTGAAACCGAATTGGACCGGCAAAGTAGCGACCGTCTGCCAGATGTGCGCGATCGCCTGGGTGATGTTGCAACTGCATTTTCTTCCGCTTCTTCTCGTCGTAGTTGTTGCGGGAACTTTTACTTTGATTTCAGGCGTGGTTTACGTTCTGAACGGGGTGCGCCAGCTGCAGGCGGAAGGGCATGCGCACCCGCAGCGGGGTTAAGATAGCATTCTTGAGGCGATGGACAGCCTGACGAATATGCCGAGCGTCGCAGTTATTGGCCGGCCGAATGTTGGCAAGTCTGCGCTGTTTAATCGTCTGATTGGCCGAAAAATTGCCATCGTCCACGATCAGCCCGGAATTACGCGCGACAGGATTTCCGCGATTTGCACACGCGGTACCCGGCCTTTCGTTCTGTGGGATACTGGCGGGATTTTCGGCGCTGGCGAAGCGGAACTAAGGGCGCAGGTGCACGGTGCCGCCGAGGAAGCGTTGCGCGAAAGTGATCTTTTGCTTTTCGTTGTCGACGCCAAAGAAGGTTTGTCCCCGATGGATGAAGAGCTCGCGCGTGTCCTGCGTAAATCTCAAAAGCCGGTCATCCTGGTCATCAACAAGATCGACGTTGAAAAACATGAGGCTCTTGCAGCTGAGTTCGATTCGTTGGGCTTCAAATCGAGTATAGCGATCAGCGCAGAACATGGTCGCGGCATCTTGGACTTGCTGGACGCAATCGATCGGTTTCTCCCCTCGCCCGCTGGCGATTCACGAGCCACAAGTCAAGATTCACTTGCCGTCGCGATTCTTGGCCGACCCAATGTTGGAAAATCTTCCCTCATCAATTCCATCGTGCACAAGGAACGCGCCATTGTAAGCGAGCTGGCAGGAACCACGCGTGATGCCATCGATATTCTTTACCAACACGACGGCCGGAATTTCGTCTTCATCGACACAGCGGGAATCCGTCGGCGTGGTAAACATTCGACTTCGGTTGAAGTCTTCAGTGTTATGCGTGCTGAACGGAGCATCCGACGGGCCGACCTTTGCGTTCTCATTGTCGATCTCACAGCTGGCGTAACCGCGCAGGACAAACGAATCGCCGGTTTGATGCAAGCCGCGCGGAAACCGGCGATCGTTATTCTAAATAAGTGGGACCTCGTTAAACCAAAGCGCAATCAAAGGGAGGCCATCGCCAGACTGGTGGCGACCGCGCGCGAGGGAATT
>Ga0137375_10003323_pt1 | contig 19147 bp, 16 predicted proteins | sample SagtaG_24_FD_104936 | JGI IMG/M metagenome (GOLD analysis project Ga0137375, IMG submission 104936) | Vadose zone soil microbial communities from Sagehorn Ranch, Mendocino, California, USA - Sage1_R_113_16 metaG | ecosystem: Environmental > Terrestrial > Soil > Vadose zone | place: USA...
CGAGCGCTATCCGTAACCGGAGCCGAGGAACCTTCAGCGACTGAACTGCGCGATTATCTCACCGTGAGATACACGTCCTTACACCAGGGCAGTCGGGACGCCCGCAACAAGCAGGCTCCTAGATGGCAATCCTGACGGCGCCCACGTAGCTACTCCAGTAGACCGGCTCCACATGAACCGTCTGACCGAAATCGGGTGCGTCGATCATCAGCCCATTGCCGATGTAGATCCCGACATGACCGATATCGGCATAGAAGAACACCAGGTCACCGGGCTGGAGCTGGTTCCTGGAGATGTGCACGCCCGACATCCATTGAGCACCGGTGTAGTGCGGCAGCGCAATGCCCACCTGCTGGTATGCCCACAGGACAAGTCCAGAGCAGTCGAAGGAACCCGGTCCGGCGGCGCCCCACACATAGGGGGCGCCCTGCCTGGACAGGGCGTACCTGAGCGCTTGCGCGCCGAGGCTGTTGCCCACCGGCGCCGTGACAGGGAAGTGTCCCGTACGGTTGGCGATCACGAGCGCCTTCTTGTATGCGGCGCTCTCTATCAGATTGATCTTGCTCTGAATTTGGCTGCGTTTCACCCCCATCTGCCTGACCAACGCCGATACCTGCCTGGACTGCTGCAAGGCAGTCTGCTGCGCCCGGTCGGCCGACGCCTGGGCCGTCTGCAGGCTGTTGACCATCGCGCCGTTCTCCATTTGCAGATGGCTCATGATCGACGCACGGTCAATGAAGCCCTGCGGGTCGTTGGTGGTGGCCAACTGAAGAGTCGGATCGTATCCGCCCGTCTCGTAGCTCGCCACGGCGATTTGGCTGACCTTGGCCTTGCGTCGGCTGAGTTCCGCGGTGAAGCGGGCAGCGGTTTTGGCGGCGGCGCGTGCCGCGCTGCGTGTCTCGGTGAGCCGCACCCGCAAGCCGTCGTACTGCTGGCTGAGTGAATCGATTTGGTGCGCCAGCAGCCTCGCCTGAGCGACAAGCTCGTTGAAGCTTGGCCGCGGCGCCTTGGGCTCGGCATTGCCCGCCGCGACTGGCAACGCGACGCTGAGGGCGGTCACGGCAGTGGTGAGCATCGCTGCCCGCTGCCACAGCCGGGTTGGCCACAGACCGCCTCCGCGCGCTCGCATGGACCAGGCGTGCGTCACGTGCCCCCGGTTAAGCAGAATGCCGATCACACGCCCCCCGATGGATCTGTGCAGGCCGCTATCACGGTGCGAGGGCTCCACTCAGGCCACTCCTCTCCCTGGCCGCCTACCGGGTTAGCTGACGGGTTCGGACCGGAGCAGCCCTACCGCAGCGCGGCTCGGGTTTTCGCCGCGTCAGCGGATTCACCCCGGGGAAGGTTGGTTCCCCGGTTCCCTGGCGAGGGTGGCGCGGCCACCTTGCCCGGGACTCGGCGGGTCACGCTGCGTCTCCGTGGCGGTGAGGACACAGCAGTTGACAACAGCGCTGCACGTTAATGGAGTAACGCTTGGCGCTCAACCTGAATGGGAAAAATTTTTGGTTTGGCATGGCCATCACGATGCTGGCGGCGTGGCCTTCACCGCGTGCGCGACCTGTCCTTCACCGCCAGCGCGACACGGCAATCGATCCCGTGTGATCTGCGCGTGATGTGCGCGAATTGACGGCCTACGGCCCGTTAACAGCACTTCGTGTTTGATCTATAACAGCGAGTGAGATGTACGTGCATGTGATTGCCGTGCTCACCTGCTTGCGGGCAGCCTGTTGACCGCTGAGCGTGTAGCCTAGCCCGGCGATGGAGTTCACCGTCAGGCGCGCGCGCACCTCCGACGTGCGCGCCATCCGCATGCTTGTCGACGCGAACGCGGACTCTGGCCATCTGCTCGGCAAGGACACGGTGACCTTGTACGAGGACGTACCGGAGTTCTGGGTCGCCGAAGAAGACCCTGACGGCGTGATTGTCGGCTGCGGCGCGCTTCATGTCATGTGGGAGGATCTCGCCGAAATCCGCACGATCGCGGTGGCGGACAGCTGCCAGGGTAACGGCGTTGGACAGGCGATCGTCGAGGCGCTCCTCGCGGCCGCTCGCCAACTTGGCGTGCGCCGCGTGTTCGTGCTGACCTTCGCGACCACGTTCTTCGAGCGGCGCGGTTTCCGGGAGATTAAGGGAACCCCGGTATCGCCGGAGGTGTACGCCGAACTCCTGCGCTCCTACGACGAGGGCGTTGCCGAATTCCTCGACCTCGACCGCGTCAAGCCCAATACGCTCGCTAACACGCGCATGCTCCTCCACCTGGATGCGCCACGCCAGGGACCTGGCTAGGGCGGCGTGCCGGGCGCCTCATGCGGCCGCAGCGGCCTTCGCATAGCCGTCGAGTATGCCGGGCCAGCCGCCAGGCCCGGATACGCCCTCGTGTATCCCTGCCGCTCCATCTGCATGCCGATCGATGTTGCGGTGCTCGAGCTCGACGCGGGTCTGGCCGTCTGGTTGGGGCTGGAACCTGACCTCGAACTCGCTTGCTCGTGACATGTCGGGTCATAGACCCACGCCCCGCTCTGCTCGTTGATCTGCCAGGCCACGACGATGCGGTGCGGCGGCTCGCAGACCAGTACCTTGCCCCATTCGCATTCGCTCCCGTCCACATCACGCTCGTAGTACCGTCCGCCAGTGCGGGGTTCCAGCACCGCCTCCGCTAGGTCGGCTTTGCCGATGTGGTGGCCCGGCCACCAGCTGTTGTAGCCCTCGGTGAATAGGGCGAATGCTCGCTCGGGGGACAGGGGCACGGTCACCGCGTGCCGCACCGGCGCGATCGTCTTCTGCTGGTTCATGGCTACTCCATTTCTCCCTGATCGTTCTGGTCGTTCGCGGCGACCTGCTCCGCCGCAGCCTGAAAACCCGCCAGAGCCTGGCTCCACATTTGGTCGATATAGGCGCGGACGGCCTGCACGCCCCGTGGATTGATCTGGTAGATACGCCGCGTGCCGTCGGCGCGGTCGACGACAAGGCCGACCTCTTTGAGCACTCGCAGGTGCTGGGACACGGCGGGCCTAGTGACCGGGAGTTCCTTGGCGAGCTGGCCGACGGCCTTGGGGCTCCGGGCGAGGGACTCCAAGATGGCGCGCCGGGTCGGATCGCCAAGCGCCCCAACCGCGTCTCCGTAAGTTCCCACGAACCGTTAGTATGCACTTACCAACGCTTGACGTCAAGTGTCTCGGACACCACAGCGTCAACGGCGATGGCGGCACCTTCCGCCGGGCAGGGGCGGCCGGTATCTCATGATCCGCTACGTCGGAGCCTTCTCAGCCGTATGTACTGAAAAGTCTCCGACGTAAGGGATCATGACCGAGCGGAATCCAGAGAGCGCGTGATCAGAGCAGGCGAAGCTGGCGCCCCGCCGGGCGGCGCGGCCTTGATGCGGTCCGGGAGATCAAGTTTGGGCTGATCGAGGACAGGAACGGTGATGGGCCCGCCACACGTTGCGCACCCCAGCGGGAGCGACGCTGGGCGCAGCTGAGGAAGAGCCGGCTTCGGGCCCGTGTCATCCCGACGAACAGCAGCCGCCGTTCCTCGCCGATGTCCGGGCCCCGCCCAGGCGCCGCACCAGGCAGCCAGAGCGGCAGCAAGCCGTCCTCGCAACCCGCCACGAAGACGACCTCGAACTCCAGGCCCTTCGCGGCATGCAGGGTGAGCAGAGCGACGGCGTCGGCCCTCGGGTCGGCCGCGTCTGCCTCCGCGTCCAGCGCGACCTCAGTGAGGAACTGGCCGAGGTCGTCGCCGCAACGGCGCGCCAGCGGCATCAGTACTTCCGCGGCCGCGCGCGCGTCGGTGGCCGTCGGCCCGGTCGCTGGCAGCAGGTCCGTTACGGCGTGCACGGCCGAATTCAGGCGCCTTTCCACAGAGTCCTGAACGGCTGCCGCGGCGGTCCCCGCCAGTTGGAGCTGACGCGTCAGCAGGTGGACCCCTGGCCGGTCGGCGAGCCGGTCATGCGAATGTTTCTGGCCGCGCAAACCGGCCCGGGTAAGTGCCTGCATCAATGGCGGGGATTGCGCGTCGGTCCGGTAGAGCACGGCGATATCGCCAAGGCCGAGGCGGCCGTGCCCATGGCCGTCGGCGCGGCCTGAGTCGAGTGAGTGGAATGACGCCCCACCGAGCAGGTCATCGATCGCCGCGGCGATCCATGTGGCTTCGCCATGCTCGTCAGCGGCCTCATGCACGGTGATTTTCCCGGCCGCACGAGGGTCGGCGGTCACCGCGCGCAGTTCGCGCGCCGGGACCAACGTGGCGGTCGCGATGGCCTGGCGGGCGCTCTCGACGATGGCGCGGGCCGACCGGTAATTCCTGCCGAGCTGCACAACCCGGGCCGCCGGATAGTCGTTGGTGAAGCGCAGGAAAAAGCCGACGTCGGCACCGCGAAAACCGTAGATCGCCTGATCCGGATCGCCGATCACCGCAAGCCCTGCCCCGTCCGGATGGGCGAGCAACCTGAGCAGTGTGTACTGCGCCGCGTCTATGTCCTGGTATTCGTCGACGCTGATCTGTGGCCAGCGGTCGCGGTACAGCCGGGCAAGTTCTGGCTCGCTGCGAAGGAGGCAACCCGCCAGTTCCACCAGGCCGTCGAAATCGACCAAGGCGCGTGCCAGCAATGCCTTACGGAAGGCCTCGTGATGCGGTGCCCCGCTCTGTGCCAGCTCGGCCAGCAGCGCCTTGCCGTCCCGTTGTGATCCGGTGAGATCCGTCGCCGTCGCGAGCCGGGCCGCCTCATCCGCCACGCCGAACCCTTCCGGCAACCCAGCCCGGTCATGTTGCTCGCGCAGAATCCGCAAGCCTAGGCCGTGGAAGGTGGCAACCGTCGGCTGTTGCACCGAGGCGGGGATAAGAAGCCGCAGCCGGTCGCGCAGTTCGTGCGCGGCCCGCCGGGTAAACGTAATGGCCAGTACCTGGCTCGCAGCGACGCCGCGCTCGCTCACCAGGTGCGCGATTCTGCGTGTCAGGGTCGTCGTCTTTCCTGTGCCCGGGCCAGCCACAATCAGCAGCGGCGTGCCGGAGCCTGCGGCGGCGCGCTGATCCGGGTCGAGGTTGTCGAGCTGCGAACCGGTGGACAGCGTCTCGGCGAGGTACCATTCAGCGCTCCCGCGGGCACCGCCACCCTCTTTCGACGGCGACTTATCCACAGAATCGAATTCCCCCTTACCCCCCGCCTTGACAACCCGCGAGAATGAGCACGAGGGCAACACCCCCAGGGCTGGTGGGGTTTGTAAGGGGTCGGGCAGCTGGGTGGATCTTGGTGGAGCATTGTCCGCACGTTGCGTGGGTGGCACGCCTCGCGGCAGCCGTTCGGGATCAGGAGGCGTGGCTGGGGAGCAGTGGTGCGCTCCCGCCTGAGCGGCCGTGGCCGCCTCGAAAAGGACCGGAATAGTCGCGGACCGATCGACTTCCTCGGGCCGCAGCAGCCGGATCACGCCGTATTCACCGTCATATCCCGCCTCCGTCCTCACCTCACCGCGGCGGAGCCGACTGATCGCCTCGCCAAGCAGGGTCCCGCCCACCCGGGCAATATCGCCCGTGGGCAGATCGCGCAGGATCGTCAGTTCCGGTCCCAGCGCGGCAACGAGCCGGGCCACCTCGGCTGCCACTCGCTTGCTCTTCGGGCCGCACGCCAGAATCTCAGAAACGATCTGTGGCAGTGCGACAAGGTTCCACGAACCAGGCGCACCCGCGGGGCGGTAACCATGTGGCCGGTCGGCCAGCTCGGTGGCTCGGTGAAGCACGCCGACCGTCAGCGGTTTTCCGCATTCTGGACAGTTTCCGCTACAGGCACGTGTCTGCTCCGGGCGTAGCCGCACGCCGCACTTGCGATGCCCATCTAGGTGATACTTGCCCTCTTCAGGAAAGAATTCGATGGTGCCGGCCAGGCCCTCGCCGGTTTCCAAGGCACGCCTGATCGCGAAGTAGTCGAGTTCGGTTAGTAACGTCGTCGCCTCACGGCCCAGCATTGGCGGCGAGTGTGCGTCGGAGTTGCTTACCAGCTGGTATGAGTCAAGCGCCGAGCACATCCAGTTCATAGGTGGGTCAGAGGAGAGCCCGGTCTCGATGGCGAACACATGCCCGGCGAGATCGGCGTAACAGTCGCCCACAGCGTCGAAACCGGATTTCGATCCGAGCACCGCGAACCACGGTGTCCACACATGCGCGGGAATCAAGTAAGAGCCCGGGTCACTCTCAAGGGTGATCTCGAGCAGGTGGCGTGAGTCAAGGCCGAGGATAGGCCTGCCATCGGCGGCCAGATTGCCGATCCTCGCGAGCGCGGCCGTGATGCGTTTCGCCGCGTCAAAGGCCGGTGCGTACAGCAGGTGGTGTACTTTGCGGGTGCGTTCGGCGCGCCGGTAGATGGTGGAGATCTCAACGGAGAGCATGAAACGAATGGGCCCGGACGCGGTCGGCGGACTGGTCCGCCTGACGCGTTTCTCGAGTTCTGGCCGAAGGCGGAACAACCCGGGCTCGGCGGGGACGAGTTTCTCCCTTAGTTCGGCCGCCCAAGCGGGGTGAGTGAAGTCACCGGTGCCCACCACCGTGACTCCTTTGCGCAACGCCCACCATGCGAGATGCTCTAGGTCGCACTGCTTGCTGCAGGCGATAGAGAACTTCGAGTGGATGTGCAGGTCCGCATGGAACATGGTGTGGTCCCGCCTCCCCGCGTCTGGTGTTCCACCTGCTCGGGCCGGGCATCCCGGATGGAACGTGCCGCGCCCGCCCAGCGTCGGCGCGTTGCGCCAAGGTTTGGCGCGCGTTCAGCGTGGCAGGCTAGTGGGCTCCCGGTGGCGCTTTGCCTGTCGCGTCCTGGCCCGGTCCCGTCCCGGCCAAATCCGAGCGTTCCGGCGCCCAGTCCAGGCGTCTCCAGCCGGCCCCGCGCCGATCCTGCCACGCTTGCCGCCCCGTAAGTGGGCGAGCCGCAAATCACATGCAAGGATCTGGTGGATGGTCTCACAATGCGGAACCGTTGACAGGACTGGCCCACGGTGGCGGTAGCTTCGATGTATTAGAGCGGAGGAATAGGCGATGCGCAGCGACCTTGCGGCACTCACCCCACCTCTAGTAATGGCGGCTGCCTTCATCGCCGGAGTCGTCGCCTTGTTGCGCAGGGAGATGGCGCCGACGCGGCGCCGCCATAAGAAGCGGCCACAGCAGGCGGACTTGCCACTCGCGGCAGACACTGACGCCACCTCGCCGGAGCGCGGCCAGACGCTACCTGTACGGCACAGTCGTCACGGTGAGGATGGTTCTGGGGATAATTCAGGGTAGGTACTCGTGCCTTCTGCGCGGTAGATCTATCCGGTTGCGCGCAGGCGGTTCCATCCCGCCGGGGTATGAACAGTCTGCTGTCCGCATGCGCGAACCTTGTTCTGTCTGCCCGGCATGGACGCCCTTCTGTTCCACCGCGTGAAGACTTGGGCGGCGTCAAGTATGAAGGGCCCCCCGCTCGCTTCCTCAGGAGTGTGATTACACTCAGTTACAGACATCTTCCAAACTGACAGCAATCGAGTGTTGGCGCGAAGTGTTTGTTAGATTAGTCGGTCACTTGAATTGCTATGGCAAGTATCTGGGTATAGTTTAAGCACCCAAAATCAACTTACTCCAGTAGAAGGGCTGTCACGGATGGCACAGAAGGTCCAGGTGCTTCTTGTAGACGATCTCGACGGGGGGGAGGCGACCGAGACTGTAGCGTTCAGCATCGATGGCACCTCGTACGAGATCGACTTGAGTTCTGACAACGCAAGCAGGCTCCGCAAAGACCTCGCCTCCTACGTCGATCACGCACGCAAAGCGGCCGGGGGTGGCCGTCGGCGACGGGCGCGTGGCGGACCAAGCCGCGAGCGGAGCGCTGAAATCAGGGCGTGGGCGAAGCAGCGCGGTTACAAGGTCAATGAGCGGGGCCGGATTCCCGCGGCGATCGTCGCGGAGTTCGAGGCGGCACACTAAGACGGCTGCGATTGGAGTACGCCGGTTGCGACGGCGCGCGTGGCGCTGAGTAAATGCGTTCCACGTGATGCGAACCAGGCGGTGAGGATCACGTGTTCCGTCGGCGCCGAACCTGCGGTCGCGTCCGGATGTGCAAAAAACGAAGCCGTCGGCCTAGCCCAGCTGTCGTTGCGTGCGACCGTTCCCGGCCGCAGTGACATCGGGTCGTGGCGCCCTTGTGGCTGCACGTCTTGTCAAGTCCGTGCTCTTCTGATCCGGCTTGTTGTGGCTCCCGTTCCGTGGCCTGGTCACCGCCATCCCGTGGGGTCTGGAGCCGCACAAGAATCGGTGGCCTACCGCACCCGTGACCAGAACCGCGACGGCCCGCCACTCAATTGAGTGGCGGGCCGTCCCCTGGGGCCTTTCCCGGCGGGCGGATAAGCGGTCGGTTCGCGCCCACTGCTTCAGCGGGTACTTCAGCGGGGCGGTTGCGCGCGTGGCCACCCGAGGTTGGCTGTTCGCTCAAGGCGTATCTCTCGCATCGTCGTTCGCTTGCGGCGTACTGGGAACACTTAGGGTCTGGCAGGCGGTTGGATGGGGTGAACGTCCTATGGCTGGGGAACGTCATCAATGTGAGGCAAACCACATCAGAAGCGCTGTCCGGCTCACGGGCTAACATGCGGAAGGGACAGGGTCGGAGGTTACTGACCCACCCGACCGCGCTGTGAGGAGCGACGATGTTCGAGAGGTTCACCGACCGCGCGCGGCGGGTTGTCGTCCTGGCTCAAGAAGAGGCCAGGATGCTTAACCACAACTACATCGGTACCGAGCACATCCTTCTTGGTCTCATCCATGAGGGCGAAGGGGTAGCTGCGAAGGCTCTGGAGTCGCTGGGCATCAGCCTTGAGGCAGTGCGCCAGCAGGTCGAGGAGATCATCGGCCAGGGCCAGCACGCGCCATCCGGGCACATCCCCTTCACTCCACGGGCAAAGAAGGTTCTCGAGCTGTCGTTGCGTGAGGCGCTGCAGCTTGGCCACAACTACATCGGCACGGAGCACATCCTGCTCGGCCTCATTCGTGAGGGCGAAGGCGTGGCCGCTCAGGTGCTGGTGAAGCTCGGCGCCGATCTCAACCGCGTGCGCCAGCAGGTGATCCAGTTGCTGCACGGGTACCAGGGCAAGGAGCCAGCCGCAGCCGGTGCCTCGGCAGAGTCCACGCCGTCGACCTCGCTCGTGCTTGATCAGTTCGGCCGCAATCTCACCGCTGCCGCCCGGGAAGGCAAGCTTGACCCTGTCATCGGCCGGGAGAAGGAAATTGAGCGGGTCATGCAGGTGCTGTCCCGGCGGACGAAGAACAACCCGGTACTCGTCGGTGAGCCTGGCGTCGGCAAGACAGCTGTTGTGGAGGGACTAGCACAGAAGATCGTCAAGGGTGAGGTGCCGGAGACTCTCAAGGACAAGCAGCTGTACACGCTTGACCTCGGTGCACTCGTAGCGGGCAGCCGGTACCGCGGCGATTTCGAGGAGCGCCTGAAGAAGGTGCTTAAGGAAATCCGCACCCGCGGCGACATCATCCTGTTCATTGACGAGCTGCACACGCTTGTCGGTGCCGGAGCCGCTGAGGGGGCAATCGACGCGGCATCCATCCTTAAGCCGATGCTTGCCCGCGGCGAGCTCCAGACGATCGGCGCGACCACGCTCGATGAATACCGCAAGCACCTGGAGAAGGACGCCGCCCTTGAGCGCCGGTTCCAGCCGATCCAGGTGGCCGAGCCGACGATCTCGCACACCATTGAGATCCTCAAGGGTCTTCGTGACCGTTATGAGGCGCACCACCGCGTGTCCATAACAGATGGCGCGCTCGTCGCCGCCGCGCAGCTTGCCGACCGGTACATCAGCGACCGCTTCCTGCCGGACAAGGCGATCGACCTGATCGACGAGGCGGGTTCGCGGATGCGGATCAGGCGCATGACCGCGCCACCGGACCTCCGCGAGTACGACGAGAAGATCGCAGGCGTGCGCAGGGAGAAGGAGTCGGCGATCGATTCGCAGGACTTCGAGAAAGCCGCGGCGCTGCGCGACAAGGAGAAGCAGCTGCTCACCCAGAAGGCCGTCCGCGAGAAGGAGTGGAAGGCCGGCGACATGGACGTCGTGGCCGAGGTCAATGAGGAGCTGATCGCGGAAGTCCTGGCGACGGCGACTGGCATCCCGGTGTTCAAGCTCACCGAGGAGGAGTCGCAGCGGCTGCTTCGCATGGAGGATGAGCTGCACAAGCGGGTCATCGGGCAAAACGATGCGATCAGAGCCCTGTCGCAGGCGATCCGCCGTACCCGGGCCGGGCTGAAGGACCCCAAGCGGCCAGGTGGCTCGTTTATCTTCGCCGGGCCGTCCGGTGTCGGCAAGACGGAGCTGTCCAAGACGCTCGCTGAGTTCCTTTTCGGTGACGAGGACTCGCTGATCCAGCTCGACATGAGTGAGTACATGGAGAAGCACACGGTGTCGCGGCTATTTGGGTCGCCGCCTGGCTACGTGGGCTACGAGGAGGGTGGCCAGCTCACGGAAAAGGTGCGGCGGCGGCCTTTCTCGGTTGTCCTGTTCGACGAGATCGAGAAGGCGCACCCGGACATCTTCAACTCGTTGCTGCAGATCCTTGAGGACGGTCGGCTGACGGATGCTCAGGGGCGCGTGGTCGACTTCAAGAACACCGTGATCATCATGACCACCAACCTCGGTACCCGTGACATCTCCAAGGGCGTGTCTGTCGGCTTTGCGCGCCAGGGCGAGGCGCAGGGATCGTACGACGGGATGAAGAACAAGGTCCAGGACGAGCTCAAGCACCACTTCCGGCCGGAGTTCCTCAACCGGGTGGACGACGTCATCGTGTTCCACCAGCTCAGCCGCCAACAGATCATCAAGATCGTCGACCTGATGATCGCGAAAGTGGACGAGCGGCTCAAGGACAGGGACATGGGTCTCGAGCTGCGCCCAGCGGCCAAGAGCCTGCTGGCGCTGCGCGGTTACGACCCGGTGCTTGGGGCCCGGCCACTGCGCCGGACGATCCAGCGCGAGATGGAAGATCACCTGTCCGAGAAGATCCTCTACGGTCACCTGAAGCCCGGTCAGATCGTTCTGATCGACGTGGACGGGGAAGGCGAGGGCGCCAAATTCACCTTCAACGGCGTGCCCAAGCCGGACGTGATTCCGGACGCACCGCCCGCGGAGATCGAGGGCGCGCCCGCCGACTAGTAAGAGACTCTAAGACCGATAGGCAAACGGTTTGGGTGCCTGGCACACATCGCGATGGTGGCCTGGGCCGGTTAACCGGCCCAGGCCACTTTTGCGTCCGGGTGCCTCTTGTCGGCGAGGGCGGCCGCGCGCTTGGCAACGGCGATGGGCGTCGGCAACTATCAGCGAGGAAGCGCGTACCTGCCATCAGCGAGTGGCTCCGCCAAACCGTCGGCGACTAGGCCGTCCAGTGCGCGCTCACGCTGCGCTGAGTCGGGCCACACCCGGTCGAGTTCTGTCTTGGCGACGGCGCCGTCCGCACGCCGCAACACCGCGAGCAGCCGGCCACGGCATTGGCGGTCGGTGCCCTCGTACCGCTGCCCACCCGTCCGCTGCCCGCTCGCGGGGAAGCCCGCGCGGCGCCACGAGCACCACGAAGCTACCGGGCAGCGTGCGCATTCAGGCCTTCCTGTTGTACAAACCAGCGCCCCGAGTTCCATGATTGCCACCGACCATCGGGCTGCGACGGCGGGCTCCGCTGGGAGCAGTGACTCGGCCAGGTGCGTCTCCGCGACTGACACCGAGCGCGGCGGCAAGGCGGTGCCCACCACCAGCCGCGACAAGACTCGTCGCACGTTGGTGTCCAGCACCGCATGACGCTGGCCGAACGCGAAGCTTGCCACCGCCGAGGCGGTGTAATGGCCGATCCCTGGCAGGGCAAGCAACTCCGGCCATGACTCCGGTACCTCCCCGCCATGGTGTGCCACTAGGATCCGCGAGGTCGCGTGCAAGTTAAGCGCCCGGCGGGGATATCCGAGCCGTCCCCACTGGCGCACTGCGGCGCCCGCGGGCTCCGCCGCGAGGTCGATCGGCGTGGGCCATCGCGTGAGCCAGTTGCCATAGGCGGGGAGGACTCGCGATACGGGAGTCTGCTGAAGCATGATCTCGCTCACGAGCACGGCCCAGGGCGATGCGGTCGGCCGACGCCATGGGAGATCCCGAGCGTGCCGCTGGTACCAGTCGAGAACGGGGCGCAGGTAGCGGTTAGTCATTTCAGCACCGATCCTTGCACTCGTGGGTGCGCAACCGCCCGTTGCGCACCCACAGGGGGTGCAACGGCCCGTTGCGACCTCGCCGGGGCGACGCCATACAACTCGTGCGGCACGATGCGGCCGGAGTTCGTTTCGGCACGGCGCTTGGGCCATTGGGCACGGCGCTTGGGTACGGCGCTTGGGCACAGCGACGCCTCGGCACGGCGGAAAGGGAATGCCCGGCGGGTCGGCGGGAGAATTCAGCAACCGTTCTGCATACTCTGCGTATGGACCCGAATGTGCCTAGTGACAATTCATGGCCGGAAGAGCCGGGCACGTATTGGCGGCGCCGGGTATTCGCGCTGGCGGCCGGGCTCGGCGTGCTTGGACTGCTGGCTTGGGCGTGTTCTGGTGCACTCGGCGGCGCCAGCCCGGCCGGGCAGGCGTCGGTTTCCCGCGCCTCGGACGCTGCACAACAGGGGCCCGGGTCAAGCAGTGTGGTCCTGCCGACGCCGACGCCGACGCTGACGGCGACGGCGACGGCGACGATCACCCCGACCGCCTCGCCAAGCCAGAAGGCGCACGCGGCCGCGTCGGCGCACGCGACCGCATCCGCGCACACCTCGTCCGGCGCGCACCGGGATGGTTGCGCCGCTGGCGACATCGTGATCAGCCTCGTCACCAGCCGGGCGGTCTATGCGCATGCGGCGACGCCCCAGTTCACCGTGAACGTGGTCAACACGGGGCACCGTCGCTGCACCTTTGACGCTGGCCGGCAGGCCCTGCGCCTTGTCATCAAGTCCGGCCACGTGCGGGTCTGGAGCTCCGCCGACTGCGCGCACGGCGCGGGCCAGGGTCAGCTGCACCTGCGGCGTGGTGTGCCGTTCGTCACGCAGGTTTCGTGGGACCGTCGTGGCTCAGCCTCAGGGTGCCGGTCGGATCGGCCCGGCGCGGAACCGGGAACGTACTCGGCGATCGCGGTCAGTCACGCCGGGCACAGCAAGGTAGCCGTGTTTGTCCTGCGTTAGCTGCCGAGCTGTCCCTTCGCGGGCCGTCCGGGCTCACTCATTCAAGATCGATCAAGCTCGGGGAACGGCGGGTGGCGCTTCACTGCGCGGCGCTCGGTGGCGTCGGCGCCTGACCCAGCGGTGTGGTTCGTTTCGCTCAAGGCTGCGGCTTGCACCTACACGTATCGTTCGAGGATTGATGACTCAGCGAGCCGGGACAGTCCTTCACGAACATTGCGCGCACGCGCCTCTCCGACGCCGTCCACGACGCTGACGTCACGGACCGTCGCGAGATCTTCGATCTCAAGCGCGGAAAGCGCGCCCGACACCTCGTCGAGCCGATGCTTATACCGCTCCAGCGTGGCGAGCGCCTGGTTCGCGCGGGAAAGCACGGCGGCAGAGCCCTCGAGCACATACCGGATGTCGTCCACGTAAAGCGCGATCGTCCGCATGGACTTGCTCACCGAGACCACGGTGTGGCCCGTCTGCCGGGCCACCCGCTCGGCCGTTCGGTGGCGGGTACCGGATTCGTCCGTCGGAATTGTCGGATCCGGCACAAGGTGGACCGCAGCCCGCACGATGTACCGGGCATCCTCCCCGAGCACGATCCCGCCATCCATCTTCGCGAGCTCACGCAGCTTGGTGGCGGAGAACTCCACCTCGAACTTGAATCCGCCGGTGCACAGGGCATCGACGGCGGAGTCATAGCCGAGCACGATCAGGGCACCCGTGTTGCCCCGCAGGATCCGCTCCAGCCCGTCCCGCAGCGCTGTGCCCGGAGCCACCGCAGCAAGGGCGGCCGGCCCTGCGCCGCTCGTCTCGGCCCTTATCGCTTGTTGGCACAGGCTCCCCGGATCTCCATAGTCCCGGACATTCTAGCGATGTGGCCACGGCCCGGGTTGATTGCGCGTTGGCAGCCCGCAGCGCAGCGGGGGCGCAACCTCCACCAGGTACCTGGCTAGCCGCGTATGCTGCCGCGGCACTACCCAGCGAATGCGGATGTGATCGCTGCCCTGACGTCTCCCACCTCCTTGACGGACATCAAACCCGTGCCCTTGCCTGGCTCGGCGCCGTCGCCGGGCTGGGGGAGACAGCCGGTCTCGGGCGGAACTATCGCCCTGCGGTACCCGAGCCGCTCGGCCTCGGCGAGCCTGCGCTGCAACCCGGTCACCGGCCGCACGTCGCCCGCGAGGCCCACTTCACCCATGACCACCACGCTAGGCGGGACGCTCAGGTCGCTCGCGGCGCCCGCCAGCGCAACCGCCAGCGCCAGGTCAACCGATGGCTCGGAGAGCCGCACGCCACCGACGGTCGCGGCATAGATATCACGCCTAGCGATCTGAACCCCGGCGCGCTGCTGCAGCACGGCCAGCACCATTCCGAGCCGCGACCCGTCAAGCCCCGAGGTGACCCGCCGCGGCACATCAAGGGCGCTCGCCGCGACCAGAGTCTGAACCTCCGCGAGCAGCGGTCGGCGCCCTTCGAGGGTGACCGTGATGCAGGTGCCAGGGACGGGCTCCGGCCGTCGGGACAAGAACAAGCCACTCGGATCGGGCAAGCCGGTGAGCCCGTATTCGCCCAGGTCGAAGCAGCCCAGCTCGTCAGTGGGGCCGAACCTGTTCTTCACCGCCCGCACCATCCGCAGCTGGGAATGCCTGTCGCCCTCGAACTGAAGAACGACATCGACCAGATGCTCAAGCGTCCGGGGGCCGGCGATCGAACCATCTTTCGTGACGTGGCCGACGAGCACGGTCGCCATGCCGCGCTCCTTGGCGACCTGGATCAGCGCGGCAGTTACCTCGCGAACCTGGGTGACGCCACCCGGTGCACCGTCCACCCCATCCGCCGCGACGGTCTGTACTGAATCGATGATCAGCAGGTCCGGTTTGGTTTGCTCAACCTGCCCGAGAACCGCGCCGAGCCTGGTCTCGGCCGCGAGGTAGAGGTTCGGTGTCACGGTGCCGATCCGGTCGGCGCGGGCTCGTACCTGCGCGGCCGACTCTTCCGCTGTCACGTACAGCACTGGGCCCGATTCGGCTGCGAGCGCACCTACCTCAAGCAGCAACGTGGACTTGCCGACCCCGGGCTCACCGGCGAGCAGCAGCACGGCGCCGGGCACGAGACCGCCGCCAAGCACGCGGTCCAGTTCCTCCAGGCCGGTTGGCCGCGCCTTCGCGGCTGTGGCGTCCACCTCGGTGATAAGCGTCGCTGGAGCGCTCACCGGTCCAGGGCCGATGCCGCGCACACCCGCCCGCACCAGCCGCGGCACCCCTGCTTCCTCGACCGTGCCCCACGCCTCGCAGCCGCCGCACCTGCCGACCCACTTTGCGACCTGCCAGCCACATTCGGCACAGCGGAACGCGGCGCCCGCCCATGATCTGGCCATGCCACGGAGCCTACGAGCGGGCACCGACATTTCGCGTGGTGCCGAACCGCCTGCTGGGAGTCGAGCCGGCGCGGCCGTACCGGGCCTCGTAGTGACCTCGTAGCAGCCTGGTTCCGGGCTCGTTCCAGGCTCGCACCAGCCATGAGTCGGCCATGCGCCACGGTGTAACGCGGCGGTTAAAACCGGGCGTCACGGCGGCAGGCCGCGTGTCCGCACCGTGGCACCGCATAAGCTGGCGAGGGTCACGTTCCCGTGGCGGGTCACGCTTGGCGGTGGCACAGCAAGCTGAGGGAGGCGAGTTGAGCGACGCGGTGAAGGTGCCCCGTGCGTCGATCGCGCTGTCCACTGCGTCGGCGTATCCGGAACGCGCGGCGGACGCTTTCGAGATTGCCGCCGATCTCGGCTACGACGGCGTCGAGGTCATGGTTTCCGGCGATCCCGTCAGTCAGGACGTGGATGTGCTTAACAGGCTCGCCGACTACCATCACGTGCCGGTGCTCGCCATTCACGCGCCGTGCCTGCTCATCACCCAGCGGGTCTGGGGCCGTGAACCGTGGGGCAAGCTACTGAAGGCAAAAGAGGTCGCCGAGCGGCTCAGCGCCCGGGTAGTGGTGGTGCACCCGCCATTTCGCTGGCAGCGCGACTATGCGCGTGAGTTCGAAGCCGGATTGGCACGGATGGGCGACGAGACCGATGTCGTTTTCGCCGTCGAGAACATGTACCCCCTGCGGGCAGGCGGGACCGAGGTCGTACCGTACGCGCCGCACTGGAATCCGGTGGATCAGGACTACGGGCACGTCACCCTGGACCTCTCGCATACCGCGGTGTCCGGTTCCGACGCACTGGAGATGGCGCACAGGCTGGGCGGCAGGCTTGCCCACGTGCATATGGCCGACGGTTCCGGCGCGACCAATCGGGACGAACACCTGGTTCCTGGCCGGGGCACCCAGCGCTGCGCCGAGTTGCTTGAGGACCTGGCGGCGAGCAATTACCAGGGCATCGTCGTGCTTGAGGTGAACACGCGCCGCGCGATGAGCCGGGACGATCGCCGCGCGGACCTTGCTGAGGCACTGGCCTTTACGCAGCTGCACCTTGCTGCTGCGAAGTCAACCGGTGCCGGGCCGAAGACCGCCGCGAAGTCAACCGGTGCCGCTGCGACGGCAGCCGGGTCCCCTCCGCCCAACCCCAACGGGCGCGGCCCCCGGGGAGCCCAGGAAGATAGCGGCTACGGGCCACCACCGCCAGCCGCCAGAACCAGCGCATGACTGGGCGCCCGGGCCGTCGGCCCGGTCCAACCCAAACTCGCGAGGCGGTGCTGAACGCGGCGCGCCGGCTCTTCGCCGAACACGGATACGACAAGACGACGATCCGGGCGATCGGCCGCGAAGCCAACGTGGACGCCGCTCTCGTCCACCATTTCTTCGGGACCAAGGAGCAGGTCTTCGTCGCGGCGATGGAACTTCCGTTCGAGCCTTCTGTCGTCCTCCTGCCGATGCTGTCAGGCCCGCGGGACCAGCGAGCGGAGCGGATCGTCCGTTTCTTTCTTTCTGTATGGCACGACCCGGTAAGCCGCGAGCCATTTGTTGCTCTGCTGCGCTCCGCCGCGACCAACGAGCAGGCTGCGGCAACCTTTCGTGAGTTCCTGGAGTCTGCGCTGCTTAGCAGGGCCGCTGACGCCCTCGGCATGCCGCGGCTGCGGATCGCGTCAGCAGCCGCCCAAATGGTGGGGATCGGCTTGCTGCGTTATGTCGTCGGCGAGGAGACACTGGCCCACGCGGACGAGGAGGAGATAGCCGCGCTGTTGATCCCGGTAGTGAACTGGTACCTCAACGGCACCCCGCTGCCCTCACGCGTCGACGATCAGCGTCACGGGCCCGTCATTGACGAGTGAGACCTGCATCTTGGCGCCGAACACCCCCGTCGCGACCCGGGCGCCGCGGGAGCGAAGCGCGGCCACAAAGTCGTCCACCAGCGGCTCGGCCACCGCCCCTGGCGCCGCGGCCGACCACGATGGCCGCCGCCCTTTCCCCGTGTCCGCGTAGAGGGTGAACTGGCTGATCACAAGCAAGGGGGCGCCGGTATCCGCGCAGGATTTCTCGCCCGCGAGGATCCGCAGCTCATAGATCTTGCGGGCCAGTGTGCCCGCCACCGCATCGGTGTCGGAATGGGTCACGCCCAGCAGGACCACGACTCCTGGCTGGGCGATCGCGCCAACGACATTCCCTCCGACGGTCACCGCAGCCTCGGTCACGCGTTGGACGACAGCTCTCATGGTCATGCATTCTGCCGGTCATGACAGCGAGCACACTCATCACCGCGCGCCTGGCCGCATGGACCGCAGCGCTCATAGGACAGCCGCCACCACACCAAGATCCCGAACGGCTGCCGCAGCCTGGCAGCCCTTACAAATCCCCACCCACCGGGGGGCCATCCCCACTGTCGATCTTGCCAGATTGTCAAGGTCGATAAGAGGGGTGAACCAGGTTCTGTGGATAACTTTCTGGCGGGGTGACGCGTAAAATGTCTTCTGCACACCAGGACGAGCCGGTGCTCGCGGTGGCCGTTCGGTCTGGATTCATCGAATCCCGGCACCGTGGGCGGGCCGCGGGGATTTCCGCGGACGGTCAGCTGGTGGTGCGCGCGGGACCGGTCAGCGAGCCCATTTTCCCGCGGTCGGCCAGCAAGCCACTGCAGGCCGCCGCGATGCTGCGGTGTGGCCTGGACCTGGATGGGCGGCTGCTCGCGCTCGCGGCCGGGAGCCATTCCGGTGAGAGCTTCCACATTGCCGGGGTGCGGGAGATGCTGGCACGAGCCGGGCTGGATGAACAGGCGCTCGTGTGCCCCCCCGCGCTGCCGCTGGATCAAGCGTGCGCACGCGCGGTGCTGCGCGCAGGCGGCGGCCCTGACCGGCTCTTCAACAACTGCTCCGGCAAGCATGCGGCCATGGCAGCCACATGCGTGCGGGCAGGCTGGCCAGTCGCCGGCTATCAGGATCCCGGTCATCCACTCCAGGAGGTGATCAAGGACACCGTGCAGCGCCTCGCCGGTGAACAGGTCGCGGCGACAGGCGTGGACGGCTGCGGGGCGCCCCTGTTCGCGATTTCGGCCGAGGGCGCTGCGCGGGCGCTGCGCGCAATGGTGCTCGCCGAGCCTGGCACATCCGAGCGCAAGGTCGCCGACGCGATGCGCGCTCACCCCGAATGGACGTCGGGCACGCGCCGGCCCGAACGCACGCTGATGGCGGCACTCCCCGGGCTGCTGGTGAAAGCCGGCGCGGAAGGGGTGGAGGTGTTCGCCTTCGCCGATGGCCGCGCGGGCGCGGTGAAGATATCGGACGGTGGGCGGCGGGCGGTGCCCCCGGTGACCGTGGCGCTGCTGCGTGCCCTTGGTATCGCGGGTGACGCGGACGGCGTGGACGGTGCGGGCGCGGCGGCCCTCGCCTCGCTCGCCGCGGCGCCGGTGCTTGGCGGCGGCTCGCCGGTGGGTGAGGTCCGTGCCGTGTGGCCAGGGTGACGCATCATGGGCGCGTGACTGAGCCCACATCGACAGTGCTTGCAGAACGCTTGCTATTGCAAGCAG
>Ga0137375_10003329_pt1 | contig 19130 bp, 17 predicted proteins | sample SagtaG_24_FD_104936 | JGI IMG/M metagenome (GOLD analysis project Ga0137375, IMG submission 104936) | Vadose zone soil microbial communities from Sagehorn Ranch, Mendocino, California, USA - Sage1_R_113_16 metaG | ecosystem: Environmental > Terrestrial > Soil > Vadose zone | place: USA...
TCTTGTGCCGATGCTCCAGCAGGCAAACCGGCAATATCGGTCCGGCGGCCTAACGACTAACAACCAGGAGTTCGTGATTGAGACCGGCGCATTTCTTACCAGCGCGGAGGACGTTGGTAATGTCGTCGTCGGCGTCTTCGGCGGACGGCCCGTCTATCTGCGCGAGGTCGCGAAAATTGTCGATGGCGCGGAAGAGCCGTCGAACTACACCTTCTTCGGCCAAGGCGCGGCACGCGCCTCAGCGCCGGATGAAGAACCGGCTGTCACGCTCAGCATCGCGAAGCGACCGGGCGCGAACGCGATCTCCGTCACCCATGAGGTGCTCCGCAAGATCGAGACGCTCAAAGGGACGCTCATTCCACGCGATGTAGAAGTTTCGATCACGCGCAACTACGGCCAAACGGCGGCGGAGAAATCGAACGAGCTCCTGTTCCACATGGGCTTGGCGATCATCGGCGTTTCGCTCCTCATTTGGCTCACGCTCGGCTGGCGCGAATCGACTATCGTCGCGCTCGCCATTCCAGCCACGCTCGCGCTTACCCTGCTCGTTTTTTATCTTCTCGGCTTCACCCTCAATCGCATCACGCTTTTCGCGCTCATCTTCTCGATCGGTATCCTGGTCGATGATGCGATCGTGGTGGTGGAAAATATCGTCCGCCACTTTCATCTCCCGCAAAACAAAGGCCGCAACTGGGCCGCGATCGCGCTCGAAGCGGTAAGCGAAGTCGGCAACCCGACGATTCTCGCCACCTTCGCCGTCATCGCGGCGGTGCTGCCGATGGCGTTCGTGGGCGGATTGATGGGGCCATACATGCGCCCCATTCCGATCGGCGCAAGCGCGGCGATGGGCTGGTCGCTCGCGATCGCGTTCATCGTCACGCCGTGGGCTTCGATCCGAATCTTGCGCTGGGGTAAAAAATATTCGCGACTCACCGAAGGCATTGCGGCCGCCGGCACGCATAGCCACTTCGCGCACGAGGAGGATTTCTTCACCCGCATCTATCGGCGCCTGATGGGACCGATGATCTCCCAGTCGCGGTGGCGCTGGATTCTTCTCGGCTCGATTACGACGCTGCTGTTGCTTGCCATGGCAACCGTCGCGTTCGGCTGGGTCAGGGTAAAAATGCTGCCGTTCGACAACAAGAGCGAGTTCCAAGTGATCCTGAATATGCCGGAGGGCAGCTCGCTCGAACGCACCGCGCAGGCGGCGCGCGAGGTCGCCGCCGCCGTCCGCACAGAACCGGAAGTGACCGATTACCAGATCTACGCCGGCGTCGCTGCGCCGTATAATTTCAACGGACTCGTGCGCCATTATTTTCTGCGCCAGGGCGCGAACGTCGCGGATATCCAGGTGAATCTCCTTCCGAAAGGCAACCGCAGCGCGCAGAGCCACGACATCGCGAAACGCGTGCGCCCGCGCATCGCCGAAATCGCCGCGCGCTACGATGCGCGGGTCGCTGTTGCAGAAGTGCCGCCCGGTCCTCCCGTATTGCAAACGCTCGTCGCCGAAGTCTACGGTCCTAACGAACACGATCGCCACGCGCTGGCCCGCAAAGTGCGCGACATTTTCAAAAGCACGCCGGGCGTAGTCGATGTCGATTGGTATCTCGAGGCCGATCAACCGAAGGCGCGCTTCGTGATCGATAAGGAAAAGGCCGCGCTCCACGGCATCAGCGCCGAGACGATTTCGCAGACGCTGCGCATCGCCGTCGGCGGCGAGTCGGTCGATCTCCTCCATCTGCCGCGCGAAAAGGAGGACGTGAACATCATGCTCGAGCTACCGCGTTCCGCGCGGACGACGCCTGATGAATTGCTCGCGCTCCGCGTCCGATCCGGCGACGCCAACGCTCTGCCCGAGCCCGGCGCCACCGGCACCGCGCCGCTCATCCCACTGCGGGAGCTGGTGCACGTCGAACAAACCACGATCGAGAAAAGCATCTACCACAAAAACCTGATGCCCGTGACGTATGTGATCGGCGACGTGGCCGGCGTTACCGAAAGTCCCGTTTATGCGATTCTGAAGATGAACAAAGCACTTGGCAAACTCGACACGCGCGAGTTGGGCGGCGACGGCACGCCGGTGCAAATCTACAACGCCGTCCAGCCTTTCACCGAAGCGAAGCCGGCGCTGAAATGGGACGGCGAATGGCAAATCACGATCGAAGTCTTCCGTGACCTCGGCTCCGCCTTCGCCGTGGTACTCGTGCTCATCTACGTGCTGATGGTCGGCTGGTTCCGCAACTTCGTCACGCCGATCGTGGTGATGGCTGCGATCCCATTCTCACTCGTTGGCATTCTGCCCGCGCACGGTCTCCTCGGGGCCTTCTTTTCCGCCACCTCGATGATCGGCTTCATGGCCGGCGCGGGAATTGTAGTGCGCAACTCGATCATCCTCGTCGATTTCATTGAGCGACGTCTCGCTGAGGGAATGCCGCTCGCCGAAGCCGTCGTCGATGCCGGCGCGGTCCGGTTTCGTCCCATGTTCCTGACCGCGCTCGCCGTCGTTGTTGGCGTGAGTGTCATCCTCACCGACCCGATTTTCAAAGGGCTCGCCATCGCGTTGATGGCCGGCGAGATCGCATCGCTCCTCATTAGCCGCATGGCCGTGCCGGTGCTCTATTTCATTGCGAACAACCGCGCGCACTCTGCATTACAATCCATCCCCACACCCGCATCGTAACAAATGCGGGACGGCTTCGCGCGTGACAGCGGAAGGCAAGGTGCGTACGCACGACATGTCCGGTCGCCGCGACGACACGGACTCGCCCCACCACGGCGGGCAAGCTGTGGCGAGGGCGGCAAGGATTCGACGCTGGATGTCGCACAGGCGATCGCCGGCTACGCCGGTTCATAATCAGAAGATCGACAGGCAAGTGTCACGCCTACCCGGTTCCGATCTGCCGCTGAATATCTATTGCGGTTGCGACCTGCTGGGATGCCAAATTGAGAGTCAACAGTTTGAATGCGCGTAGCAATTCAGGCTTATTGCGAATCGTTTGAAAATGATGTCGCCACGAGAACTTCAGTAAGCGCTCGAATCCTGCTGACTTCGCTACATCATCCCAAAAATAGCTTGTTGCCCGTTCCCAACTTCCACTGAGCCATTCTAAAGCGTCAGGAAGCAAGCACTGACCGGCATCGCTAATAAGAAAGGCCGCCAAAGCAGATTGGTCATGGTCGTCGACTTCCATCTCACGCAGGTGCCGCTCGAATAAATCGCGCAATCCCTCGACGAATGGACGATAGTCTTTGTGCCGGACAGAATCGAACGACGTTCCATAAAGAAAGATGTACTTCCAAACCTCTCTTTGTTTAAACTGCAAGTTTCCCGTCCATCGCTTAGATGCGAAAAGATGCTCGGCCATGGCCCGCCACATCGGCAATAATGTACTGATTCTGGGACTGTCTCCCCGGAGAGATTCAATTACGAGACTGCTTAGCAGCTGGGTGATGTGATAGTGAGCAGCCGGAGGAAGCTCAAAGAAGGGTAACCAAAGCTCCCGTTGCTCGTTCGGCGAGCAATCAAACATTCGAGCGGCAACAATTTCAGCGATCTTGTGGTCTGCCTCCCAAAGCTCGTAGCGCCACTCTTCCTCGGGATCATCGTCCACGTCCTCAATCGGCAAAGTCCGAATGTATACGCCTATCAACTCGCGGCAGATCGTCAGCCAATGGCGACGTTCTTCGGCGTCCTGGGCTTCGCTGAGCGACGGCAGTCCACCGAACGCCGCGAGGATCACGCCCACGTCGAAGCCGTACCACCCACGCGATCGCTGACCTCTTCGGTGTGTCATCCCGTGATAAGGATCATGGGCCGGTGGAAATGGTTCTTGAAACTCAATGTCTGCCCATTGATCGGTCCATTTTGGCCCGCGTCCCTCCGCGAACTTCGGCAGCCATTCGCGCATCCACGTTTGAATTAGCTCGGCGTCCGGTTTGAACCCGTCGACATTAGCCTTGCGCCTAACGACAGCAAATGTGAGTGCGAACGCTTCCAGCTCGCGATATCTTTTCCCCAATAAGTTCCGAACTCTGAATGCTTCATCGAAAAGATGTGCCAGCGACCGGTATCGATACACGCCGACAAAGCTTCCGACTGCGCTTCGCCAGCCTGCGTCATCGGGATGCTTTGCCCAGCAACGCACCGCAGAGCGGGCGAGAAAACCTTCGCCATCATCGTGCGCATCGTCGGCAGAATAGGCGGTGATCTTTGGAGGGTCTGAAATAAGTTTACGGACTTCGCTGTCAACCCATTGTCGTCGCGATTGATCTTCGTCCAGCCAATCGCCGCCGAGGCATAGCAAGACTGCTAGTAACCCGGCGCGCGAATGCCTGTCATCGAGAAATGATGAACGGATCTCGTTTTCCTGCGTGTTGTTTGCGGCGGCTTCGTTTATTGGCCAGTTCTGTAGCTGCTGCCAAATCCACTCAAAAGCGTTCGCCTCGAGTTGAGGTCTCTTTTCCAAGAGATCACTGCATTGATATGGTAGCGCCAGTAGAGATTGCCGTTGGACATGCGCCTGTTCAGCTTTTTCGTCGCGAAGCTCTTCGGGAAGAACCCGCTCCCAGAACTCTTGACCGTCACGAACCGTCTTTTGCCAATTAGATATTTTAAAATTGGCCGCCCATCGCAGCAAAACCAATCGCTTTTCGCCGGAAAGCGAGTTCGCTTTCTCCGTCCAAGTCGCGCTAACCTGCTCCAAGACAGGCTGCAAATCGCCACCTTTGATGAACCAACGGCAGGCTGCATCGAGTAATGACGTTTTTCTACCTGGCAGTTCTTCCCACTGACGACGGATATTGTTGATGAATTCGCCATCGTGTGGCCAATAACCCGCTCCGACCGTCTCGCGGACTGCAGAGAAATCATACATATAAAGTTCATGCACAAACAGCAAAGGCCGTAGCTCATTCGTGAATAACTCGGGGTGCCGTTTGCCCAGACTAACGAGTAGGCCACCAAACGCCAACGACCGCGCGTTTTCGTAAAGGACCTCAATCGGCTCACGTATAGAATTGCCTAATTCGATCTGCTCATCGAACCACTTCTCGAATGCCATCAGCGCTATCGTCACCACGTGGGGCGTGTTCCAGTTGAAGCGGTGCCAAATGTAAACTTGATGATTTCCGAACCAGACCGTTTCACCGGCCAGCCCTTGAAACCTCAGTTCGGTGGGTTTGTCATCATATGGCCACCATTCGGCATAACGTTCTGTCGCGAAGTCAACCAACCGAACAATCACGTCCAACGCTGGGCGCCAGTTCTGCCGAAGAAATGGAAGGAATGGCCCCTTGTGATAGAACGGCGGATACATGTTATCCGCGTCAGATTTGAAACCGTGAGTGTCGAGCCCGTGACTGCTAAAAGAACTCGGCAGCAATCGTCTCTTTGGCCAATCCAATAGAAAAGCCAACGTCGCTTCACAACTCGGCGCCGGCGCTCGCTTATACAAGGTAAGTGCAGCGCCACTCTCAAACCATGCATGGAAGAAATCGCGGCTCGTTCGCCGGTGCGGGCCGTCCGGCCAAGACGTCAGCGGTATCTCGACAGTATGGATTCCAATGCCCATTCTCCTCTGTGTGTAATTCCCAGCCCATTGCTTGTCGGCCCCGTCTTTGACATCGTCGGTTTCCCAATCTGCGCGGCCAGCTGCTTTCAAAAGCAACATTGCGGCGCGGTCCGGATATTGTGACGCTGCATTCAGTGCGCCGGTATATATTGCGATTCGCGCTTGATTGCCACGGCCAAACGGACCAGAGGAGTGTCGATACTCACCAGCGACCTCGCGTCGAAGTTCGATCTCGGCGTTCAGCATGACGACATCCGCGAATGGCAGCCAGTTAATGTGAAAATACTCCTCCAAGCGCGCCCACATCGCCGACAGCTCGCCGATTTCTACAGGCACAAGCTTGATCACTTTCGTCCGATGCAATACGAGAAAGTCGATCAGTGGTGACCACAACGACCAGATCGGCAGTCGATAGATTCCTGCCGCTGCTTCAGCGGTTGCGGCGTCGATTTGACGGGCACGGCCTTGTGCAACCGGGTCTGGAATCGTCGCTACATGAACCAGTCGACGAATTAACCGTCGCAGGTACCAACCGTTCTTAGCCAAAAGAAAATCGCGAACGCGCTCCAGTGTTGCTTTTGGATCAGTTGAAAAGGCAACCCCCTCCAGCCATGCATCAACAATCTGTAGATTCTCCGCTGACGGCTCCTTGTCGTTAGGTGCAGGCACACTGCATTGCTCCAAGATGCCATGCCACTGATCGAAATCCGCGGCTCGATCCAACAAATGCTGTGAAAGGAGGCGGATCGCGCGAAGCCACGGCGGGTTTTCAGTATGAGCGCGGATGAAAGTCAGCGTTTGCTCACCTAGACTTTTGAGATGCATGACCCGCGACCAATCGGCGAGAAGATCGTGATCGAATCGCAACAAACCTTGTGGTGTGCGCTTCAGAACGCGGTTCTGAATCAGTTTGCTCGCGGCTTCCTCTGCGCCACTAACAGAGTCCAGTGGCAACTCTGAGCAAAGCCCATCCGCCATCTTGTTTGCGAGTTGCCGTGCGACGCGTTCTTCGGCAGCGATTTGTTTTCCGCCGCGAACTTGCTTTTCCCACCACCACTCGACCAAATCAGCCTCACCAGCCAAGTCTCGATTCTCGGCAAGCTGGCCTGTTAGCAACACGTCCAGCATCTGGGGTGAGCGAAGCAGGGGCCGCAGCGCAGGTTTCTGAGCGAGCAAATCCACCGAAGTCGAACTTGCCCGAACGAGCATGAAATCGTCTTCACTTAGCGGACCACAATCTACTCGCTCAGTCAGGACAGGATGGCTCCCCAACTCTTTCGTTAGAGCTGAGCTAACGCGCGCCCATTCGGGCGTCTGGCACGTGATGATTACGCGCCATACAGAATCGTCGGAGACGAGAAACTTGATTAGTCGAGCTACTTGAGCCAGCGCTGAGCTGTCATAACAGCCCTCGATGGCATCGATAATCAAAAGACCGGCCGAGTGCCGAGTTCGCTGCGCGACCTCTTGGACATCCGGGACAGCGGCACGCAACGCGGCAATCCGCTCGGCTTTTAGCCATATCACCTCATCACCAACAGCTTCTCTTTCGGCTGCAAATTTTTTTACCAGAGCACTTTTTCCAAACCCTGAATCACCCAAAACCGTACATGCCTTCGACTTTTTGAAAGCTGTTGTTAGGAGGTCATACTGCTGCGTTCGCGGGAGAGACAGTCCGCCTGTTAGCGTGACCTTGATTTCATCCAACGCTTCTAGCGAGAACCTCCGGATTTTCGACCACGCCGCTACGTCGGTGGGATCATCCAGCAGCTGAAATTTGTTCCGTAGCTTCGCTACTAATCGATCGCGAGTGACCGCACCGCCGGAAATGCGTAGCTCGTCCGAGATGGTGAGCAGTTCCTGCCACAGGCGTTTTGCTTCGCCATCGGTGCGACTGTCCGTAGCCAGAAGCTCTCGACATAATTGAACGGCTTCGGCTTCACTCCTTGAACTCACCGCTTCGAAATCGAATTGCCGAACAATGAAATTTTTGAGGGCTATGCCGGGCAATCCTGTTTCATCTTTGGTTGCTCCGTTCGTGAACGACTCATAAATTTTCCGCGTTTTCTCATGGATGGTCTTCTCCTCCAATCGCTCAGGCTCCAGTTCACGTGCTTGGCGACACAACGTGTTTATTTGATCAAAGACATCGGGCGATAGCGGCGCCGAATACAATGATAATGCACCGCGTCCGGCAGGGATGACCTTCTTGTTGAGCGCAGTCCAGATCCCTTCGGCAAACTCGACGCTCACGCCGCTGGCTGTGACTTGTCGATTACTCTTTACTGATCCGCCAATGTCACAGATGTCGCCACAATGGTTCGGTGCCGTGACAAGCATATCGCCGAACGGTTCCCAATCGTTCGCCTGGCGTTCGATCCGCGTCGCAACGCCATATTCGGATCCGAGGAAATGGCGGCCGGCCAACATTTCGACCATAAGCGCCGCAGCAACCTTGTCCTCGAAAGAGAATCCGGCGCCACTCGCCGATTTCAGACTCGCTGTTTTCTTTTTTGAAACCACGACGCAATTTCGTCTCGAGCAACGATTCTGTCCACGAAACCGAAGCAAAACAGCGCAATAGACGGGAAACTTCTTCGACTGATTGTCGTGGGTTATGTCGATCCATATTCTGCTTTAAGGCGGTCGCTAGTTGCGCCACCGCATAATCGTGAGATTTTTCACGGCCGTTCGTTAGTTTGAAAAGAAACATTGACGGTACTTGAAAATCCGTGCTCGTTGGAGGCATGAAGATAAAAACAATTGGATTGACTCTGGGGCTTTGCTTTTTCTCGGGGGCAGCGTGCTTCGCCGCCGACGACCCGAATATGGGTACGTGGAAGTTGAATGAAGCTAAATCGAAGACCGCTTCCGGCATGGAAAAGCTTACCACTGTTGTTTATGAGGCTGCAGGCGACCAGGTGAAAGTTACCATCGATGGCACCGACGCGAACGGTAAGCCGATACACAATGAGTGGACGGGTAAGTTCGACGGAAAAGACTACGCCGTCACCGGTGACCCAACGTCAGATATGCGCTCGTACAAGAAGATTGATGCGCAAACGTTGAAGTTCACCGTTAAGAAAGGTGACAAGACAACCGCCACCGGGCGCATTGTTGTAGCAGCTGATGGCAAGTCCCGCACAGTAACAGCAAAAGGGACTGACGAACACGGCAAGCAGTTCAAAAACACGTCGGCATACGACAAGCAGTAATTGTCCGGTTATTCGCGAGGCAGCGATGTCTTTTTGCGGCTGACACGGCCGCCACTACAACGATCGCCCGTAAAATTCGCACATACTGTCTTCGCGGATCGTACGCGGTAGGCTTCAGCGTGACAGATATTCCTGGCAAGGCAGTGAGCGCCAGCGGCACTTGCTAGACTCGGATGGATTCATGTAGCGGATTGACCGATGGAAAAAGCACCCATCGGCTTTGCATCGGGATGCGGCTCCCTTTTCATGGGATCGTTTTCGATGTATCGACGGAATTCATCGCCAAACATATAAGCCCGGTCTTTCCAAAATGCCTTACCACCCGGCGCACCGACGAGGTTCATGATAACATGCTCCCAACCCATCCAGAGTGGTAACGCGAGCGAATACGAGAGGAACGACATGAAGGCCGCGATAAAACGAACTCTCTCCTTTTCAGAAAGGGATCTGTAGTCACGCAACCCCTTCGCAATGATTTGCGAAAGCTCGTCATCGGCGGCAACCAAGTGGTACCATTTGGCGAAGTGTTCATGCACGGTCTAAGCGGTGGCCGATCGGACGGCGTTGGTGTTCTGCCGGATCTGATGCGCGACGTAAATCAACGAGATCACGACCGCAATCGCGCCGATCACTTGTCCAATGTTCGCGAGATCGTTTAGACTCATGCGTCAGACTTCGGTTGTAGGGCAAGCGCTCCGCTTGCGAAACCAAAAAGCGGCAGGCGATGCGCCCGCCCTACAATTCAGGTGCGCGCTTCAGTTGTCTTTCGTACTCCCCGGCATCGAAATGGCCTTTCGATTCCGCGATCAAGCCGGCATTGTCAATCTTCCACAGTTCGTAGCCGCTGATCCGAACGTGATTTCCTGTTCCTGCGTAGGTGCCGGTCAACGTCCAGTGGAATGCGGTTGACTGCGCCGCGCTTTTGCGTAACGGGAAGCAAAGTCATTCAGCTCGCTCATATCATGGGAGCGGGAAGCTAACAGCTTCCCCTACAGTTGCAGCGATCATTCATTGCCTGTCTTCGGCCCGACGATCTCGCTGAGATTGTAGGTTGAGTAAGCCTTGGGCTCATCGCCTTGGGCGATAATCGCGTCGACGACGCGGCCGAGCTCTTCGGTGTGCCAGTGTCGGCGCGTCTTCCACCACTCTTGCACGCCGTGATACGCAATCACATCGCTCATCGTCCGTTCGATCTTACCCCATGCCGAGGCCGTGAGTAAGCCCTCGTTGTGAGCGAAGTACATTGCTTCAAAGTGATTCAAGAAAGTGTTGAAGAACGCGCTGAACCTGAGTTTTGAGACAGGATCGAGATCGGCGAAAGATTGTACGCCGCGAAGAAAAATTGCGCTGAGCTCCGCGCTATCGTACAGAGCGCAGGTCAGATCGCCCCACTGCGCAGTGAGAACATTCACCGCCGACTGTCGTCGTTCCTTCGTTTGTTCTCTGATTTGGACAGCGAGATAAATGAGGGAAGGGATCCCAACAAACACCGCCGCCAATTGCCCGAGCGCTGCAAGTATTTCCCAGTTCATAGGCAGGAGATCATTTCGAAGGAACAATTACCGCTCTGACGTGATCAATGGAATCCTGAAGTGAGTCCAATGCCGCATTGATTTGGGATGCGTCGAGATCGACAAAGCGTAACGATTCGGGCGGAAATTGCAGTTCGCCGCGTCGGGCGAGGTCCATCAGCGTTAGTAGCTCAGTCGCCAAATGATCTGACACGCCGATAATCTCCACTTCTTTGTTGATCAACTCAGTGTACGGATGAATCGACATCGATTCGGCGGTTAATCCGACAAGCGCGGCGCGTCCGAGAAGGCCTAAGCAGAGCACGGCCTGGCGCATGGTTTTTGCAGAGCCGATCAATTCGAGTGCGACATCAACTCCTTTTCCAGCGGTTGCTTCTTTGATTTGCTGGACCGGATCTGCGGACCTGGTGTCAATCGCGATAGCCCCCATGCTTGCGGCTGACGCAAGCTTCGCAGGATTGATTTCAACCACGTAGACATCTCCGCAATCGAATGCGCGTGCCAATTGCAATGCCGAAAATCCGAGTCCGCCGAAGCCAAAAATCGCAATCGAGTCGCCGGCTTTGAACCGTGCCTTGTTCAGAGCATGAAGCGCAGTTGCCGACGAGCACATCATGATTGCGCCGACTTCGAATGGAATCTCATCGGGAAGCAGAAACGCATTCGCGCCGGGAACTTTGATGAATTCCGCATAACCGCCGTCCCGATGTTTGCCAATCATCTGTCCGCTACGACAGAATTGTTCCAAGCCACGCACACAAAATTCGCACGATCCGCAGCTGACCAGATAATGCACACAAACGCGGTCTCCCGCTGAGAGGTGCGTCACATCGCTGCCGACTTCCTCCACGCGACCCGCGACTTCGTGCCCAAGAGTCAGCGGTAAACGATCAATGTTGGAAATGCCCGCGCGATAATGAACATCCGAGTGACAGATCCCGGCAGCTGCAACGCGAATCAAAACGTCGAGCGGTGCGAGCTCGGGAATTGGAATGTCCGCCTGCTCGAGCGGTTTTCCGAGCTGCACGAGTCGCACCGCTCTCATTTTCTCGCCATCGCAACTCGTGTTTTAAATGAATGCTTGAGCCGACGAGCGCTGACGACGCCGCACCTTGGTGCCGATCTATTTCTTTGTCGTTACACGCATAACGGTGAAAATCTCGCTCGGAAGGACCTGACCTTCGGGCTTACCTGGGCCCTCTTGTGAAATGATCCGGGACTTAAAAATCTTTTCAGTGAGCTCGATGATTTCTTCAGTAGATGTCGAATCCGAAGACTCGTTGCTGAATCGCCACGTCTCAATCAACCGGCCATGCTCGATTCGCCATTTTCCACGCGTGTTGTCGCCTTCGTCCGGCGGATCCATGATCCAGGTCCCGTCAGCGCGATATTGAGTCTCGTGTCGATGACCGTGCCATGTGCCAACTAAAAGCCGCGACAGAGTTGCATCGTCTGGAAGCGCCAATGCGACGATCGGCGCAACCAAAGCGATAAGGACCAAGACGCTATGCATCAATGCTTTTGACTGATGTAGGCAAACATCTTCTCGTTGTACCGGCGCGCATATTCTTGCTGTCGTTCTCGAAGTGGTATGTCGTTAGTGACGCAGCCATTTCCGGCGTCAGCCTTCGGGTACTTCTTAGCCACGTCGAACGGGACACCAACTGGGAAGGATGCAATACTGCCTGCCCAATAAAACTTGATATGCCCTGTGCGAATATCTTGCTCAGCTTCCTTGACGGCATCAGCCGGATTCCAAGTCGGCTCCGCCGCGACGCAACACGCAGCAAGAAAGGTCAATACGAGAAAGTGCGCGATCTTCATTTGCGTGAGATTAAAATCACATGCCGTGAACGAATGCGAGGTTTTTTAACGCGGTGTTATTCCACAGTGATTACTACTTTTCCTCGAGCGTGGCCTTGTTCGAGGTACTGGATCGCCTGAGGGACCTCGGCCAATTTATACGTCCGGTCGATCACGGGCTTCAGTTTTCCGGACTGCATCATATCGGCCAGGATGGTGAGGTCCTTTTGGCTCGGGTCTGCCATCATCATACCCATCTGCTGATTCACGAACTTCGAGAACAGCATCGCCCACAGCGCTTTTCCAAGACCGCCAAGCAGGCCCTGCTCGCTTGCTCCTCCGCCGCCGATAAGGACGTATTTGCCTTTGGGAGTTAAAACGCTCTTGCATTCTGACAACGTGCGGTTGCCAACGTTATCGAGCATCACGTCGTAGCGTTCCGCGCTCTTGGTGAAGTCTTCTTTGGTGTAATCGATCACGTGATCCGCGCCGAGCGACTTCACAAGATCGACATTGCGCGTACTACAAACGCCGGTTACGTCTGCGCCGAGCGACTTCGCGATTTGGACTGCGAACGTGCCGACGCCTCCAGACGCGCCATTGATTAATACTTTTTGCCCCGGCTGAACTTTTCCTCTATCGCGCAGAGCCTGCAAGGCTGTGATGCCGGCGATGTTAACCGAAGCTGCCTGTTCAAACGTTAGATTCGCCGGTTTCAGCGCGACCGCTCGCGTCGCGCGTGGACAAACGTATTCGGCGAACGCGCCGCCTCTTCCGCCGAATACTTCATCCCCTGGTTTAAAGTTTGTTACATTCTTGCCGACCGCTTCCACCGTTCCCGCAAAGTCAACGCCCACGCGCGTGTCCTTTGGTTTGCGCAGGCCCACTCCCATCAGACGTATGATCTTCGGCGTACCTTCGATGAAGTGCCAGTCGTACGGATTGACTGAAGCCGCGTGAACTCTTACGAGCACTTGATCGTCATTGGGAACAGGCTTTTCAATGTTCTCAAGCTTCAGATGGGATAAGCCGTAGTCGCAGTTGATAATCGCTTTCATAGAGTTAGTCGGTGCAGCGGTGTAACCGCAGTCGTTACTTGATGTCCAGTAAGCGATCTCAAACCAGACCAGTAACACGACCAGGATTACGCCTACAGTCCACTTTAAGATGCGCTTCCACCGCTTATGAGGGCGCTTCTCTTTTTTTTCGTCATTCATGATTTCTCCTTCGTGTCTTTATTAGCTGACCGCTTCTTTAGCTAGTACCCCTCATTTATTCGCCGGGAGCAATCCGAGCTGTTGCATCATCGCAAGTTGATCAAATGCAGACCACTCCTCTCTTATTTTGCCATCGACGATCCGCCAGATCGTAATCCCAGCCAGTTCCGCCTTTTTGCCGGTTGCGGGCAGTCCGTTGCCCGTGCCGGTATTGGTACCGCGCGCAATCCAATAGATCGCGACCAAATCGCCTTCGGCGATCAACTTCTCAGGCACGATGGTTATGTCGGAAAATGCCTGGTGCCAACCTTTCAGCGCCACCTGGTCTTCCTCCAAGCTGGCGTTCCGATGGATGCCGTGGTTGATGAAATCTTTGGCGTAGAGTTCGCTAGCCAGTTCGAAGCGTCCTTGGCTGAGGATTTCTTCGAATGCGCGTCTGGCGATCGCCTTGTTTTGTTCCTGCGGAGAGGATGCAAAGATGAAGCCGGCAAGTAAGAATGAACAGATGCCAAGAACAGTAATTGTTTTCATGAGAGCCTACGCTGAGTTTTGGTGACTAGGTGTAGATATTCGTAATCCTTTAAACAGAAGCCAGAAACTTACGACCAACTCGAACAAAGCCATTGGTGAATCAAAGATGTAGTCGTTCACGATTTTGTTGAAGTTGGGAAAGATGAGGTAGACAAAGGCGCAAAAGACGCACCAAGCCGAACCGATTACGCCGAAGATCGACAACCCGCGCGGTATGTAGTTTGACTTCAGCCACAAGTAGGCGCACACGGTCGCGGACAAGCCGAAGAACGGCAGGCCGACATAATAATCATCGAAACTTCCGGCGAGCTGCACGCGCGCAAGTGCCTGAAGGTGGTCCGCTTGGAAAACTTGCAAATATGGCACGTCACCGAGAAGTCGAAGCGCGGCCAAACTATTGAGCGGCGCGATGAGCCACAAAATCGCGAAGACGAGCCGAAACAACGCGCCGGTCAAGGCAAGGCCACGATTGACCGGCGCAAGGATCACATAAAGTGCGCTGAGCAAAACAACGCTGCCGATTCCGTAGACGATGAAGCATGTAAGCGCGGCGCGAAATTGCGTTTGGTGCGCGAGAACGTTGCGCGCAGTGTCGGCGGCGTTGCGCGGTATGACGAGCGGGCCGAGCAAAACATAATTGCCGAAGGCGACGAGGGCGAACGCAAGCAAACCCGCGACGCCGGCGACCTTTGCGGCGGTCCGTTGGGAATTGTCGATTGTGCGCATGAGACGTTTCTGAATCTAGGCTGCTGCGACGAGCTGCTCATGCGACTGTTTCACCTTTGCGCCCTTAACCAAAAGCCAGAGCATGATCGCCAATTCGCCGAACAAGACCGGTTGCGACCAGTTGAAAGCCGCTCCGTAATACGCCGGGAAAAATAATGCGATTACGCTGAGAATGACATAGCCGAAACAGTTGATCATTAGCCAAACGCCGATGAACCGCGGCAGAAAACCGGAGCGAAAAACGAGAAGCCCAAAGGGAAAGAGCCACACCCCCCAAAAGAGCTCGTTGATCAAGATCCCTTGACTGTGCAGACGGACAAACAAGTAAGCGAGTGCGTCGCGCTGAGGTTTGTCGAAGACCGCAAGGAAATCCGCGCCACGGAAGAGGGTCAGCGCGGCGATATTGTTGAGGGTGTTGAGAAATCCTACCGCCGCCGACACCAAAACGAGAGCGACCATTAAACCAGCCCAGGTTTTATTGACACCGCTCAGTAACTTGTAGAGAGCGATGGCGAGGCAGATGAAAATCACCGACCCAATGAGATCGGCGAGAATCGCAAGACGAAACATCGTCTCGTGAGCGAGGATATTGCTGGCGGTTGCGGTGGCGTCACCGCGCACGATGAGTTTGCTCGGAACATAAATGAGGCTGAAAGGCCCGGTGACTACCATCGATGCATATATGGCACCGGCGATACGCGCCGCTTTTTTCAGTGGGTGCATGGGACTTCTCTTTCTTGTTGGTTGTTATGCGCGTGCAGAGTCGATCAAAGTGGCCCGCGATAACGGCGCAGCCGGACTGCTGCGAGCAGAAATGCCGCCGCGAAAAGCAATCCAAGCCAGAGACCCGGTGTACTCAGGTATTTGAGCGGAGTGAGTTGTGGGCAGTCGATCGAGTGCTGGTTGAAGACAAATGCCTCCGGCGCAAATCCCATCAAACGGTCTTTCAACATCGCAGCGAAATGCGAACTGCCGAATGTGATCCTCTCGAAAAACGCGATCGCGAAGAACGGCAAGACTGCCCAAATAAAAGTTGCTCGCCGCGCCCACCCTGAAATCAGCAGAGCCCAGCCATAAATCGGCGCGTGCCAAAGAGCAATCGCGGCTAATCCGTAAAGAAGAATGAACGAATTCCGAAACAGCGGAACATATGTCCAGGTCGATGCAGGGCTCATGCCATGACTTATGAGAAGCAGGCTGGTCCAAAGCATCATGACCACCTGCGTCGCCACGATGATCGCGAACGTTACCAGCGGCAGAACGACCAACGGGATTGTGGCCTTCGAGAACAATGTGGTGCGATCGGATACTGGCAGCGATTTCCAGAACAGGATGCTGCGATCGCGACGTTCGCCGTACAGCGCGTCGAGACAATAGAACACGCCAACAATGAAGGCAGTCAGTATCAACATGATTGCCGCCATGTCATACGGCGCTTCGATTGCAGCCCGCGCCTTTGCAGGATCGAGCAGCAAAACTGCGCGGCGGCGTTCCGGCAGCCCAATCGTGCTGACGAGGAAACCGAACAACACAACGACCGCAACGAGCATCGGCGCGACGTAGATCGAACGGTTCTCCCAAAGTTCTCGCCACACCGACCAATAGAACGGCTGCGGCGTGGTGGATCTGTAACCGGGGTCACTGACCCCGGTCGTCTGGGACAGAGCGTTTGATTGAGCATTCATTTCCTTAGACAAACTGACGCGGCGATAGCTTTCTGGGGAGCGCACGCGGCTCGCGTGCTGGTTCCGGCGTCCACGCCGAAACGATCTTCCGTAACGGCGAGGTGGCTCGCTCTTGAAGAGAAAAAGTTCGCGATGACGAGGACGTCATCGCCAGCACGCGAGGACGCGTGCGCTCCCCAGACACGCGCGCTCATCGCAATGCCCCTTTCTCCTCCTTGATGCTGAGGTCCGCTTTTTCTGGCTTGCTCGCGTCATTCGTCATCACGGCGACGAACAGATCGGCAATGCTCGGGCGGCGCACCTCGCCCATCGTTTCGAGTTGGTCGCGGTCAACGCGATCGAATAACAGCACGCTGCGCCCGAAAACCGGTCGTTCGTGCATCGGTTTGAGCGCGCGTGCGGCGGCGAGGTGCTCGGGATTCACCATCACTTCGACATAACGCGAATCGAATTCTTCCATGCTGCACTCGAGCACGATCCGGCCGCGGTCGATGAACATGAGGTCCGTCAAAACGTCCTGGACCTCTTCCACCTGATGTGTTGTCACGATAATCGTGCGACTGCGATCGAAGTAATCGTTTAGCAGGGAGTCGTAGAACTGTTTGCGATATAGAATGTCCAGGCCAAGTGTCGGCTCATCGAGCACGAGCAAGCGCGCGTCGATTGCCATCACGATCGCGAGATGCAACTGCGCCACCATTCCTTTCGATAGTTCCCTGACCTTGCTCGTGCGTTTGATCGTTGTTCTTGCCAGAAAATTTTCCGCTTTGGCGCGATCGAATCGCGGGTGCACGCCGGCGACGTAATCGAGCAATTGTGAGACGCGAATCCAGCGCGGCAACACCGCTACATCGGCGATGAAGGAGACATCGCGCATAAGCTCGTCGCGGTTCGTCCACGGATCGCGACCGAGCACTTTCAATTCTCCCTCGTATGAGGTGAGCCCGAGAATGGCATTGAGCGCAGTTGTCTTGCCTGCGCCATTCGGACCGATCATTCCGAGGATGCGACCTTCTTCGACATGCAAGTCGATGCCGTCCAGTGCTACAGTCGTACCGAACGTCTTGCGAAGACCGCGTGCTTCTATCGTCGCCATGGCATTAACGTTTTTTCGATGACGAGCGGCGCGCTGCTGCGGCATCCAGCTCTCTTTGTGTGAGACCGAGCCTCTCGATCTTTTCCGCGATCCGCGGCCATTCGTCGGTTAGAAATTTCTGACGTTCGCCTTTCAGCAACTGATCACGCGCACCCGGTTTGACGAACATACCGAGGCCGCGCTTCATCTCGACCAGGTCCTCATCAACTAATTGCTGATAGGCTTTCAGCACCGTAAGCGGATTGACCCGGAACTCGGCTGCCACAGTGCGCACGGATGGCAGAGGATCGCCTTCATTGAGCACGCCATCGAGAATCATATGCACGCCCCGATCGCGAAGTTGGCGATAGATTGGTTGAGTGTCATTCCATTCACGATTCATTCGGTGCTCCAAACAGCCCTTTTGCCGAGCGCGAGCGGATCGGCTTCGATTGAGCGCTGCGTCTCATATAGTGTTATAGTTAAGTATAACACTACCTCACGCGCAACCTTTTTTTTCCAAAATTTCAGAGGCAACTTTACGCGGGCTGAAGAACAGCCAGCCGTTGCGACGACCAGCCTGACTTTGCCAACGCCCTACAGGGCGAATAATCCGTCAGATACAAGGTGCGATCCTGTACCTCGCCGACGAGCGGTCCGTACATTTCACCCGTCTCCTTCTTGATCTTAATCCATTCCTGGTTCCGCAGGAATTTCGGATCTCGTCCTGTGCGAGTAGCGGCGTTGTAGAAGCGAGGAGGAGAAGTGCGATCAGCGTGCGCATGAGGTCTAACACTGAGTTCAGCGGCGAGGCCCCATCGCTTGCGCCGGCCTCGTCCGCTGCAACTCATTGTTCGACGGCGCGGTCGCTCCTTTGACGAGATCGGTGACCTCCTTGGCGTCAGCTCGTGTGGCATCAACGGCGGCCACAATGGTGTTATGAGCTGCGGTCACGCGCCATGCTCCGGCGGTCTTCACGAAGATCCGCACGCTCAGCTCACGATGCGGTGGGAGACGGTGACGTTGCGCATCGATCAGGCCGCTGAGCTCGTTGGTCACGTGAGCCACGGCCACATCGGGTTTGACGAACCTGACAGTGACCTCGATTTGTCGCACCGTAACGTTTCCCGCCCGTGTCGCGAAGATGGAGGCAAGCCAGCGCTCGATCGCCGCAGACCCCCTCATGACTTCCCCGCGGACGGTGACGAGGTCGGCATCTGGAGTATAGAAGCGCGCAAACGCCGAGGCGTCGTGCGCATTGAACGCTTCCATGGTCTGGACGATTACCCTTCTGATCGCCAGCTCGTCTTCGGCTGAGCCCTGCGCCGCGCTGAGCGATGGGCAGCCGAGAACCAACGCGGCGATGAAGCCATAGCGACTCCGACCAACGACCCTTCGCCTCACGCGCATCCCCATAGCCTCCCTCAACCGCTGCTCCTCACAGCTCCGTCCGTCGAACGAGACGGAGCTGAGCCACCGCTGGCGGCGGCGAGCGTGGCAAACATCCAGAACTGTTTCATAAAATCAAATGTGGACTTCACAGCGGCCAGCGCGCCGGCTCGCGAAAAGCCTTCGGAGTTGGCTCCAGCGATTGGTTAGACGTGACGTGTTGCAGCACGATGACTCTTCGGTGTGGGAGCGCTCGTAGCATACAAAGTGATCGGTCGCAGCGTGTGTCCGGAAAATAGACGAATGAAGAAGCGATAAAAACTATAAAAAATGCCGGAGACGGTGAAGTCCAGTCCCCACCAGAAGCCCAAAATCAACAAGACAAAA
>Ga0137375_10003334_pt1 | contig 19112 bp, 13 predicted proteins | sample SagtaG_24_FD_104936 | JGI IMG/M metagenome (GOLD analysis project Ga0137375, IMG submission 104936) | Vadose zone soil microbial communities from Sagehorn Ranch, Mendocino, California, USA - Sage1_R_113_16 metaG | ecosystem: Environmental > Terrestrial > Soil > Vadose zone | place: USA...
AACCAGGCCAGTGGCGTGGCGCCGACGAGCGCCGTGACAGCTAGCGGCAGGCCGACCAGCAAGGGGGCAGCGACAAGCCATGTCGCGCATCCGAGCAGCACGTAGTTCCATGAGACCCTGAGCCGCCTCGTCAGGACGAGCCAGAATGCCGGGGGGAATAGCCACATCACGCCGATTTGGATGATCGCACACACAACTGCCATTGGTTCCTCCCTGGGAAGCGTGCGCGCTTGATTGTCGTTCACACGAAAAAGCGCGATTCGGCGATGATCTGGCGCGCGGGAACGAACGTTGCCTCCGCCACGCTCTGGCCACTTCGCCGCAGGTAGGCCTGAAGCACCTTGTAGCCGATCGCGTAGCCCGCAAAGGCTGGCACACCCACCGCCTCACGGCCCTGGTAAGCATTCATCTCGTCGCCGAAGATGTAGCTCCGCACCACGTCGAAGCCGGTTTTCTCCAGTGCGCCGCCGAGCAGCTGCCGGGCTTCGTCTAACCGCGAATCGTCGAACTCGGTCACCCACGGGCCGATCAGGTCCTCGCCATAGAGTTCAGCGGCGAATGACTCGGCCAGCCCCTCGCCAATCATGTACGCGCCGACGCTCCCCATCAGCGGGTTGCTGGGGAAGACCGCGCCCATCACGTTGTGATGCAGTTCATGGACGGTGGCTGCCTCGACGCGGGCCAGATTGTCGGCGTCCGGCTCGCCGTAGACGGTCATAATCCAGCCGGGGATACCGCCGAAGCCGGTGTAGCCGCGCTGGCCTGGCACACCGCGCATATCGGCCAGGTACAGCCCAAAGACTATGCTCTCGAGCGGGATGCGCTCGCTGTAACGAGTGAAGGCGTCACGCCCACGTTCGAGCGCCCGCGCTGCCCGGTTCCAGGCGTCGGCGAACGCCAGGGCGTCGAGGACGGCCGTCATCTCAGCCTGGCATTCGGGTGCGAACGTCTCCGGCATCATCCCCCAATTGGCAAAGGCGGCCACCACGTCGTCGCTGCCGAAGACGCGCGCCAGTCCAGCGAAGGGTGCCGCGAGTTCCTCACGAAAGATGGCGGATCGGCTTGCTGGGTCGGGCGCTACGAGCATACGGCGATAGGCCGCTTCAGTATCAACAATCTGAAAGTGCATCTGTTCCTCCCTGGTCGGTGTGCGCTTGCACCGCGCGGTGGACAACTCCAACCAGACATCCTGGCCTCGCTGTCAGAGTGTAGAGAATCCACCTCTCGGATCCAACCACAGCGCGCGTGACGTGACCCAACAGTTTGTGGAGGCTGACTCCGCCGTCGGTCGGAGTGGCACATCGCAAACCGAACCGCCATCCGCACACGACCGTTCACCATCGTGACAGGAAGTGGTCGACGACATACTCGGCCAGGCGATAGCAGAGCACGATCGTGACGCCGTGAATGAGCCAGCGACATACTCGGGGGACCCGCGTAAAGCGGAGGCGTGCAGCCTCAGTTACGACGACCACCAACCCGAGCAGGGCAAAGAAGAGCAGTGCTAGCAAGACGAACGCCCTCTGACCATTCAACCAGGCGAGGATGAGGGTGATAAGCCCATGCACCAACCCGCAGACACAGAAGGTGAGCCACACCGCCAGCCATCGCGGCAGATAGGTCCGCAAGGGCTGGTACACCGCGTAGCGCAGGTAGTAACCAAAGACCGGATTCCAGTAGCGCCAGAACGCTGCGAACGACTCTGCACCGAAGGGTTTGGCCAGGAAATTGATGAGTTGCTCCCGCGGCGTATGGCCCAGGCGCCGCTCAATATAGGCGTTGAGTGAGAGGTCAGCGCGTATCATCGTCATCGCGATGGTCTACGAGCCCGTGAGCGCCTGTGGCGTCCAGTCGATCGGCGAGTTGCCGCCCTGCAGCGCCGGCATGCTGCCGAGCATTGACCCGTCCTGGGCGCTGATCACATACCAATCCGGTAGGTCCTTGCCGACGCTCCAGTCGGTGATCAGGATGCGGCCATCGGGCAGCCAGACCTCCGGCGACTGGCCGCCGGGCCTGTTGGTCAGCTGCCGCTCGTGGCTGCCGTCGGCGTTCATCACATACACATCGTTGTTGCCGCCATCACGGTCGGAGCTAAAGGCGAACTGGGTGCCGTCGAGCGACCAGATCGCGGCCATGCTGCCGCCCATCCCGCCCGGCCGCCCTGGCGGAGCATCGGTGAGCTGCTTCTGATGTGAGCCATCGGCGTCCATCACCCAGACTTGCCAGGCGCCGTTGCCGGGCTGGGAACAGACCAGAATCTTCGTGGCATCGGGCGACCACTCGGCACATTCACCAGAGCCGTTTGGCGCACCGAGGTCGGTCAGCCCCGAGCCATCGGGATGTATGCGATAGATCGTCTCGGAACCATCAGCACGCAGCCCGCTGAAGGCGATCCACTTTCCGTCGGGCGACCAATCCGGGAACAATCCACCGATGGTCTGGGCATTCGGTGGATAGAGCTGGCGTTCACCGCTGCCATCCGCCTGCGCGATGAAGATGCCCTCGGTGCCGGTGCCCTGGCGGTCGGGAGCATAGTGGCCGCGGCTGGTGCGGAACACCAGCTGGGTGCCGTCCATCGACCAGCTCGGGTCGAGATCGTTGCCGCCGGCACGGGTGACCTGCACGCGGTGCGTGCCGTCGGCGTTCACGACCCAGATGTTGCCGTCCGGCGTGTTATAGGCAAAGCGACCCGTCAGGCCGGGCGCCGGTGCAGGGGCGGCGGTCGCTGCCAGTGTGGTGCTTGGAGCAGCAGCACTCGGTGCAGATGGGAGCGGCGGGCGCACAGTCGCTGCTGGCGGCGGAGTGGGTAGTGTGGTCGCTACCGCTGCCGTTGCGGCCACACCTTGCCCAGTTGGCGAACTGCTACAGGCGGCGAGAAGCACGGCCATAAGGATGGTCATCAGACTGAGCCGGTGTCGTAGGCGATCCATGAGTTACTCCTGGTAAGCGGTTGCTTGCTGTACGACGCATGGCTCCGACGATCCCTCACATGTCGATGTGCGCCGCATCCGTGCGTCCCGCCAAACGTGCAATACGGAACCTGGCCTTACTGTAGGTCAGGCCGCTCGTCTATCCAACCACAGGATGCGCAATTTCTCTCCACAGATTGTGGAGGTCAGAATCCGTCCGACGAATGAGCCACTTCTACTCGGTTCGGCCTATAGTGTCGGTGCCAGCGCGACTCCCCCCAGGTACTATGCACCGCAGCTGTATACACAGTGGACAATCCACCAACAGTGGAAGGAAGCAGACAATGACATCAACCCCTGAGCCCTGGCAGCAGCGCGAGTATTGGCCAACCCACGGATGGTGGATATCCAGCCCGAAGGCGCAGGGGATGGACTCCGCCCTTTTGCAGCGGGCCGGCAACCACATCCGCGCGCAGCTCCCCAATGTCTTGAGCCTGCTGGTGACACGCCATGGCTCTTTGGTGTTCGAGCAGTACTACTACGAGCATACCCAGGCAACGCGCTTTGGGATCCTGTCAGCGACGAAGAGTGTCATCTCCGCACTGGTCGGTACTGCGCTCCAAAATCAGTTATTGCCCGACCTGGAGCGGACTATGCTGAGCTTCTTCCCAGCACTTGATACCGCTACCGTAGACCCGCGCAAGCGGGCGATCACGCTTGCGCATCTGCTGACGATGACCGCGGGGTTTGGCTGGAACGACGATGATGCCATGTGGCTCTGGCCCCGCGACACGAACTGGGTCACGGCCAGCCTTGAGCGCCCGATGCAGGACGATCCCGGCGCGACCTTCAAGTATAGTAATGAGGTCAGCCACATTCTGTCGGCGATCGTCACCCAAACGACCCACATGAGCGCGGAGGCATATGCAGCCCAGCAGCTGTTTGCGCCGCTTGGAATCGCCTCCGCCATCTGGGAGGCGGATCCGCAGGGCATCAGTCTCGGTGGGTGGGGATTGTTCTTGACCGCCCGCGATATGGCGAAGTTCGGCTATCTGTATCTGAACCAGGGATGGTGGGACGGCGCGCAGATCGTGCCGGCGCAGTACGTTGAGGCATCGACACAGGCCCACAGCGCCGGTGGGTATCCGGAAGAGGCTGCCTATGGCTATCAGTGGTGGATCACGAGCGTGGGCGGATACCACACCTATTTTGCGGCCGGCTATGGCGGCCAATACATCTGGGTCATTCCAGCGCTGGACCTGGTTGCGGTGACGACCGCACGCTACGATCTCCCGCCCGAACAGACCCAGGATCATATCTGCCTGTTGACCGATTTCATCGTGCCCGCGGTGATCGAGTAGCGCTCCTGCAGCCGGCGCGACCTCGGTGTTGATCCAGCGCCCTGGCCGGTGCGCATGTACACCGAATGGGCACAGCCACGGCCTTCGGCACCACCAGTTCCAACAACCGCTACCGGACAGTGAGCGACGTGACATTCAATCCAGGCGAAACCTGGACGGCGGAATGGAGCAACCAAGGCCGGCTAAACCAACGCTAACCGATACATGGCGGGGGCTCGTAGGGCGGCACTGGCCTGAGTCATCTGGCGCTGGCGGCGCGGAAGGCGTACCGGAGGCTAGCTGGCGCGACAGGCTGATCAGGCCGAGGCAAAGCTGGTTCGATGCAGGTGATGAACAGCCTCCACCATGCGCACACGGTCGATGTGACACACGAGTGACACGGGTGCTGTTCCACCGCGATTGCGCCCTCGAGTTGGTCTAGTGCGCAAACTTTTGTCGAGCCGCAGTCCAAGCGCTATTCAGCGTGGTTCAGCGCGTATCGCCTGACTGCCCTCGGCCATCAGCCCACAGATATACACCATCGCGCTGCGTTTCGTGCCCGAGGCGGTGGCCCAAACCATCAGAAGCGGCTCAACGTCACAACTCGCTGCCATACAGCAGGCGGCGCGTGCGGCTGTGCCCTCCGCCGAACGTATGACCTGATCTCCACAAACTGCGGACCCAAAATGCGCGACCTGTGGTTGGACTGACGCTTCGTATCCAGTAGAGTAGCAGCAGGTGCCGACCCGCTGCCGCCGCCCTGGTATCTCCTATCGCAACGTCGATGCGTGTAACCAGGTGGCGGCAGGCAGAGAAGTCGCGCCCGACGACGGTGAGATCTTGAGAAGACTTGCCTGCGCGTGGCTGCAACGATCAATGCACCGGGCGTGGGGAAGCTGCAATTCCCCACGCCCTGGTGCGCCGACCGCTGCAGCAGAGAATCGCGCAGTAACCTAAGGAGATCGGATCATGCGACGATACTTGCTGCTCACAGTGCTTGTGCTGCTGCTGGCCGCCTGCAGTGGTTTCCGCGACGCTAGCCATACCGCAACAATCAACGTACCGGTGCCTCCTGGCCAAGCGGCGCAGCTCACGCTGCACTTTGGCGCTGCTGAACACTTCCAGCTCGCCGCGGGCGCGACTGCTCTCATCGAGGGCCGCGTCCAGTACAACGACGACCAGTTGCAGCCACGGATCATGACCAGCGGCAGCAGGGTCACCATCGCGCAGGCCGTACGGAGCACAATCCTGCCGTCGAGCGATCTCGGCAACGCCTGGGATCTTAAGCTCTCCGGCGCGATCCCGCTTCAGCTGACTGTGGAAGCGGGCGCATACACCGGCAGCTATGACCTGGGCGGCCTACGGCTGCGCGCGCTCACAGTCACACAGGGCGCGGCGCAGACATCCTACGATTTCAGCGCGCCAAATACCGAGCCGATGGAGCAGCTCTCGGTCACGTCGGGTGCGTCGGAGCTGCGCATGGCGCACCTGGCGAACGCGAACGCGGCCACGATGCGGTTCGCGCTGGCCGCGGGGTCGAACACCCTCGACTTCGGCGGCAGCCTGCTGCGCAACGCACGCGTCGCGATTACCTCAGGCGCTGGCGATCTGATCCTGCGCGTTCCGAAAACTACCCCGATGCGCGTGAATGTCACGGGCGCGCTGAACGATGTGCAGTCCAGCGGGTTCGATCACGGCGACGGGCCACACTATATCAACGCTGCCTGGAACGACGTCCGGCCGCATATCGAGGTCAGCATCGACGGCGCGGTTGGGGCGATACACCTGGAGAGCGTGTAGGTACGTATGCGGAGAGTGTTCTGCGCCCGCATCAACAAGAAGGCGGGCAGCAACTCATGGATGTAGTATATGAGGAGGATATGGATGGCAAGCGCAACTTCGATCCGCTCGGAAGCGGCGCGCCCAGCGGCGAGCGCGTATCCCGCCGGCGGCCTGCTGTTCGACTGGGCCTTCACGCTCCTGTCAGCCTGGCTGGTCGGCGGGGTATTCCTGGATGGTTGGGCGCACAATCACGGCAAGGTCGACGATGTCTTCTTCACTCCCTGGCACGCCGTGCTCTACAGCGGTGCCCTGGCGATCATGATGTTCCTGCCGGCGGGCTACGCACGCAACCTGACGCGCGGTTATACCTGGCCGTGCCTGCTGCCGGACGGCTACGGCCTCTCGCTGGCCGGCGCGATCCTGTTCCTGATCGGCGGCGCGCTCGACCTGCTCTGGCACGAGCTGTTTGGGGCCGAGGTCAACCTGGAAGCCCTGCTCAGCCCGACCCATCTGCTGCTCGCGACCAGTGCCACCCTGATGATCGGCGGGCCGCTGCGCGCGGCAGCGAAGCGGCTGCCTCCGACGACGCGCGACTGGCGCGCCCTGGGGCCGCTGCTAATCTCGGCGACGCTGACGCTCTCGGTGCTGACTTTCTTCACCCAGTACGGTCACCCGATCGCCGAGCCGATCGCCGCTCGGGGCTTCGTATCGCACCTGACCGGGTTCGCCCGGACGCTTGGCATCTCCGGTATCCTGATCCAGTCGGCGCTGCTGATGGGGATGATCGTGGTGCTGGCGCGGCGCTGGTCGCTGCCGTTCGGCGCGCTGACACTGCTCATCGCACTGAACAGCGCGCTGATGAGCATCTTCCACGATACATATCACCTGCTGCCGGCCGTGTTGGCCGGCGGCCTGCTGGCGGATGTGTTGCTGCGCTGGCTCAGGCCCGCGGCCGAGCGGCAGCCGCAGCTCCGCCTATTCGCGTTCGCCGTGCCGGCGGCCTTCTACGGCCTGTACTTCGCAACCCTGTGGCTGACGAGCGGGATTGAGTGGACCGTCCACCTGTGGGCGGGCACAATCTTCCTTGCGGGCGTTGTGGGGCTATTTGTCAGCTTCCTGGTCGCGTCGCCGTATGATTGCGAAGGCGTATTATACTAGAGGAGCCCTGCTTGTCGGAGCCACACTGCGAGGTCGCTCTATGCGCTATCTTCGCTCGCTGACGATCCGTATGGTGCTGAGCCATATGCTGATTGCCACATTGACGTGCATCATCACGATGGTCATCCTGGTCCTCGTGCTAATCAAGCTGACGCAAGTCGCTTCGATTGAGCACTATCAAGCTCTGGCGCGGGAGACCGTCGACCAATGGCAATTCAACGATCCTCAAGGGCAACCCAATGCGCTGGGTCTGCCATCGGGCTTCGGTCTGGTGATCGCGCCCGATGATACCATCCTGTTCAGCCGCGGCGAGACGCCCTGCCGCGTCGGGATGCGCCTGCGGGATTGCGCGGCTGAGCTCGTTGATCGGCCAATGGGCGCAGAGTTCTTTACGCGCAATGGCCAACGCTGGGGCGAAGTCGTGCAGCCCACGGCCACCGGGCAGCGTGTGATCGTCCAGTATGGCCCGCTCTCAGGAGAGCCGTCCCTGATGCTCGCCGACGTAATTATCAGCGGCACCGTCCCATTTCTGTTGGTCATCACGGGGGCGATGCTCGTGATCTCGGTGCCGTTGTCGCTGGTCCTGGCCTGGCTGTGGGCGCGACCGATGATCCGCCGCGTCAGTCAGCTTGCGCAAGTCAGTGGGCGCTTTGCCGGCGGCGACTTTGCCGTGCGGGTGAATGATCACCACCAGGATGAGATTGGGGCACTGGCGCAACAGTTTGATGCCATGGCCGACACACTCGGGCTCAACATGAGTATCCTGCGCGACCTGGCCGAGCGCAATGCCGAGCTGGCGCGGCAGGTGGAACAGAGCGCGATTCAGGCCGAGCGTATGCGGCTCTCGCGCGATTTACACGATGATATCGCGCAGCATCTGTTCAGCCTCACCATCAGAGCCGCAACCCTGCCGGACCTGATCGAGCGCGACCCGATCCAAGGCAAAGCACAGGCACAGACGCTCGCGGCGCTGGCGGAGCAGGCGTTGCTGAGCTTGCGGACGATTCTCATTGAGCTGCGCCCGTCCGCGTTACTTGTCCGTGTCTTTCCCGAGGCGCTCCAGGCGCTCTGCAACGACTGGCAAATAACCGAACATATCGGCATGGAATACTCCGTGGTTCTCTCTGGGCAACGACTACCTTCCATGATTGAGGATGTGCTCTATCGTACCGTCCAGGAAGCCCTGCACAACGTCGCCAAACATGCGCACGCAACCTCGGCCGCGGTGTCACTGGTGGAGAGCCGACGTCAGATTACGGTGAGCATCACCGACGACGGCCAGGGCTTTGAACCCAGTCACGTGCCCAGCGTGGGGCACCTTGGGATTGTCAGCATGCGCGAGCGAGCCCATGCGGTTGGCGGGAACTTAAGCATTGAAAGCGAGAGAGCGCGTGGCACGACCGTGCGGCTGACGCTCCCGATCGAGAGCGAGAAAGAGTCGATGCGATGACGATTCATGTGCTGATTGTCGACGATCATGCGGTTGTCCGGCAAGGTTTGCGGGCGCTGCTGGAGAGCCAGCCCGGGATTGTCGTGGCTGGCGAGGCTGCTGATGGCGCTAGCGCCGTCATGCTGGCCCACGAGCGGGACCCCGATGTCATCCTGATGGATCTGCTTATGCCCGGGATGAGCGGCATGGAAGCGATCCGGCGCATCCACGAGTCGGGGAGCGCGGCCAGGATCCTGGTGCTCACCTCGTCGGTTGAGGACCAGCTGGTGAAACAAGCGCTGCAGGCTGGCGCGCATGGCTACGTGCTGAAGGCCATTCGGGTCGCGGACCTCGTGGCAGCCATCGAGCGGGTCGCGCGGGGGATGCGCACCTTAGACTCGGCCGCGACCGACGTGGTACTGCGCCACGTCCAGGAACAGGATCCGATGGATCTGCTGACCGCGCGCGAGCAGGAGGTGTTTGATGCGCTGGCGCGGGGCTGGAACAATGTCGAAATCGCTGACCATCTCGCGGTCAGCGAGGCGACCGTACGGACCCACATCAGCAACATCCTCGACAAACTGGACCTGCGCGACCGGACCCAGGTCATGATCTACGCACTCAAACGAGGATTGGTCCGTCTGGACGATCTGCCGTGAACAGTTGGATCATTGTGCTCTCCATGCAGCACCATGTCGGTGATGGTAGAGCCGCGGCCAGTGGGTTGAGTGTCAACCCGCCAATCATGTCCAACTCGGCCTCGGTATCCTCTGGATGCCGTTCGGCTTGAGACGCCAGCTCGCGCGGTTGCGCACGAGCTGCGGACTGCATGAATCCTAACCCCCTCTAGCGCTTGCACGCTCAAGCGCCGCGCAGTGCGGCAAACCTGGACCGGATTTCGCATTATATACTTCCGCGTTTTCAAATGGCTTTAGTAAGCCTTAAACGGGCTCTTATATAGAGGCTGTATAAATAAACAATTGACTTATTGTTGGTTGCCGCATAATCGCGGACAATGCGCCGCTACCGTAGCGAGACCCAGCGTTTAGGCTTTCCTGTCAATATGATGAGGACCGATCGCATCTCTTGCAACGTATAGTTGAGCGGTGTAACCGAACTACTCTCTACGTTCGAGTTCATCGTGTGTTCGCGGTTGGAACAAGCGTAGCCACTCCTTGAGCTTCACCTCAGGAATAAAGGCTGCACCTTGAGGGAGGTGGGCCTTTCTTGTAGCAAGGCGTTCTACTAGCACCTCTTCAGGCACGTTCACAAAGAAGGGACAATCGGCCTGTAGTTCGTTCACAATGGTGCTTTGCCTCCATGGCTCGCCCATGTTGCTCCAGCTGCCATGGGGCGATCCCTCGCCCCCGGCTGATTACGCCGCTGTGAGCACGCGCTGGCGTCCATGCCTCCGCTTCCGCTGGGCAGCCCTTGTGCTCAGCGGAAGCGGAGGCATGGCCACTGCTACCGCTGCCAGACCGGGCCGGCTGCTCCCACCGGGTCGTTCGACAGTGGGGTTAGGTTCGAGCCATCGGCGTGCATCACATAGATATCGAAGTGTCCACCGCGATCGGAAGCGAAGGCGATCTGCTTGTCGTCCGCCGACCAGGTGGGAGTCTCGTCGTCCGCCGGGTTCCTGGTCAGGTTGATCTGATCCGAGCCGTCGGCGTTCATCACGTAGATCTCGAAGTTGCCGTCGCGGAACGATCGGAAGGCGATCCGCGAGCTGTCGGGCGACCAGGTCGGGAAGCCGTCGAAGACGGGGGTCTTGGTCAGCTGGATCTCGCCCGAGCCGTCAGCGTTGACCACGTAGATGTCAGTGTTCTCTTCACCGGCGACGTAGGCGATCTTTTTGCTGTCAGGCGACCAGACCGGTCCCTGGACCGGCAGCGGGCCTTTGGTCAGCTGGATCTCGCCCGAGCCGTCAGCGTTGATCACGTAGATGTAGATGTTTTCCTCACCGGCGACATAAGCGATCTTGGTGCCGTCGGGCGACCACGCCGGGGTGGTGTCGGACACGGTGTTCTTGCTCAGATGCATTTTTCCTGACCCGTCGGCGTTCATCACATACAGCGTGGATGGTTCTTCGCCGCCGGCCATGTAGGCGATCTTTGTACCGTCAGGCGACCACGTGGGGTAGGCGCCGCCCTTGGGGTCGTCCTTGGTCAGGTTGGTCAGGTCTGAGCCGTCGGCGTTGACCACGTAGATATCGGTTTTTCCCTCGAACATGGACTGGCCGGAGACGAATGCGAGCTTTTTGCCGTCGACCGACCAGATGGGCGCGAAATCGAACGCCGGGTCGTTGGACAGCCGGGTCTGCCCGGTGCCGTCGGCGTTCATCACATAGAGCTCGTCGTTGCCGTCACGCTGCGAGATGAACGCAATGCGATTGGTGTCCTTGAGCGGCACGACCGGCTTGACCAGAGCAGCGGTTGGGGCGCTGGTGGGCTCGACCGACGGGAGCGGCTGTGTAGTCGGCGCGCTACCAACCTGCGAGCTGGTCGCATCCCTGGCGGTAAAGTTCACCGCGAGCATCATGCTGTCATCAATGGTGATGCCGAAAAAACTGCCGGCGTTAATCCCATACTCCTGCAGCGATATCGTGGTGGTTGCACTACCGGTCACAGAATCGCCCCGCAGCGTCCCCTGTACATCGAAGGTCGCCGGTTTGGTGACACCATGGATCTTCAAATCGCCGAGCAGCTTGAACGCGACCTGCTGGCCGTCGTGGTAGCTGTCCGGCGTACCCTGCACGTCGGTCGAGGTGAACTCGGCGAACGGATAGGTGCTGGTTTCCAGCATCTGGCGCACCTGATCGTCACGCGGTGGCGCATCGCTTCGGAAGATGCGTAGATCAACGGTCGCCGTCAGAACCCTCCCGGCGGGTTTGCCGTCGGTGCTGAACTGGAACGTCCCTCGACCTGGTTGGTCGTACGGATCGCTTTGTTTGGCAGCGGGCGCTCAAGGAACTTCTCCTGGGCTTTGTAAGAGACTTCGCTCTGCTGGGGTACGAGATGGAAGGTGCGTACATTGTCGGCCAGCACTGTCACTGGCTGCTCGTTGCTCTGGGTGGGCGGCAGAATGGTTGTGCTGGCAGGTGTGCTGGTGGGCTCAAACGAACTGATGCCGGATGAACACGCGTTGAGCAGGATCGCTGTGGCGATCACGAGGGTCAGGAAGGAATAACGTCGCATCGAGTGGTGCTCCTCTTTGTATGTTTGGACGTGTAATACATGCTGGTCGCCCAGAGGTAAGACTTCAGAATCGGCTCATGGCTCACAGGTTAGGGGGTGAGTCCTTGCCGGCAAGGCGTGCCACATGGCGCGCTGAACCCATCGGGCGCGGTGCGTGGCCGTGACCAACGAATAGGTTGCGCGTGAGCGCAGCGACGAATCTGGATCGGCCAGTTCCGGCACAGCAAGTCGGCGGGCTCGGTGCGGTTCAGCGTGCTGGTAGCGGCGCATGCGTGCGTCAACTCGAGTCCCAGGACTACGGACGCATGGCGACGCTGAAAGGGGAGATACCAGTTGCCGTGACCACTGCGCCTATCGAGCACAACCCGCAGCCCCATGCCATAGCTGCTGGTAGTCTCAGTAGATCACAGATTCGCATGAGAGAGCCGCAAAACCGCCTGTCAGTCGCCCACTTGTTCGTTCCAAAGATCAGCTGATGCGCGTTCTGATGCGGTCGAGCGAAGTGCTCCAGCTCGGCTGGCGTGGTCGTTCATCTGCTCCTGGAGCAAATCTGTGATCTACTGAGTCTAGCTCTGGCCAACCGCCGATCCAACCACAATTCGCCGAATACACATGCGCAGTTTGTGGAGATCACGCTCCGTCGTTGGCCGGAGAGGTGAATCGCGGTCAGCACAGCGCGTCGCTCCGATGTAGTGCAACATGATCGCGCGGCGCGAGACGCGTGCGCGTGTGCCGCTCAACCCGGGCCGAGCAGACACCAGCGCCGTTCGGCGGTGACGCGCGCTGAGGCCAATAACGTGATGGCCAAAACACACCCTGTCGCACCGAGATAGCTGCATTGAACAGTATTTCGCGGAAGCGATTTTGGCACGTGATCCAGGCCATGCCCTCCTTAGTCGGATGGCGGATGGTGGCCGGATCGCGCCGGTCAAGCTGATTGCCCCCACTGTAGCACCCTCAACCAGGTGCCTTCCTCGGCGCCGCTGCACCTCGCTGACTCTATGCATTGCATTGTCCGATGGCAGTGAGCCCAGCGACTGAGCGCTACTGGCAACAGCCGCTGCTCCGGCCAACGATGGAGCGTGATCTCCACAAACTGCGCACGTGTATTCGGCGAATTGTGATTGGATCGGCGGTTGGCCAGAGCTAGACTACCAGCAGGTAGGGTAGCTTACCTCAGCACGCGCCCGAGCACCCATACCTGCTCGCGCTGCTGTGGGCGGGCGTTCCATTGTAGGCGAAGGGAGTCTCTTTCGATGAACTGGCTACGACAACACGGCCTGGATCCGCGCGGTATTGGCTGGTTTGTGGCAATTGCCTATACTTTGAACTGGTTGCTGGCGCTGCCGATGTGGTTGGATGGACACGGGCTGCAATCACCCTGGGCGCGTGTGATTATCGCCATGAATTTCGTGCCGTCCGTGGCGCTGCTGTTTGTCACCCGCTGGATCAGCCCGTTGCCGCAGCTGCGACGCGCGACCGGAGTGTGCCTTGGGGTGAAGGGCAGTGGCTGGGGCTGGTACTGGCTATTTGGCTGGCTCGGCCTCGTCGCATGCAGTATCGTGGCGCCGTTCGTCGCTGCGCTGCTGGGCCTGTACGAACTGGATCCCGTGCATTTCTCCGGCTACCGAGCAGCGATCGAGGCCATGCCTGGTGGGACGGAGTTCCTGGCCCGGATGCCGATCGAGGTCTGGGTGCCGCTCTTCATGTTGAGCTTTCCCCTCCAGACGCTGATGCTCATACCCTTGGCATTTGGCGAGGAGTGGGGCTGGCGCGGCTATCTGCTGCCCCGGCTGCTGCCGCTGGGCCAATGGCCGGCGCTGCTCATCATTGGCGCTATCTGGGGCCTCTGGCATGCGCCGGTCATCCTGCTGGGTTTCAACTATCCGCAGCATCCTGTCCTGGGCGTCCTGGTGATGGTCGGCTCCTGCATGCTGATCGGCACGCTGCTGGGCTGGCTGCGGCTGGCCAGTGGCAGCGTCTGGCCCGCGGTCCTCGGCCATGCGGGCCTCAACGCCAGCGCAGGAGCGATCATTATGCTCGCAGTGGACGCAAACGCGATCGACACGACCCAGGTTGGTATGCTGGGGTGGAGCGGCTGGATTGTGCCGCTGCTGGTCATCGCCTTCCTGGTGATCACGCGTCGACTGCCGGTGCGTACCCTACCCAAGGTTAGCGCGAGTACGGGCCTGGCGCCACCACCAGCGCCGCACCACGAGCGGATCGCCTGACATCCCGCCGGAGAAGGAGCGCAATGCAATTGTCGGGGACAAGGCCGGCCTGGCCATGCACAAGATTACGAGTGCCGTCGACGTTGCCGCGGATGCAGGACATCCCACTGCCGTTCTACAACAAGACGCTCTGACAGGCAAGCGATCTGCTCTGCCGAAATCTGAATGGACCTGGGACGAACGGAACTTCCGGTCCAGTTTGCGGACGCAGAAACATGGCAGCACCGTCGACATCCCAGGAAGGCTGAATGTGGGCGCGTACGCGCCCCTGCTCGGCGGCTTGACCTCCGCGGAGCTGAAGAATGGCTGCGCCGTGCATCGACGACGCTGGCGCTATCGAGTAGCTGGCCGCATGCAAACCGGTCGAGAGCGCTATCGCGTGCCGCCGGTATCGAAATAGCTTGCTGAAGATAGTGGCTCATGTCCAGTAGCCGTGCCCACATGCTATACTGCCTCCCAGCACACGCTTGCACCTGTGGGAGGAGCCTATGATCGATTTTCCGGTCGCAGACCTGTTTGACGATAGCTATGCCTTGTCTGGCTTGAGCGGCATCTGCACCCAGCCGGCTTTGTGTGCCCCGCGTGCGGGAGCGCCAGCCATCGCCACTTTCGCGCGCAGGGCTACTACGACGCCTATCGCTGTCGTGAGTGCGACCACTACTCTACACTGCTCAGTGGCACCGCCTTTGAAGGCAGTCGCCAGCGACCGGCCACGCTGGTGTTGTTGCTGCGTGGCATTACCAAGGGCGAATCGACCGCACGCTTGGCGCGTGAACTCCAGCTTTCGCGTCAAACAATCCATACGTTGCGGCAACGGCTCCAAACGAACGTGAACGACAGTGCGCCAACCGATCAGATGGACGGCCAGACGTTCGAGGTGGATGAGCTCTACCAGAACGTCGGGGAAAAAAAGTGCGCCCCATCGCGATCCCGCCGATCCGCCACGTCGGAGAGCCGGGTACCCTCTGGGTGAAGCAGCCGGGGCATGGCACCTATGACAATGACCGCCCGCCAATCATTCATGTCATCAGTCGTGAGAGCGGGGAAGAGCGATGTTGGGTGGTTGGCCACAGCGATAAGGCCACCTGCCAAGGTATTCTGGGCGAAGCCGTCCCGCATGATGCAACGATCGTCTATTCTGACGAGTACCGCAGTTACCATGGACTGGATCTGCCGCATGCCACGGTCAATCATGGTCAATACGAGTGGGCACGCGACGACGATGGGGATGGCGTGCGGGAAGTGCACTGCAACTCGTGCGAAGGGGCAGGCGCAGGGTTGCGCACCTTCCTGCGACCGTTCCGCGGCGTGCATAAAGCGTATCTCCACCTGTATGTTGCGACCTACGAGGCGCTCGTCAATGCCAAGCACGTCTCACCAACCTTGATCTGTCGAATGTGCTGGCCGCCGAAGGAGCTGCCGCATACTTACTGGACCTGAGCACATCTCTTTCGCCTGAGCGGCGGCCGCGCGGCGGCCGTCCGCTCCAGGCGCGAGTCATACGGCCGAATCGTTGTGAATCTCGACGGGCAAGAGCCTCCAGGGCGCCGTAGGCATCAGCGGGCCCGGCGGTAGCGACAGACTTGCACCCCCGTCTTCGCCGTTGCCGCTGAGACGAGCTCGAACGTCAGCGCCTCCCCATTGTCCGGGTAGATCGTCTTGCCCCCACCGAGGACAATGGGCTCGACACTGAGCAGGAGTTCGTCGACGAGGTCCGCGGAGAGCAGCGCACGGACCATGGACGCACTCCCGTAGACATAGATGTATCCGCCGGGTCGCTGGCGCAAGCCGGATACCTCCTTCGCGAGGTCGGCGACGCGGATGATCTTCGTCGGATGCCATGTGATATCGGCCTCGGTGAGCGAGTCGGAGACGACGTACTTCTGCACACTGTTGATCCAGTCGGAGAACGCGTCTCCGGAGAGGTTCGGCCAAGCAGCCGCGGAGGCCTGGTACGTGCGCCTCCCCTGGAGCAGGGCGTCGCTCTGCCCTGCCAATTCGTCGAACATTCCTCCCATCACCTCGGGATCGAAGAACTTCATCGACCAACCGCCGTGACGGAATCCGCCGTCCGTGTCCTCCTTGGGACCACCGGGCGCCTGAACGACGCCGTCGAGACTGATGAACTCGGTGATGAGCGTCCGCGTGACTTACTCCTTTCGCCTTACTTCTCCTGTAGACCGCCCAGGAGACTCATCGGGCGTCGCCGGCCTCTGCCGTTGCCCGGTCCGTACAACGGTGTGCGTTACCCGCAAGTGGGCGAGACGCGGTCAAGGCTCGAAAACGGAATCCTGCTGAGGCGGCGAAGTTTCAGCGCCGCCGCTGAGACGCGGAGCGCATGTTATAGATTGGGAGCGCAGTTTGCCCGCCATTAGCCCACATCTTCATGCTTCAAATGCACCTGCGATGCTGCCAAGCGCCGGATGACCGGATAAACCCGCAGACGGTTATACCGTTGCAGCATCGCCGGTGAGAGAATCAGTACAATATAGACAACAACAGCGAATCCAAAATCTAATAGCGTGGTTTGATGAACAATAGCCCGCCATAGCGACCACCCTAAAAAGCCAAGAAATACTATCTCATGAATGGCTTCAAGTCTGCGCGTGTATCTCTCAAAATGGATTAACGAGTTGAGATTGCCGCGTATGTCGACGATCCGAATGCCATAGCGGCGAATGAAGAAATCGCCACCAGTCGGAGCATATTTTTTGATGAGTAAGACGCCCAGACGTTCATAGAGCGCCGTACTTTCAAAGCGTTTTGGAGCAAACCACAGATCTTGCACATGTTCCCAAAAGGAACGCGGGCTCCCGTCTAGGTATCGAAGTGCCGACGGCGGCAACTGCGTGTGCTCTGGCATCGCGGTCCCTTGCGGCCTAACTGTTACCGATATCTTCTCCAGGTGGTGGACTCGGCGCTGAAGTGGCGATTTTGGTCCATTCCTGCTGCGTACCCGCGCCCGCCCAGACCGCTGTAACAGGCCATTTGCCTATCGATTTAGCCCATTTTGCTCACGTCCAAAAGATACCGGTAACAGTTAGCCAGATGAACAGGGGGTTCATCACCAAGCGCCTGTTCGGCTGCGCCGCAGCCTGGCGCTCTGCCGCAACCGCGACCTCCGCGCGCACCAAGCCGATCCTATCTCGCCTGATGCACGCCGACGGCGTGCCACACGACCTTACGCAAGCTGGTCCGCCCCGGCCCCGCCGCACTATGGAACGCCGACGGTTGCGCGACCCAAGCAGGCTCACCGGCTATGCGCCGTCTTCGCCCTGCGCACTCACGACTATCACTTCTTCCAACTGAGCCATTGCCGCCTTTGCATCGGCAGTCCGCTTTCTTTGCGCGATACAAAATCCGCACGCTTCCATCGCTTAGGGTGCGCCGCTCCTGCGGGCGGAGGATTTTCTCGGCGGGACAGCGCAGGGTCCCATTCTCAAGTAGCTCAAAGTTCTGCCCAGTGAAGCGGCCGCGCGCACGGCCCGAGTCCTGCGCCAACTCCAATGGGCCATACGTCACACGAACTGCATCCGCTACGATTGCGTCGATATGAGTTGCTTCAGGTAGTGGGATGGTTGGCAGGGTTGCCTCCAGGAGCGCCGGGGACCAGTGGGTCCAGCGCAGCGCGTGCTCCTGGCCGATCACGCCCAGTTCCAGTCGCGTATTCCAGAGCCACTGGCTCATGATTTGCCAGAATTCTTGGCCATGGGTGGTACACGAACACCAGCGATCGGGGTCCTGCTCCTGGTCTTCATCGCTGAGCACTTGCTCAAACGCACCGCGCTGGTGGTACAAGTCGACGATATCGGCGGCGCGCAAGCGCTGGGCGGGAGCCGAGGTCAGGAAGATCTCGTACACATGCGCGCCGATGAGCTTGCCGACCGTCACCTGTGCCGCCGTAGCTGGTGCGGCCTGGCGCGTGACGACCACCCGAGCGGTCAGTGGCAGATCCGGCAGTGGCTCCAGCCAATTCGTGATCAAGCCGATGTCGAACACCTCCCGTAGCACGTGCGTCTCGTCGTGCTGCAGGATCACATCACAGGGATACTGCAAGCGTGCCTGGACCTTGGGGTGGTCGAGCAGTTGATAGTCGCGACCGCGGGTGAGAAACCCCAAGCCATCATGCTGGATGCGCGCGAGCGGTGAGGCGGTTCCATACAACCCATCGAGGCGGAGCAAGGCGTGCGCCGGGCTGAGCCCCTTGGCCTGCAGATAGGCGACGATCACCCGACAGGCGGACTCCAGTTCCGCACCATAATCGCCATTTCCTGCACCCGAGAAGGTGCCAAGCCATTGCTGGGTGTGGGCCTGGAGGACCGTGGTCCGCGTCCGCACGACCTCGCCGCGTTTGCGGCCGGTGTAGCCTGGGGCGCAGACTGGCAGCATGCGCCGGCGCGGGGTGGGAAAGTCCGGGCGCAGCGTCAGGGGCCGTTGCCGCGCCACTTGCCGGGTGGCGTCGACATCAAAGAGGAGCAATTGGTGGCCATGGCGATCAAACAGACCGCCAAGTGTGTCCCCGCTGAAGGCATGCTGGCAGACCGCGTGTTCGAAAAGCTGACGCAGAGCTTCCAGACATGCCGCATCAACATCGGCCAGAAACCGGCTGAGGGTCGAGCGGTGCGGGAGGCGGTCGCGTCCGAAGAGGGCCATGAAGGGGGCGGCAAAGGGTGCCAGCCGTTCGAAAAACGCCTCCAAAGTGGGCTCGCCACTGGCGGCATAGCCAAGGAGCAGGGCCACAAAGTCGATGACGTCATAGTGGCCCGCCCGTCCACGGGCCAACCGTACTTCGGTACTGATGGTCTCGAGCAGGCCACGCTGGGCAAAATGACGAGCCAAGAGAACCACCTCAGGAAACCACGCGGGAACGGACGGAACTTCGTGTGGACAGCTCTGCATGTCCACTGCGGTCACGATTCGGTTGATGGTGGTGCGGGTGAGCCCGCCGCGCTCGCCCACCAAGAGTGGCCCATGGGTCGGACGGCTTCCTTCCTGGGCCGCCCGCGCATCGAGATAGCGCTGGAGGATGGTGCCAACCCGTTTGGGCAGCGGCACACGCCGCCGCTTGT